>ENA-UESC01002495-UESC01002495.1-human-gut-metagenome-genome-assembly--contig:-NODE-2495-length-11217-cov-26.576930_pt1 | contig 11217 bp, 8 predicted proteins | sample MGYA00242998_ERZ507999 | MGnify/ENA primary metagenome ERZ507999 (study PRJEB26167, sample SAMN06115465) | human gut metagenome | host: Homo sapiens | place: China:Hubei | collected 2016-04-27... | reverse complement strand
ATTTTGTATACCACACTTTGACATTAAAGTCTGACTATTCGACATTTAAGTCTAACTACATATTTTCTGTTTCCTGCTCAACTTAAGGCAAAAACCGTAACATTTTCTTTACCATACCTTTATGGAAGCCAACGAATCTAAGAAACCCCGACGCCCGCGCATCGGGCAGATCCCCGGCGCTGCCGACAACGCCTTCGGATCTAACGACAACCATTACGAGAAGAGACCCTACAGCGCTCCCGCCGCCGACGGCGCATCCGCTGCCGACGCCGACTCACAGGAGCGTCGTCCCAATTTCCCCGCACGCGAAGGTTATCCCCAGCGTCCCTACCAGCCCCGCCAGAGCAATTATGGACAGGGCGGCTACCAACAGCGCCAGGGTGGTTACCAGCAGCGTCCCTACAACAACAACCGCCCCGGAGGCTACCAGCAGCGCCAGGGTGGCTACAACAACAACCGTCCCGGAGGCTATCAGCAGCATCAGGGCGGTTACAACAGCGAAAACCGCCAGAGCGGTTACAATAGCGAAAACCGCCAGAGCGGTTACAACAGCGAGAACCACCAGGGCGGTTACCAGCAGCGTCAGGGCGGTTACAACAACAACCGTCAGGGCGGTTACAACAACAACCGCCAGGGCGGCTACAACAACAACCGTCAGGGCGGCTACAACAACAACCGCCAGGGTGGCTACAACAACAACCGCCAGGGTGGCTACAACAACAACCGTCAGGGCGGCTACAACAACAACCGCCAGGGCGGCTACAACAACAACCGCCAGGGTGGCTACAACAACAACCGTCAGGGTGGCTACAACAAGGGCATGATGCGTCCGCAAGGCAAGAGCTTCGTGCCCCGTCCCAAGCGTATAGAATATGAGCTGCCCGTACCCGATGTGAACGAGCAGATCCGTCTGAACAAGTTCCTGGCCAACGCCGGTCTCTGCTCGCGCCGCGAGGCCGACGAGTTCATCCAGCAGGGTCTGGTGAAAGTCAACGGCAACGTTGTCACCGAACTCGGCACCAAGATCGGCCACGCCGACATCGTGGAATACAACGACAAGCCTGTGGTGCTCGAAAGCAAGTGCTACATCCTGCTCAACAAACCCAAGGATTGCGTCACCACCTCGGATGACCCCAACGGCCGCACCACCGTGCTCGACCTCGTCAAGGGCGCATGCGAGGAGCGCATCTATCCCGTGGGACGTCTCGACCGCAACACCACCGGCGTGCTCCTGCTCACCAACGACGGCGACCTGGCCTCGAAGCTCACACATCCCAAGTATGTCAAGAAAAAGATCTACCATGTGTGGACCGACAAAGACATCGCCGAGGAGGACATGCAGCGCATCGCCGACGGCATCGAGCTGGAGGATGGCGAAATCCACGCCGACGCCATCTCCTATGTCACCGACACCGACCGCAACCAGGCCGGCATCGAGATCCACTCGGGCCGCAACCGCATCGTGCGCCGCATTTTCGAATCGCTCGGCTATCATGTCACCAAGCTCGACCGCGTCTACTTCGCAGGCCTCACCAAGAAGAATCTGCCCCGCGGCCGCTGGCGCTATCTCACCCAGGAGGAGGTCAACTTCCTCAAAATGGGTTCATTTGAATAAGAGCTTGATTGATTATAAACAAGCTTAAACCGTTCAGACAATGAAACGTACTAAGATAAGCGAAATATACAAGGAGTCGGCCGCATTGATCGGTCAGGACATCTGTGTGAAAGGCTGGGTGCGCTCGCGCCGCGGCAACAAATTCGTGCAGTTCGTGGCTCTCAACGACGGCTCCACAATCAAAAACCTGCAGGTGGTGCTCGACACCAACCTTTTCCCCGACGAAAAGCTCAAACCCATCACCACCGGCTCGGCGATCTGCGTCGAAGGCATCCTCGTGGAATCGATGGGCAAAGGGCAGACCGTGGAGGTGCAGGCCCGGTCGATCGAGGTCTACGGCACCGCTGACCCCGAAAAATACCCCCTGCAGAAAAAGGGGCACACGCTGGAATTCCTGCGTGAAATCGCTCACCTGCGTCCCCGCACCAACACCTTCTCGGCAGTGCTGCGCGTGCGCTCCACTTTGGCGTTCGCCATCCACCGCTACTTCCAGGAGCGCGGGTTCTACTACCTCAACACCCCGCTGATCACCGCCAGCGACTGCGAAGGCGCCGGCGCCATGTTCCAGGTGACAACCCTCGACCTCAACAACATCCCCAAAGGGGAGGATGGCAAGGTGGACTATTCCGACGACTTCTTCGGCAAGCCCACAGCCCTCACCGTCAGCGGTCAGCTCGAGGGTGAGTTAGGAGCCACGGCCTTAGGAGCCATCTACACTTTCGGCCCCACATTCCGCGCCGAGAACTCCAACACTCCCCGCCATCTGGCCGAGTTCTGGATGATCGAGCCTGAGATCGCCTTCCTCGACATCGACGGCAACATGGACCTGGCCGAGGATTTCCTGAAATATTGCATCCGCTACGCTCTCGACAACTGCCGCGACGACATCGAATTCCTCGCCGAGCACTACGACAAGGAGCTGATCGGTCGCCTGGAATCGGTTATCAGCCAGGATTTTGTGCGCCTCACCTACACCGAGGGCGTGAAACTCCTCGAGGAGAGCGGCCACAAATTCGAGTTCCCCGTGAAGTGGGGCATCGACCTCCAGAGCGAGCACGAGCGTTATCTGGTAGAGCACTATTTCAAGCGCCCCGTGATTCTCACCGGCTACCCCAAGGAGATCAAGGCTTTCTACATGAAACTCAACGACGACGGCAAGACCGTGCGCGCCATGGATGTGCTCTTCCCCGCCATCGGCGAAATCATCGGCGGATCGGAACGCGAGGAGAACTACGACAAGCTTCTGAGCCGCATCGAGGAGATGGGCATCCCCATGAAGGATATGTGGTGGTATCTCGACACCCGCCGCTTCGGCACAGTGCCCCACTCGGGCTTCGGCCTGGGCTTCGAGCGTCTGGTGCTCTTCGTCACCGGCATGACCAACATCCGCGACGTGATCCCCTTCCCCCGCCCCCCCAACCCCTCCAAAGACTTTCGACCGGTGGGGAGGAAACGCGGCAGGCGTTTCCCTTTGCAATATGAAAATTTCCATACGGCCCGTCGCGGCATACGAAGCCGGGCTGGGGGCCGTTATAAAAGCCTTGGGAAGATGAGAGGAGGGGAACCGGGGGAGGGGAGAAGGAATCCCTTCTTCAGAAGGCTTCCTTCTCCCCTCCCCCGGTTCCGTACCTTCTAAAGGAGCGAGCATGAACGAAACGAACGACGCCATCACCAGCAATGCAACACTGGAGGGATTCGAGCTTCCGCTCATGCCCTTACGGGAGGTGGTCATGTCGCCGCACTCGATCATGCCCCTCCTCGTGGGCCGCGAAGCCTCGATCAAGGCCATCGAAAGCGCCGTGAACGACTACGGCAAGCGCATCTGCCTCGTGACGCAGCGCGAACCCGAACTGGAAAAGCCCGATCCGGCGGATCTCTATGCCGTTGGCGTGGTCGGGCGCGTGCTCCAGTACATGAGGCTGCCTGAAGGCCCGATCAAGGTGCTCTTCGAGGGCCTGTACCGCATCAGCTGGCGGCCTCTGACGCCCGAAGATCAGGAAAACCCGTTCGGGACGGATGCCTTCCCCAAGGTCGTGGTCACGCCGTTGCCCATCATGCGCAATGACGGCCCGGAAACCGAAGCGCTGGTACGGGCCACAAAGGAAATCCTCGCGGAATACGCCCATACCAACAAAAAACTCACTCCGGAGATCCTTTCCGCCGTCTCCGCCCTGCGCGATCCCGGACAGCTCGCCGACACCATCCTGCCCCTGCTCAAAATCGAATACCCCAAAAAACAGGAAGCGCTGGAGCTGGCCGATCCAGGACAGCGCCTTGAAAAGGTTTACGAGTTCCTGAATACCGAGATGGAACGGGTTTCGATGGAACGGCGCATCAAGAGCCGCGTCAAAGACCAGATGGATAAAAACCAGCGGGAATACTATCTTTCCGAGCAGATCAAGGCCATCAACAAGGAAATGGGCCGCGAAGACGATCCGCAGGCCGAGATCGCGGAGCTTGAGCAGATGCTCAAGGCCAAGAACATGCCTGAGGAAGCCCGGGAAAAAGGCATGTCCGAGCTCAAGAAGCTGCGCATGATGGCCCCGGCCTCCGCCGAATACGCCATCGTCCGCAACTATGTGGACTGGATTCTGGAACTGCCGTGGAACGACATGCGGGAAACCAGCATCGACATTCCCGAGGCCCGCGCCATCCTCGACGCCGACCATTTCGGCCTTGAGAAGCCCAAGCAGCGCATCCTTGAGTTCCTCGCCGTCCAGAAGCTCACCAACGCGCTCAAAGGCCCCATCCTCTGCCTCGTAGGGCCTCCCGGCGTGGGCAAGACCTCGCTGGCCCGCTCCGTCGCCACGGCCACGGGGCGCGAATACGTGCGCCTGTCCCTCGGCGGGGTGCGCGACGAAGCCGAAATCCGAGGCCACCGGCGCACCTACGTGGGAGCCATGCCCGGCAAGATCATCATGGCCCTCAAACGCGCCAAGTCCAGCAACCCGTTGTTCTGCCTTGATGAAATCGACAAGATGAGCTCCGATTACCGGGGCGATCCCGCGTCCGCCCTGCTGGAGGTACTCGACCCCGAGCAGAACAAGACCTTCAACGACCACTATCTCGACATCGACTACGACCTGTCGAAGGTGTTCTTCATCACCACGGCGAACTCGCTGCACAATATTCCCGCTCCGCTTCAGGACCGTATGGAAATCATTGAGCTTTCCAGCTATCTCGAAGTAGAGAAAAAGCACATCGCCCGTGACTTCCTCCTGCCGCGCCAGATCAAGGAGCATGGCCTCAAGCCCGGGAACATCTCCCTGCCCGAGGAGACGCTCACCGAGGTCATCCGTTCCTACACGCGCGAGGCCGGGGTCCGCAGCCTTGAACGCGAAATCGGCGCACTGTGCCGCAAAACCGCGATCAAGCTGGTGGAAGAGGACAACCTCGACCAGTGCGTGAACATTGCGCCGGAGGATCTGGAAACCTATCTCGGCGTGAAGAAGTACCGCATGGACGAGAACGAAAAGTCCCCCAAGGTCGGCGTGGTCAACGGTCTGGCCTATACGGGCGTGGGCGGCGTGCTGCTCAATGTAGAAACGGTGATCATGCCCGGCAAGGGGAATGTGGCCACCACCGGCAAGATCGGCGAAGTCATGAGCGAGTCCGCGAAGGCGGCGCTTTCTTATGTACGTTCCCGGGCCGCGGCGCTGGGGCTCAAGCCCGATTTCCACAGCGAGATCGACATCCACACGCACTTCCCCGAAGGCGCGACCCCCAAGGACGGCCCCTCGGCGGGCACCGCCATCACCACGAGCCTCGTTTCCGCCCTGCTCGGCATCCCCGTGCGGCATGACGTGGCCATGACCGGCGAAGTCACCCTGCGCGGGCGCGTGCTGCCCATCGGCGGCCTGCGCGAAAAGCTTCTCGCCGCCAGCCGCGCCGAGATGGCGACCGTGATCATCCCGCGCGACAACGCCAAGGATCTCAAGGAAGTGCCTGACGAGATCCTCCAGACGCTGCGCATCGAGCTCGTGGACCATGTGGACGAGGTGCTCCCCATTGCCCTCGACGCGCCCGAGGACGCCATTTGGGACAAGAGCGACTGCCCCTCCCTTATCGAGTCCCTCCGCCGCCATCACGAGCCCGCGGTGACGACGGCGCAGTAGGCAGTGAGAGAATTGGGGAGGGGAGGAGGGACCTTTCTCCAGAAAGGTCCCTCCTCCCCTCCCCACCCCCCCTCCGCCTCCCAAGACTTTCGTAAGGGTCGATGAAGGGTGGAAGTGGTTTGAAGGGCAAGCTCTTGGCGCACGTCCCCCGGTTCCGCGCCCCCAGAATTTAGCTTTGCACGGCATTTGATTGGCGCAAGGTTACAGTAATTGATTTCGTTGAGTTTTTTGAAGGCATTTGTTGGCAAGCCCAACGACGAAAAGGTTTCCTCAGTATTTATCTTGGATTACATAGAATATCAATCGGTTACTGCGATACAGCCTTGTTTTTTGATGCGAAGGGACTCCCTCCGGGGTCCCTCCCCACCAGTCAAAATTGTTGCGGGAGGGGGTTCGGGGAGGGGGCTTTTTATAAAAAGCCCCCTCCCCCGTGCCTTTCTCCAATATTCCAAACCGCAGGGACGGCCCTGCGGCTGCTTACGAACCGGGGACGGCCTCGACAACATGGCGAGGTAATGTATGCACTGGTTTCTGCTTGTTTTGGCCGGATTGCTCGAGGTAGGCTGGGCCATCGGCTTAAAGAGTTCCCACGGGTTCACGCGGTTCTGGCCTTCGGTGGTGACGCTTGTCCTCATGGCCCTGAGCTTTTTCCTGCTGGCCTCGGCCCTGAAACACCTTCCCATCGGCACCGCCTACGCGGTCTGGACGGGCATCGGGGCTGTGGGCACGGCGCTGCTCGGCATCGTCCTTTTCGGCGAATCGGCATCCCCGGCGCGCCTTCTGTGCATCGGGCTGATCCTCGCGGGCATCGCCGGGCTGAAACTGCTTTCCGATGCATAACGGCATATTGTGAATGAACAAGGGTGAAACGGTATGGCACGCATTCTGATCATCGACGACGAGGAACCCATCCGGTTCTCGCTCCGGGGCATTTTGGAGGACGAAGGGTACGAAGTGCTTGAGGCCGCCACCGCCGAGGAAGGGCTTGAGGTCGCCGACGCGGAACGTCCGGATCTCGTTTTCCTCGACATCTGGCTGCCCGGCATGGACGGCCTCACCGCGCAGGCGCGCCTCAAGGGGAACCATCCCGATCTGCCCGTCGTGATGATATCGGGGCACGGAACCATCGAGACCGCCGTCAGCGCCATCCAGCAAGGGGCCTACGATTTCATCGAAAAGCCCCTTTCTCTGGAAAAGGTCGTCATCGTCGCGGCCCGCGCCCTTGAAGCGGGTTCCCTGCGCCGGGAAAATCAGGTGCTCCGTACCGTTTTGCCCGAACAGGACGAACTCATCGGCCAGTCCCCGGTCATGCTCAAATTCCAGGAACTGCTGGCCCGCGTCGCCCCCACGGACGTGTGGGTACTGCTCACCGGGGAAAACGGCACGGGCAAGGAACTCGCCGCCCGCGCCCTGCACGCCGGGAGCCGGCGCGCCGATGCGCCCATGATTGCGGTGAACTGCGCCGCCATTCCCGAGGAGCTCATCGAAAGCGAGTTGTTCGGGCATGAAAAGGGCGCGTTCACCAGCGCGGATCAGGCCCGGGCCGGACGCTTCGAAATGGCGAACAACGGCACGCTGTTCCTCGACGAAATCGGGGACATGAGCCTGAAGACGCAGGCCAAGATCCTCCGCATCCTTCAAGAGCAGTCCTTCGAGCGCGTGGGCGGCACGCGGACCATCAAGGTGGATGTGCGGGTCATCGCCGCGACGAACAAAAACCTTGAGGAGGCCATTGCCGCCGGGACGTTCCGCGAAGACCTGTACTACCGGCTCCGCGTGGTCCCGCTGCACCTGCCCCCCCTGCGCGAGCGCGGGGGAGACCTCGATCTGTTGCTGGCGGCCTTCACGGAACGCCTGTGCCGCGTACACGCCTGCAAAGCGCCCGTCTACGCGCCGGAAACGATGGAACGCCTCCGCCGTTACCCGTGGCCCGGCAATGTGCGCGAACTGCGCAATTTCGCGGAGCGCATGGTGATCCTCTTTGGCGGCAAGACTGTCCTCCCCGTGGATCTCCCGCCGGAAATGACCCCGCAGGGCAAGCCGGAGCCGTCTGCCGAGGCAGCTTCCGCCGCCTGCGAACCCGCGTTCCTGCCGCAATCCGCGGTGCTGGGCCCGGATCTTGATTTCAAGAAGGCCCGGGCCGTGTTCGAGGCCCGCTATCTTGAGGCGAAGCTCCACGAATGCGGCGGCAACATCACAAGGCTCGCCGAGACCATCGGCCTTGAGCGCAGCTACCTGCACCGCAAGTTGAAAGGATACGGGATTTCTTCGGAGTAGCGCCCCCGTTGCCCACGTTTCGGCAATGAGGAAAAAAGGCTCCACCGGAGCCTACAAACACAAAAGCCTTAGGAAAGAACAGGACGGGGTTTAAGGCGGGGAGAGAAAAGCCCTTTCTCTGGGAGTTTTTCTCTCCTTTCCCCAATGCCTCTTCCCAAAGGAGCGTTTACAATGGAATTGCGTTTTCAGGCCGGAGGGCCGGAAAGTTGGTCGGCGGACGCGGTGATCGTGTTCCTGTCGGAAGACGAGAAACTGGAAAAAGCCTACCCCGAATTGCTGGACGCCGCGCCGTGGATGTCCATCGCGCCGGGGATGCGCGACTTCCACGGGAAAAAAGGCGAAATGGGCCTCCTCTACGGCCCGCCCGCACACCCTCTGTCCCGCGCCGTCGTGGTCGGCCTCGGCAAACTCGACGCGCTGACGTATGCGGAAACGCTTGAGGAGATCCGCAAGGGCGCCGGGGCCGCAGCCGTCCGCTGCCGCGAACTTGGCGTGGACACGCTCGCCCTCCCCGTTTCCGGTCTGGCCCGCTTCAACGCCGATGTCGAGCGCACCATTGAAGAAATCGTCTGCGCCGCCATGCTCGGCCTGTGGCGCAACAAGGCGTTCAAGTCCAAAGAGCCCGAAGACGCCGATCCGCGCTGGCTGGCCCTCCTGTTCTGCGACGCCAACGTGCCGGACTTCCCCCGCCTTGCCGCCCGGCGCGGCGAGACCCATGCCGAAGCCGTCATCCTCGCCCGCAACCTCGCCAACATCCCGGCCAACAGCCTCACGCCGGAAGACATGGCGGAAGAAGCCCGCAAGCTCGCCCGCCGCCACGACATGAACTGCGAAGTGCTCGAACGCGAGGACATCGTTTCCCTCGGCATGGGCGCGTTCGCCGCCGTCGCCGCCGGTTCCGCCAACGATCCGCGCCTGATCATCCTTGAGCACGCCCCCGCCGGGCACGCCGACGAAGCTCCGCTCATCGTGGTGGGCAAGGGCATCACCTTCGACAGCGGCGGGATCTCCATCAAGCCCGCCGCCGGGATGTGGGAAATGAAGGGCGACATGGGCGGCGCGGCCGCGGTCATGGGCCTGTTCGAAGCCCTCGGCCAGCTCGAAACGCCCCGCCGCGTCATCGGCCTTATGGCTTGCGCCGAGAACATGCCCGACGCCCGCGCGACCCGGCCCGGCGACGTGGTGAAGACCCTCAGCGGCAAGACCGTGGAAATCGTCAACACCGACGCAGAGGGGCGCCTTGTGCTTTGCGACGCCCTGACCTACGCGCAGCGGCGCTGGAACCCTTCCATGATCGTGGACGTGGCGACCCTCACGGGCGCGTGCGTCGTGGCCCTCGGCGACGACGTGGCGGGCCTGTTCTGCCAGGACGCCACCCTTGCCCAGCGCATCAAGGACTTCGGCGACATCGTGGGCGAACCCTACTGGCCCCTGCCCCTCTGGGACCGCTATTTTGAACTGCTCAAGAGCGAAACCGCCGACTTCGCCAATGCCGGGGCGCGGGCGGGCGGGGCGAGCAGCGCCGCCGTGTTCCTCAAGCAGTTCATCACGTTCGACGGAAGCTGGGCGCATCTCGACATCGCCGGGCCCGGATTCGTCACCCGCAAAATCCCCAACTGTCCCGCGGGCGGCACCGGTTTCGCCGTCCGCACGCTGATCGAGTTGGCGGAGAACAAGTAAATTGCATTGAAAAGGGGCGGGAAAACCTTTCTGAAGGAAAGTTTCCCCGCCCCCAACCCCTCCCCCCGTTCCCAAGCGTCCGTAAGGGGGATGAGGGCAAGGCAGCGCCTTTCCCGGCGCTGTTTTCCTTTACAAGGAGCGAAGCAATGGGAATGAAAGACAGGTTCCGCGCAGATCGGGACTTCATTGACGGCGTTCTGAACGACGCCGACGACATGGTGGTTGCCCTGAACGACGGCGACGGGGCCCCGTATGCCTTCCCGGTGAATTTTGTCCTGCTGGGCGACGCGCTGTACATCCACACCGCGTTCACCGGAAAGAAAATGGACTTGATCCGCAAGAACCCGCGCGTGGGGTTCTCCGCCTATGCGGATGTCCGCATCATCCGCGAGAAAGCCACAACCACGTTCCGCAGCGTTTGCGGGACCGGGACGGCGATTATCGTCGAGGACAAGGAGGAAAAACGCACCGCGCTCGATGCCATCACCGTGCGCTACAAATCCTTGTGCCCGCGCCCCGCCCCCGATTCCATGATCAACCGGGTCGCCATCATCCGCATCGACATCGACTCGCTCATGGGGAAATACGCCCCCGGCGAAAAGGAAGCGCTCAAAGCATGAACCCTTCGCCAGCGCATCAGACCTTGCCCCTCGTCACGGAGCGCCTGCGGGTCCGTCTCTGGACAGAGGCGGATCGCGCCGCTTTCCGCCGTATGAACGCCGATCCCCGCGTCATGAAGTTCTTCCCGTCCACACTCTCCGAAGCCGAAAGCGACGCACTTCTGGCCCGAATTCAGGCACATCAGGCGGAGCACGGCTTTACGCTCTGGGCCGTGGAAGACAAAGCCACCGGAAATCTCGCCGGGCTCACCGGGCTTGCGCGGGTGGCCTTTGACGCGCCGTTCACGCCCTGCGTGGAAATCGGCTGGCGGTTTCTGCCCGAATACTGGGGCACGGGGTACGCCCTCGAAGCCGCCCGCAGCGTGATGGGCTACGCCTTCAAGGTTCTGGAACTCCCCGAGGTGGTCGCCTTCACCACGGAAAGCAACCTGCCGTCACAGGGCCTCATGCGGCGGCTCGGGATGCTCCACAATCCCGCCGAGGATTTCGATCATCCCGCGCTGCCGCCGGATCACCCTCTCCATCGCCATGTACTCTACAGGATGCTGAAAGACTTCTGGGAGTGACAACGTACGGAGCAGAATTCTTGCCCTGAGGCATCGCTTCCAGGCAGCTCCCTCCGTCCCCATCCCCTCCAACCTTTCCGGCAGCAAGGGGAACGCACGGCAAGAGTCCCCCCAACGCATAAGCATTTCCTTACAACGCTTGCCCCCCTGCCATCCCAACAGCCCACACACAACAATCCCCTCCCACACATAGAAAAACCGCCCGAACGGACATCGCTCGGGCGGTTTTCTTCCCTCAACCGGGAAAAGCGGCAACAGGGATTCAATAAACACAAAAGTCTTGGGAGGGAGAGGTGTGGGTTTTGTGGAGGGGAGAGGGAAGCCTTTCTTCAGAAATGTTCCCT
>ENA-UESC01002494-UESC01002494.1-human-gut-metagenome-genome-assembly--contig:-NODE-2494-length-11222-cov-3.727860_pt1 | contig 11222 bp, 9 predicted proteins | sample MGYA00242998_ERZ507999 | MGnify/ENA primary metagenome ERZ507999 (study PRJEB26167, sample SAMN06115465) | human gut metagenome | host: Homo sapiens | place: China:Hubei | collected 2016-04-27 | study... | reverse complement strand
CTGGTGATCGACTCCATCAAGCAGGGCGTCACGACCATTTTCGACCATCACGCCAGCTTCTGTGAGGTCCCCGGCTCCCTGATGCGGATCGCCGAGGTGACGAGGGAATTCGGGATGCGGGCGTGCCTGTGCTATGAGGTCAGCGACCGGGACGGGGAGGAGAAATCCCTTCAGTCCGTGCAGGAGAACAAGGACTTCATCGACTACTGCGAGCAGAACCCCTCCGATATGCTGAAGGCCATGTTCGGCGGACATGCCCTGTTCACCATCTCCGACAAGACCTTTGACCGGATGGCGGCGGCCAACAGCGGCCGGGTGGGCTATCACATCCACGTGTCCGAGGGCATGAACGACGTGTACGACTCCCTCCAGAACTACGGCCGCCGGCCCGTCCAGCGGCTCCAGGACCACGGCATCCTGGGACCCAAGACCATCCTGGGCCACTGCATCCATGTGAACACGGCGGAAATGGATATCATCAAGGCCACGGACACCATGTGCGTCAACAACCCGGAGAGCAACATGGGCAACGCCGTGGGTATCTCTCCGGTGCTGCAGCTCTACAAGAAGGGCATTCTGATCGGTCTGGGTACCGACGCCTACACCAACGACATGCTGGAGTCCATCAAGGTGGCCCTGTGCTCCCAGCGGCACAACGCCTGTATGCCCAACGTGGGCTGGTGCGAGGTGACGGACATGCTGTTCCGCAACAACGCCAAGATGGCGGAGCGCACCGGCTTCCCCACTCTGGGCGTGCTGAAGCCCGGCGCGGCGGCGGACGTGATCGTCATGGACTACAAGCCCTTCACACCGTTCTCTGATGCCAACATCGACGGACACATGCTCTTCGGCATGACGGGGCGGCAGTGCCAGACCACCATGATTAACGGCAGAATCCTGATGAAGGACCGGGTCCTGACGGAGATCGACGAGGAGGCCGTGAATGCCCACATTCTGGAGAGCAGCAAGCGTCTGTGGGGCCGGCTGAACCACAAGGAGTATTGATGACCGGCCGATGTGCCCCTGCGGAAGCAGTGCGCATTCGTATTTCAGGAGTTATTCTGAGGAGGAAAAACTATGTCTGAGTTAATGACCCCCATTCCCTTTCGGGAATTGATGACCTGGATCACCACCGAATACCGCCGGGACGGCGCCGTGTTCGGCGTCCACAAGCCCTACAAGGCCGGCATGAAGAAGCTCCCCATCTTCGGGGAGACCATCGAGACTCCGTTCGGCCCCGCCGCCGGCCCCAACACCCAGCTGGCCCAGAACATCATTGCCGGCTATTTCGCCGGCGCCCGGTTCTTCGAGCTGAAGACCGTCCAGAAGATGGACGGCGCGGATCTGGCCGCCTGCATCAACCGCCCCTGCATCCTGGCGGAGGATGAGTGCTACAACTGCGAGTGGTCCACGGAGCTGTATGTCCAGCAGGCCTTTGAGGAGTATGTGAAGGCCTGGTGCGCCCTGAAGATCATGGCAAAGGTCTATGGTCTGGGCGATCCCAACGGATTCGTGTTCAACATGTCCGTGGGCTATGACCTGGCAGGCATCCAGGGTGAGAAGATCGACACCTTCCTGAACGGCATGGTGGACGCCTCCAAGACGCCCATCTTCCAGGAGTGCATCGCTGTTTTGAAGGAGTTCTTCCCGGGAGAAAGCGATTATATCGACACGATCACTCCCCATGTGTCCGGATCCGTGACGGTGTCCACCCTCCACGGCTGCCCGCCGGACGAGCTAGAGCGGATCGCCAGCTACCTGCTGGAGAAGAAGCACCTGCACACCTTCGTCAAGTGCAATCCCACCATCCTGGGGTACGAGACCGCCCGGTCCATTCTGGACTCCATGGGCTATGACTATATCGCCTTCGACGATCACCACTTCAAGGAGGACCTGCAGTACGCCGACGCGGTGCCCATGTTCCACCGCCTCCAGGCCCTGGCAGACAAGGAGGGGCTGGAATTCGGCCTGAAGCTCTCCAACACCTTCCCTGTGGACGTGAAGGCCGGGGAACTGCCCAGCGAGGAGATGTACATGGCGGGCAAGTCCCTCTTCCCCCTGACCACCACCATGGCCGCCATGATGGCCAAGGAGTTTGGCGGGAAGCTGCGCCTCTCTTATGCCGGCGGTGCCGACGCCTTCAACATCGACAAGCTGTTCGCCTGCGGTATCTGGCCCATCACCATGGCCACCACCGAGCTGAAGCCCGGCGGCTACCAGCGGTTCACCCAGATCGGAGACAAGCTGGACGCTCTGGACTTCAAGCCCTTCACCGGCGTGGACGTGGTCGGCATCGAGGCCCTCTCTCTGGCGGCCCGGTCCGACAAGTACCATGTGAAAGCCATCAAGCCCCTGCCCCGCCGCAAGCTGTATGACAAGGTGCCCCTGCTGGACTGCTTCACCGCTCCCTGCAAGGGCGGCTGCCCCATCCACCAGGACATTCCGGAGTATATCGAGCTGTGCCGGAAGGGCGCGTACGCCTCCGCCCTGCGGCTCATCACCGAGAAGAACCCCCTGCCTTTCATCACGGGCACCATCTGCGCCCACAACTGCATGACCAAGTGTATGCGGAATTATTACGACGAGCCCGTGAACATCCGCGCCACCAAGCTGGTGGCGGCCGAAAAGGGCTATGACGCCTACATGTCCAAGATCACGCCTCCCGCGCCGGTGACGGACGGCCGGAAGGTGGCCGTCATCGGCGGCGGTCCCACCGGCATGTCCGCGGCGTACTTCGTGGGCCGGGCGGGCATCCCCGTGACGCTGTTTGAAAAAGCGGACCGCCTGGGCGGCATCGTCCGGCAGGTGATCCCCGCCTTCCGCATCAGCGACGAGGCTATCGACAAGGACGTGGCTCTGATGGAGAAGATGGGCGTGGAGGTAAAGCTGAACACCGAGGCCCCCTCTGTGGCAGAGCTGAAGGCACAGGGCTATACCCACATCTTCTTCGCCGTAGGCGCCTGGAAGGCCGGACGGCTGGACATCCCCGGCAACGTGGTGCCGGTCATCGGCTGGCTGCGCGACATGAAGGCGGGTAAGGACGTCTCCCTGGGCCATGTGGCCGTGGTGGGCGGCGGCAACACCGCCATGGACGCCGCCCGGGCCGCTCTGCGGGCCGGGGCCAAATCCTCTACCCTGGTGTACCGCCGGACGAAGAAGTATATGCCCGCCGATGCGGAGGAGCTGGAGATGGCCATTGCCGACGGCGTGGAGTTCCTGGAGCTGGTAGCCCCTGTGGAGCAGAAGGACGGCAAGCTGATTTGTGAGAAGATGAAGCTGGGCGACCCGGACGACAAGGGCCGCCGCAAGCCCGTCCCCACCGGCGAAATGGTGGAGATCCCCTGCGACACCGTGGTCTCCGCCGTGGGCGAGAAGGTTGAGAGCGAGGTTTTCACCCGGAACGGCATCACCGTGGACGAGAAGGGCATCCCCGCCTTCAAGACCAATCTCGAGGGCGTCTACGCCGGCGGCGACGCCATGCGCGGCCCCGCCACCGTGGTGGAGGGCATTGCCGACGCCCAGTATTTCGCCAATGCCGTCATCGGCGAGGCCCACAAGTTTGCCATCCCCGCCAAGGCCGTAGCCACCCGGGAGGAGGCCGTCGCCAAGAAGGGCGTCCTCTGCGAGAGCGCCAAGTGCGAGGGCAACCGGTGCCTGACCTGCAACGTGGTGTGCCAGGTCTGCGCCGACGTGTGCCCCAACCGGGCCAATGTGGTCATCGAGCTGCCGGACGGCCGCCAGCAGATCCTCCATGTGGACCGGATGTGCAACGAGTGCGGCAACTGCGCCGTGTTCTGCCCCTACGACTCCGCCCCCTACCGGGAGAAGTTCACCCTGTTCCTGACCCGGGAGGGCTTTGACGAGAGTGTAAACAATCAGGGCTTCCTGCCTCTGGGCGGGAAGAAGGTGCTGGTGCGCCTGGACAGCAAGGTGTTCGAGGCAGATCTGGACGCCAAGAACGACCTGCCCGCCGACATCGAGGTGTTCATCTGGACGGTGCTGACCAAGTACGCCTATCTGATGGGATAACCGAACAGACACAAAGGCAGGAGGCCGGGAGACCGGCCTCCTGTTTTTGTGTTTAGTGCTTTCCCCTGCCGGACCGCCTCCAGGTTATGGCTGCAGCGCAGATGAAATACACCCCAATATGGAGCACCAGCGCCACCAGGCCAAAGCCCGCCTCCGCCGTCAGCAGGAGAAGGACTCCCTGTGCGACGGTGTATAGCAGGGCAATGATCCGTTCCTGCCGCCTGCGGGTCTCGTCCGGCTCCCCGCCCAGCCGCCAAAACTGCCGCACCGTGCACCAGACCGCCGCCGCCAGGAAAAGGGCCAGCACAGGCAGGTCTCTCAGCTTGCCCAGCTGGACATACCAGGCGGTCTGACCGACGCCGTACAGCCCTACCGCCACGCCCGCGGCGTACCAGGAGGAAAACTGGGAGGCCGTCTGTTCCCGTCGCCGGATAGGCGGCTGGGCCAGCAGCCAGAGCCCCGCCAGGGCCACCGCCGCCCAAAGGGCAAAGAGCCACTCTACGCCGTGAGCTTTCAGAAAACCAGCCAGGCCGGTGTAGATGCGAACCCACTCCACCCCCGCCGGAGCCTCGGAAACCACGACAGGAAAGACGGCGCTCAGAATCCCCATGGTCACCATACCCAAAGAACCCGCGCCGGTGACGATGCCGCCGGCGATATACCAGGGCCAGTCTCTGTGAACAGAGGGCCTTTCCGTTCCCTGCAGGAACTCCGCCGCCGAAAGCCGATCCTCCCCATCCTGTTCCTCATCCAGCAGCCACTCCACGTCCACACTGAACAGCCGGGCGCAGGGCAGCAGTTTCGCCGCGTCCGGCAGGGCCGCCCCCTGTTCCCAGCGGCTCACCGCCTGACGGGAGACGCCCAGCTGTTCCGCCAGGGCCTCCTGGCTCAGCCCCTCCCGCTTCCGCAGCCCGGTCAGCTTCTCTCCAAAGGTCATGAGTCTTCCTCCTCCAGTCTCTTTCGCTGGTCCCATCATACCAAGCGCCGCCGGGAAAGTCCACCACAGCCACCTGACACCGCCGCAACCAAACGCAACATTCCCGCCAAAACAAATGTAATGTTTTTTCTCTTTGCAGCAATTCCGCCCTCTGCCGGGTATTCCTTACAGAAGGATGTGATCACATGCCCGATACCGCCGAAGCCGTGGCGCAATACGGCTCCGCAGTCTACCGGCTGGCCTACGCCATGACCCGCTCCCGCAGCGACGCCGACGACGTGTTTCAGGAGGTTTTTCTCCGGCTCCACCGGTCCGCTCCGGATTTTGCGAATGAGGAACACCGACGTGCGTGGCTCCTGCGGGTGACGGCCAACTGCGCAAGGAGCCTGCTGGCCTCCCCCTGGCGGATGCGGACCCTCCCGCTGGAGGATGTCTATTCCTACCAAGACTCCGTGGAATCCGCTGTGGACGAGGCTCTGGCCCATCTCCCCGGCAAATACCGGGCCGTCATCCACCTGTTCTACTATGAGGGCTATCAGACGGAGGAGATCGCCCGGATTCTGGGCCGGTCTCCCTCCACCGTCCGGGCACAGCTGACCCGGGCCCGGCAGAAGCTGCGGACATTGCTGAAGGAGGATATATGAACTTTTCCAAAACCTACCGCCGGATGAACGAGCCTGTCGGCCCGTCGCCGGACCTGATCCGCAAGACTCTCTCCCACCCTGACCGACACCGCCTCCCCCTGCGCCGGCTGGCGGCGGCCGCTGCCGTGGCGGCAGTGCTGCTGGCTACCCCAGCCCTGGCGGTCCGGTCGGAGACGGGATATGCGGTTTTATACCGGATTGCCCCCGCCGTAGCCCAGTTCTTCCAGCCGATACAGGAAGCCTGCACGGACAGCGGCATCACCATGGAGGTAGCGGCCGTCCGGGTGGAGGGAGACACTGCCCAGGCGTACATCGTCCTCTCCGGCGGTCCTGTGGACGCCACCACAGACCTGTTTGACAGTTGGTCCTTCCACCTGCCCTTTGACCAGACCGGCCGCTGTGAGCGGGTGGCCTGGGACGAGGCCACCGGGACAGTCACTTTTCTCTGCACTGTGAAAACCATGGACGGCTCCCCCATTCCCACCGGCGGCAAGATGACCTTCTCCGTCCGGCAGCTGCTGACAGGCAAGAAGGCGATGGAGGGCGTGACGGTGGACCTGAAGCTGACGAACTATGCCCAAGAGGCGGAGACCGCCCTCACCTGGGGGGCTGATCCCCCTGCCGCAGGGGTGAGGGAGCCGGAGGTGACCTATTACTCTGCCACCGGTGGAAGCGGCGATCTGGCTTCCGTAATGCTGCAACCCGGTGAAGTCCTGGCGGAGCCCGCGGAGGGCCTGCCCATCACAGCCGCCGGTTACGCAGACGGCCTCTTCCACATCCAGCTGTGCCGGGGAGACGCCTCCAGGACGGACAACCACGCGTTTTTGTGGATGGAAGATGCCGACGGCAGGGAATTCCATTGTACCGGTATCTCTTATTTTACAGGTGAGACGGCTGGCGGCCGGACAGATTATATGGACTTTCTCTTTGCCGTCCCGCCGGAGGAGCTGGCAGGATGCACCCTCCACGGCAACTTCTATACCGCCGCCACCCTGACGGAGGGCCTCTGGCAAGTGACTTTTCCCCTGGAGAATACAGATTGATCCTTTCAGCGCGCCCGGTGAATGTCGGGCGCGCCTTTTTCTCTTGCCATTTTCAGGAATCATGCTATGATAGAGTCAGAAAACACGGGAGGTTCACACTATGTTGGATATGCTGGAATTTCTGCGGGATGAAGGCGTCAGCGCCGACATCACTGCGGAGATCGAAAAATTTCGGGACGCCTATCCGGAGGAGGACGAGACCCTGCGGCGCCGGGTCCCCGATCCCCGGTATCTCTATTATGGAAAGGACATCTGGGAGGAGGCCATCACCGCCATCCTCTGCGGAGAGAACCTGTTGCTGGTAGGCCCCAAGGCCACTGGCAAGAATGTGCTGGCGGAAAACCTGGCCACCGTGTTCGGCCGCCCCAGCTGGAACGTGTCCTTCTACATCAACACAGACGCCGCCACCCTGCTGGGCACGGACACCTTTGAAAACGGCGCCGTACAGCTGCGGAAGGGCCCCATCTACCAGTGTGCGGAGACCGGCGGCTTCGGCGTGTTGGATGAGATCAACATGGCCAAGAACGAGTCTTTGGCGGTGCTCCACGCCACGCTGGACTTCCGCCGCTCCATCGACATGCCTGGCTATGAACGCATTCCCCTTCACGACGCCACCCGCTTCATCGCCACCATGAACTACGGCTACGCCGGCACCCGGGAGCTGAATGAGGCTCTGGCCTCCCGGTTCGTGGTGATCGACATGCCCGCCATCACCACCGAGGGGCTCATCAAGCTCCTGAAGCGGGAGTTCCCCTCTCTGAAAGGCGTGTATGCCGAGCAGTTCGCCGGATTGTTCCAGGACATCCAGAAGAAATGCGACGGCGGAGAGCTTTCTACCAAGCCTCTGGACCTGCGGGGCCTGCTGGCCGCCGTGCGACTGATGCGCACCGGGCTGGAGGGCAACCGGGCGCTGGATCTGGGCCTTGTCAACAAGTCCTTTGATGACTTTGAGCGGCAGCTGGTGCGGGACGTGATCCGCACCCGCCTGCCGGAGACGCTCCGCCGTGAGGATGTGTTTGACTGATGGAGATCCTGGACAGTGAGAAGCGGCGGGCCCGGAACCTGATCTGGAACGCCGCTGCGGACTACTCCTTCGAGCCGGACTTCAAGGCATACGACGAGGATGGCCGTGCAGACCTGTATTGGAACAGCATCATCGGCGCCGTGCGGAAGAATTACGGAGCAGAGACCATAGAAGGGCTGTTTGAATCCCTCCACGGCTGCTCCAAGGAACAGCTCTTTGAGCAGCTGCTGTGGCTGGGGCTGGAAAACGCCGTCTACCAGCGGGAGGCTCCCCGCCGGCCGGCGCTGCCCTCCCTGCGGCGGAGCTATGCCCGCCGGGCCGTGGCTCTGGACCAGCGGGCAGATCCCGGCGACCTGCTGGCCACGCTGGAAAACGCCCACTTCTGCCGGGCCCTGGGGCAGAGCGAACCGCCCCTGCTGCCCAGGGATCGGGAAATGCTGGATGCCCTGGAGTTCCCCGGAGACCTGGACGGCCCTGCCATTGCGGAGCGGGCCCTGGCATTCCTCCACACCTATTTCCATTTCACCCCCGGCGAGACCCAGGCTCAGGAGGCGGAGGAGCGGAAACGGCGCCGCCCCCTCTTCGCCTTCCGCCGCCGGTCCGAGGCGGACCTGCTGCCCGCCGTGCGGGCCTTTGGCCACGGGTTCGGGGAGCATCTGGTGAAGGGCCAGGGCGGCGGAGCCAACGCAGAGCCGGTCCAGCGCCGCCTGACGGACTACAACCTGGCCCAGACGGAGGCCGCCCTGCGAAAATACATGCGGGGCTACTTCGGCGCCCCCTTATACGACCAGTCGCAGCTGGAGAGCCTGGAGCGGGAGCTCTGCGTGGACGAGCACCAGGGCTGCCACCTGTACTACGCCACCGGAGACGACACTCATGAAAAGCTCAAGGGCTATGTGGCCGCCCAGCGGCGCAACGCCCTGCGACAGATGGAGCTGAACCGGGCCGCCTACGAAGCCGACGCCACCCGCCACCGCACCAGCATCCGCCGCCTCACCGCCCGCATCCGCAACGCCATGCTGGCTTATCTCCAGCCCACCCCTGTCCGTGCCGCCTCCGGCGCGCTGGATGCCGGCCGCATCTGGCGGGGCGTGTACCTGGACGACGACAAGGTGTTCACCCGTATTCTCCAGTCGGATCCCGGCGACCTGTCGGTGGACATTCTTCTGGATGCCTCCAGCTCCCAGATCGACCGGCAGGCGGTGGTGGCCGCCCAAGGCTATATGATTGCCGAAAGCCTTACCCGCTGCCACATTCCGGTGCGAGTATCCTCCTTCTGCTCCCTCAGCGGATACACCGTGGTGACCCGCTATCGGGACTACTATGAGACGGACAAAAACGACCGCATCTTCAATTACTTCACCACCGGCTGCAACCGGGACGGCCTGGCCATCCGGGCCTTGGCCAAGGGACTGGAGGACTCCCCCAGCGAACACAAGCTGGTAATCCTCCTCTCCGACGTGAAACCCAACGACGTGATCCAGATGAACCACAGCGGAAGCTTTGTGGAATACGCCGCGGACAACGGCATCCAGAACACCGCCATGGAGATCCGGTCCCTGACCTACAAGGGCATCAACGTCATGTGCGTTTTCACCGGGAATGACGACGACCTGCCCGCCGCCCACACCGTCTATGGCCGGAACTTCGCCCGCATCCGTTCCCTGGACCAGTTCGCCGACACGGTGGGTTCCCTCATCCAAAACCAAATCCGCAGTCTGTAAAGCACGCCGCCCTTTCGGGCGGCGTGCTTTACATTCATTCTTGGGCGGCGCTCAGTTCCGGGAGCACTTCTCCGCGTCGATGGCTAGCACCAGCATCAGTACGCACAGCGCGCTGCCCGGGTCCGCCACGTCGATCACGTAAGTGTCCGTCCAGTGGAGCAGCTCCTTGTGGATGGACGCCACCTGCGCCCCGCAGGCCTCCGCAGGGTTCTGTTCCCGTGCAATCCCACTCCAGGAAGCTCCCCTCCACCTGCCAGCCGTTGCAGTCGATGTCAAATTTCGGCGTGAAAAATGTGAATTCCTTTTGGATGCAGCCCACATACTGATCCTGGACGTACAATTCAAATTTGGGCAGAAAGGTCAGCACCTGCTCCCGCACAGTGCCGATGTGGTCTCCCGCCGCATTCAAAATGTGGAGGCAGTGTCCCCAGGCCAGCTTTCCCTCCACAGTGTAGACGGTGTTCCCCGCCTCGTCGTAGATGTCATAGCTGTCAAACCAGGAGAACAGCCGCTGTCTGAACAATAATCTCATAGAACCTCCTTCTGCAGTGCCGCCGGCTGATATTCCCGGAACCGCTTTGCTGTCCGGTAGAGATAGACCAGCTTCACGATCCCCACCACCAACAGGCCGATGGCGTCCGCCAGTATCGCCAGAAGACCCAGAATTGCCGAAATCAATGCCAGGAAGATGCATCCAAACAACCCCAGCAGCAGGCCGATCCACCATTTCCAAAGCAGCCGCCACTTCCCCGCCAGCTCCGGGTCAAGCTCCTCCAAAACCTCTGCATGGGCATAAAACTCCTGATATGCGGCACAGAGCTCCAGCACCATGACCGGCAGGGAGAGCAGCCACCACAGCCAGTTCCCCTCCGGAATTGCCGGAAGCAGCAGCACACCGCTGATGATGCCGCCAGCCAAATAGCACAGGGCCGCCGTGCGGTACCGGCCTGCCGCCTCCCGCAGCTGCCACAAAAGGACACCATAGGCCAGGGAAATCAGAAATGCCAGCACATTTCCAACGACTCCGGCAGTTGGAAACGCTCCCGCCACAGTATCCATGGTCAGAATGTTGCTGAAAACACTGGGAATCACCAGCCAGAACAGCAGCCACAGCCACTTGGCCAGCACAGGGGCATTCCGGTCCAGCCGCGCCCGGCGCTCCCGCTCTGCCTCCACGGCCCACAGCCGGTTCTGGGGCATATCTCTTCGCCGCAGGGCACAGCCGGTAGAAAAGGTGCAGGTCACACATGCCGTATGCCCCTTCTCCCGGCAGCAGTCCGCAATGGGACAGCCGCCGGAAAACCGGCGCCCCGGCCCATCCTGACAGCCGGGACAGTCCAGCTGCTCTTTCCAGGTACATGCGTCGCACATTCGCCCGCAGATGCCCTCCATCGCCAGTGCCTCCCTTTGTTTTTTTGAGATTATATCATAATCCGCCTTTCCGATGGGTAACAAATCTATGACATTTTTCTCCAAGACGTCCCTGCCAACAAATTTTTCCGCCAGAAAAACCGCATATTCTCCCGTCCCGGAGTCAAACTATGCTCGCGATACCCAGTAACCCACACGCAACAAATGTATGATGAAAAGGAGATTCAATTATGTCTAGCAAGAATAGCAATAAGATCAACGTTCCCGAGGCCCGTGCGGCTATGGATAAGTTCAAGATGGAGGCTGCCGCCGAGGTGGGCGTCAACCTGAAGGAAGGCTACAACGGTGACCTGTCCTCTCGTGAGGCCGGCTCCGTCGGCGGCCAGATGGTCAAGAAGATGATCGAGTCCTACGAGAAGAGCCGGTAACTTTTCCCTGGATTGAGACGCG
>ENA-UESC01002474-UESC01002474.1-human-gut-metagenome-genome-assembly--contig:-NODE-2474-length-11315-cov-5.680637_pt1 | contig 11315 bp, 9 predicted proteins | sample MGYA00242998_ERZ507999 | MGnify/ENA primary metagenome ERZ507999 (study PRJEB26167, sample SAMN06115465) | human gut metagenome | host: Homo sapiens | place: China:Hubei | collected 2016-04-27 | study... | reverse complement strand
GTCATTAAGATACCGTCAATTCTGAGTTTGGGATTGATTTGCCGCTTGACCATTGACACGGAGCGAAGCAACAGCTCTAAACCTTTTGCAGAAAGATAGTGGGGCTGCGTTGGGATAACTACGCTGTCAGCCGCCGCCAGAGCGTTAATGGTTATCATACCTAAGCTCGGCATGCAGTCGATAAGCACATAATCATAATTCTTCTTAACCTCATTCACATAGGTTTTCAGAACACGCTCACGGCTCATCGCATTGATTAGCCTTACTTCAAAGCCCGATAACTCAATGTTTGACGGAAGCAGGTCAACGCCCTCGTTGTGGGATAAAATCCCTTGCGAAACATCAAAAGATTTATCGTCTATGATGTTCTGCATTATTGTGGAGAGCGTAATGGGCAAATCGTCTGGTCGGCTGTAACCCAGAGCCATTGTGAGATTTGCCTGTGCATCGGCGTCAATCAACAGCACTCTTTTTCCTTGCTTCGCCAGACCCACACCCAGATTGACCGCCGTTGTGGTCTTGCCAACACCGCCTTTCTGGTTGGTCAGAGCAATCACTTTGCAATTTGACATAGCTGCGTCCTCCTTTCGCATAGATTTAGCCGCTTTGTCAAGGCGGCTATGTAAATCGTACAGAGAACGCAAAAAAGCCGCTTACTCTTATGGAAAAGAATAAGCGGCTCACTCTTGAATTGCCTTAGACATATTCGATTTTCATTTTCTTGACGGGAGCATTGACTACCTTGAAAATAAGTTCGTCAATGCAGTCCGTATATCTGCCTTGCCGTATGAGAGCGTTTTTCAGCTCCACAAGGCTATGTAATATCAGCGTCCTTTCGTGACTGTCTACATATAGATGAGTGGTTTTGTCTTTCATACGCTCGACCTCCTTGCGTTTATATTGTACTGTAGGTTTGTGTTTGTCAGAGTGGAGCAGCGATATTCGGAATTACAGCCATACTCCGATTAAGTTCTTTACTTTGTTCCATACTCTCATTGTTTTCGCATATTCTATAAGGTTGGGAACATTCTTTTGAGGGTCGTTTACATAGCCTTGAATTGCTTTGTTGAAGATTTCCTTGTCCATCTTGTTCATATTACGCAGAACATCGCAGATGGTACGGTCACGGTCATAAATGCGAACATCGGTAAAATTTATTTCTCCTCTGGTTACTCCGATAGAGAGCAGGGCTGGCTCTAACCGATAAGCCTTTATAGATGGATAATCTATTCTTGTGCGCTGTCTGGAGGCGTTTTTGTCAATAGCGATGTTCCATTCGGCAGGATTTCTATCGCTGTACCCATAATAGAATAAAGCCGTTTCCATATATAGAATACCATCGGGGAATAAACGGCTGATTATCACCACATCGCCTTTGCCAGACCCCATAGTCCAATGATAATAGCCACGCTTGACTTTTTCTATCAAGCCAGCTTTCAACATTCTTTGAATATCCCTGTAATATAGCTTTTCTTTGCTCAACTGAGCCGTGGTCATTACATAATCATAATGCGAGAACATCTGCCTAAGAATTTTCCTGTCTTTTATTGAAACCATACTCTTACCTCTGCACCAAATTGTGCCGTAAAAACATCTCGTTAGGTTGTTTTAGCTCATTATATTTAGCTCGTATTGCCAAGTCAAATGTGTAGCAAACCACACCATTCAAATTATAAAATGGTGTGGTTACAGGCACTTGCTTGTCCACAAAGGGCGCACACGGTTTAGCATTGATTTAGACCGCAATTTGAAATTTCGTAGTAGCGATGGCGTACAGATTTATCGTCCTCTTTGTTTCGCCAACCTTGATAGAATAAGGCTTTTCGGCATTTTTCTCGTTGTCAGAGTCGTCGTATTTTTTAATTCTGTCGAGTGTCGAAAAGCTATGTATCTTTAAGCCGAAGACCTCGCGCTTGTCCTCGTATTTGATACATTGGAACATTTCCGATGCTTCTCTGGGCACCGAGGAATTAGGCCATCTGGAAATGGTCGGCACGATCGTGCATCAGCTGACGCGGACGCTCACGCAGGAACAGATCGAATCAGCGGGCTTCGCAAATTATTTTGTTGACCACACCGCCGGTGTCTACCCGCAGGCTGCCTCCGGCACACCGTGGAGCGCAGCGACCATGGCCGTCACCGGCGACCCCATCGCCGACCTCACAGAAGACCTTGCCGCTGAGCAGAAGGCGCGCGTGACGTATGACAATATCCTCCGCATTTCCGACGACCCGGATGTGAACGACGCCATCCGCTTCCTGCGGGAACGCGAGATCGTCCATTTCCAGCGTTTTGGAGAAGCAGTTGAACTGCTGCGCCAGCGTCTTGACGAGAAAAACGTCTATTATATGAACCCCGCGCTCCATCTTCAGGCATAAACCCGACCGGCACACCGCATCCCCGCGCCCCCACTCCAGTGCATTTTTGCAAGGCAGCACACACGGGCAGGCCTGACGCCATATCGTCAGGCCTGCCGCAAAACACGACCGCTCTTCCAGAAGACTGCGTGTCTTTTCGCGCGGTCACTCTACACTATATGGGAAAAGGGCACCGATATTTGCATACCGGCACCCTTGGGGGTTGGCAATATTATTTGGGGACAAGCTGCTTTCATTTACAGAGGCGTATGCACAAACCGAATTTCCGGTTCCCGCGTTCCGCCTAATTCACTGTAAAACTCGTTAACTCTTTCCATTCACTGTTCATAAGGATGATCTTTACCTGACTGCCTTCGCCGTCTGTTGCAAACGCCAAATTTTTTCCAACCGCAAGCACAAGGCGCGCCGAGGTGCTAATGTTTCCCAACAGTGCATTGGGCAGCTTAAACTCCTTAGTAACGATCATCGGATCCTGCAGACTCCTGAGTTCTGCGTTTCCAGCCTTGTCGCATAAGAAAATCTGGTCATTCCAAACCGTTCCTTCTATCTTATCATTTCCGAGCGTATAATCTGTTCCGCTGTTCAGGTTATACAGATAAAACCGCATCGTCCCGCCCGTTACGACATCTCCCTCTTTTTTCGCGTCGTACACCTCATACAGCAAATCTGTGCCGTCCGGCAAAACTGACCGGTCATAGATCACGCCTGTTGTTTCTACTTCCATGCGCGCCTCCTGCCCGCTGCGCGTTCTCTCTTTCTGTGTTTATTATAAGGAATTTCCCGCTTCTTCAAAAGCCGTTTTGCATAACTTGCACTTATTTCGACATAACTCGCACAAACGACATGTTTTTGGGTATTGACGGCATACCTCCACAGCGCAGCAGCATAGCGCTCCCGTATCTGCAAATTGTCCTTTTCATGTTTCTTCCTCCGATCTTGCTTTTATTTCCTTTTTGTAGTATAATCCATTTAAAACTTTAGGTGGTTATTTGACAATTTGGAAAAGACTTTGCACAACTTGCGCTTTTTTCTACATAATTTGCTCTGATTGGAAGTTTTTATGGTACAGTATTCTCCGCTGTTTGTGATCTTCAACGCCCTGATTTTCTCCATGTGGGCCGTTACCTTCTGCTGCACACTTACGCGGCGATTCTCCGTGCCGGTTACGATCCTTGGCTTTTTCATACAGTTTTTCGTCTGGTTGGTTCCGCCGTATTTCATGCAGAACGCTTCCATTCTCCGCGCCGTTTATCCTTTAATCGGGATTGTACTGCCACTCTTCCTGCTCTTCCGGGACAAGTGGCCCAGAATTCTTTTTATAACGCTGGGCTGCCTTGTATTCATGTATGTAGCGGATCTTGTTCCGTGTGTAATTATTTTCACGCCGGAACAAATGCGGGCGGGGCTTGCCCTGCAGCCGCTGCCGCAGCGGCTGGTCGCCTATGCAATCTGCGTCAGTCTCGACGCGTTTTTGCTGTGGATGCTAACGTTATTCATGAATCGCTACAAGAATCGGCTGCACGGAAGCGAATGGGCACTTTATCTACTCTTTCCGTTCAGCCAGTATATGCTTCTGTTCGGATGGTTTCGGGTATGCCTGTCCGAGATGACGTTCCCGCGCGCCGGATATGTGATTGCCGCAATGCTCGTCTGCATGGCCGCCGACGCGGCTTTGTACCTCGCCGTACGCGGCATGGCACAGCGCAGCGAACTCAAAGCAAAGAACGACCTCCTTTCCGCGCAGATTAACCGGCAGAAAGAGCATTACGCGGCCATCACCGCACAGTACGAAAGCATCCGCCGTATGCGGCACGACATTGCCAAGCACCTTTTTACCATGCAGACGCTGCTGCAGGCTGGGCAGTACCAGAATGCTGCAACATATTCGGACGAGGTCGCCGCTCATGCTGCAGCATATTCGGACGAGGTCGCCGCTCATACGGAGGTACGGGAAAACTTGGGCATCTGTGAGGATCCGATTGTAGACGCGTTTTTGTTTTCCCGTTCGCAGGAGTTAGAAAAGCAAGGGTATCGCGTTCAGCTGCGTGTACTGTTACCGGAAGGGAGCGGCGTTGCAGAATCCGACTTGATCGTCGCATTTGCAAATCTGCTGGATAACGCCGCAGAGGCATGCCGGGCATGCAGCGACAAAACAATCACCCTGACTGCCGCTATCAACAAAGGCTTTTTGACCATTGAGACGGAAAATGCCTGCGAGCAGACACAGATAAAAAAGCGCCGTATTCCGGAACTGGAACGCGGCATCGGATTTTCGATTTTTCAGGAACTTGCGCAAAGATATAACGGCAGGTTCTCTTACCACAAGGAAAACGGCAGGTTTACAGCCAGCCTTATTTTGAAAGGAGTTCCGCTTGCGCAATCTTGCAATCTGTGACGACGAACCTCTGCACCGGGAACGGCTTGCGGACGACGTGCGCCGCCATCTGCCTGAACAGGCGTGCTCATTACAGCTGTTTGAATCACCGTCGGCACTGCTGGACGCAATCGTTGAACACGGCTGCACTCCAAATATCGCCATTCTCGACATTCAGATGGACGAAATGAGCGGCATTGAACTGGCCAAGCGCATCAATGCCGTGCTGCCGCAGTGTGCGATCATCTTCGCCACATCATATCTTGGCTTTGCAACCGACGTCTACGAAACGGAGCACGCGTATTTCATTCTGAAGCGTGAATTCGAGCAGCGGATCGGCGCGGCACTGGAAAAGGCGCTGGCGAAAAAAGCGCCGCCAATTCTGCACTACCCTGTAGTCCACGGGTACCGCAACGTCCCCTGTTCACAGGTACTGTGTCTGGAACGCATTTTGCGCAGGACAAAACTCACACTGCTGAACGGCGTGGAGGAATGGACACCGCTGACGCCCACGGAACTGTTGGATGCAGACGCCACCGAACTGTTCATCCGCTGTCATCAAAGCTACTGGGTCAACTTCCGTCAGATCGAAACGATGGAAAACGACTGCTTTCTTCTGACGGGTAATCTTCGTGTCCCCATCAGCCGGACATACCGCAGCGCCGCGCGGGAGCAGTTCTTTTCCTCTCTGCATATGTAAAAACCGCACTGCCCGTTTACTGGCAGTGCGGTTTTGGTCATATTATATAGCTGGTAATTCGCCCCTTTGCTGCCGGGGCAGCTTACAGGTATTTCCCGGCCTCCTTTTCGAGTTCCTTCCACACCGGATACTCCGCGCCGTTTTCATCGAAGAACTGCTTCAGATCCCGGTTCAGCGCGCCCATTTCATCAACCGCGTTCATCGCGTGGTCGGATGCGCAGATCTTTCCAAGACTCGTCGCGCGCATGAGTTTGAAAAAGCGCAGGCAGGTCTTGCGGTACGCAGTACCTTCAAACTCCGTGTCCGACTTTGGAAGAATCTCATGTCCCGCATTCCGGATGGCGCGGTAGCCCTCGATATTGGCGCCGAGAAGACGGCTCAGGTAGGCTGTGTTCCCTTTGAGTTTTTTGAGATCGCCATCCATTTTGTAGCAAGCAAAGGCCACCGGCAGCACAAACGCTGCATGGCAAAGCAGATAGTCCCCCATATTCGGTTCATAAGTTACTTTATATTTTGTTCCGGCAAAAATCTGTCCGATCAGCTGTTCATTGGAAGGCGCACCTGCAAGCTGGCCGATGGTGATTTTTTTCAGGTCAATGGACGCCACCCGGTCGCGCTCCCGATGCCCCGCCGAGGATACAAAGGCAAACAGGACATTTTTCTCCGGCAGCGACGCGGCAAGGGCACTTGCACGCACGTTATTGCCAACAAAGACGATGTTCTTTATCTGATTCGCCCGCAGCGTCTCCAGAATTGCGTCCAACTGCGTATAGCGCAGGACAACGAAGATCACATCGTACTGGTTTTCTGGCTTCAATTCGGTCACGACTGGAATCCGGCTGACCGACACGCGGGGTGAAAACTTGTCCTTGATTCGCAGACCGTTCTTCTGAATCTCCTCTGCCCAGTTTCCCCGCGCAAGGAGCGTTGTGTCCTTTCCGGCACGAAACAGATTCCTAGCCAGATTGCAGCCGAGCACGCCTGCACCGAATACCAAAATCTTCATAGTCATATCCCCTCTTCTGAAAATATACTTTGTTTCTCGATGTTCTGTCCCGGATTTTCCAGCAGCGAGCAGGCAAAAAACACCGTCTGAGATTGCCGGAAGCGCCGTGGTATAACGTCTTTAACCAGAGTTAATCAAATCTAATTACGCTATAGCAAAGGACGCTTCAAAAGTCAAACTGCCCGTCATTACAAAAGGCAGCTTATCTGCATTGATTGATCCTTGTGATGACACGGAAAGGGCGCTTCCCGGGTGGGAAGCGCCCTTTGTGTTGGGAGATTACTTCAGCGTAATGTTCACACGGACGGAGGCATCATACATCCGGACGAGGATCGCCGCGACTTCGCTGCGGACGATCGTGCTGGTCGGATGGAAGGTGCCAGCCGCGTCGGAGCCGGTGAGGATACCTGCACGGTAGAACGTGTAGATCTCATCGCCGTAGGTGTCCGTGGTCTTCACGTCGGGGATGCTGTTGTCCGCGACGGAGTTGATGGTCTTGTAGCTGTCCATCGCCTTGAAGAAGATGTGGACAAACTCGCTGCGGGAGACAGGTTTGGTCATCTGCTCGTAGCTAAGCTTCTGGTAGCTTTCGTCGAAGATGCCCTCACGGACACCGTAGTTGACGTAGGTTTCGTACCAGTAGCCGCGGCCATTGGTCAGCGTGACCTTGCCGTCCTTGATCATCTGGTGCAGTGCGGAGGCCAGCTTGATTGCTTCGGCAACAGTCAGCGTGCCCTTCGGCTGATAGGTCGTAGCGGTCACACCGTTGATGAGGCCGTTCTCCCAAGCACCCTTGACTGCGTCATAGAACCAGTCGCTCTTGGACACATCCGTGAACGGGAACTTGCTGGTCGTCGGCGTCTTCGTAGCAGGGATCACTGCCGGGATGATCGAATCGCTCGGCTCGGAGGTCAGCTTCCACTTTGCAACCAGCGTCAGGTCGGACATGACAGGGCTGCTGAAATCATAGAGCGTGTCATCCAGATACCAGCCGACGAAGGTGTACAGGCCGGTGCGCACAGGTGCGCCGGGGTTGGATGCCGTCTCGCCGCGGATAACCAACTGCGATTCGACCGGCGTGCCGCCGTCAGAATCGAAGGAAACGGTATAGATCGGATCAAAGACTGCCGTCAGCGTCACGTCGGAAACAGCCGTGAAGGTGTAGTCCGCATCCGTGGAGACGATCTTGCCGTTCTGCATCCATGCGTAGAACTCCTCGCCCTCGGCAGGCTGCGCCTGTGCGGTCACTTCTTCGCCGGACCAGACCTCAACGACGTCCTTGGCAGCGAAGTCATCGGTGTAGGCTTCCTTAACAAGACCCTTATCTGCATTGTAGGACTGCAGCGTCACGGTGCAGTTGGTGAGTTCGCCGTCGGAAGCAGCGTCCAGATCAACAACGTATGCGGTGTAGTTGGTCGCATAATCGAACAGATAGAGAACTGCAATGCCGTTCGTGACGCTCGAAGCATCCAGCGTAACTGTGGACGCAGTGCCGGCAGCTTCCTCTGCAAAGATCTTGCCGTCTCTCGCAGTGAGATCGGGATAGGTGTCAAGTTCAACACTGGCCAGATACTGGTTGTCCTTGACCTTAACAGTCAGTTCCTTGGTATCCGGGTCATAGCTTGCCGTGAGTGCCTTCGGAGCCTCGGAGTCAACCGTGCAGACATAGTTCCACTCCAGATACTTCTGGCCCTTCGTCTTAAGCGCGCTGTAATCCGTGCCGCCGTTGGTCAGCGCGCCGAGTTCATCCGCGCCGTAGGCAATGTTGGCATAGTAGTTGACCTCGACCTTGGTGTTGTTCGGAACTGCGTTGCCGTCCAGATCGGTGCCGTCCCACATGAACGAGCCGGTGGCTGTCCAGCCGTCATCCGTGTCATAGATGGCCTTCGGCAGATATTCGGTATTGTCCACATAGTAGACCTCGCCGGTTTCACGGTTGGAGACAACCATGATCAGGTGACGGGCATTGCGGAGCGTCATCGGCTGCATAAACAGCGTCCGCTCAATCGCATACGCGGCATCCGGGCTGGTAACTGCGATTCTGTCCGCACCGAACGGGAGATCCAACTCCGAGTCGAACGGGTTCGTACCGGCCAGAGAGGCGCCGGTGATGGAGTTGCCTCTGCGCGTAACCAGATAGGCCAGATTCGGCCAGGTGTTGCAGGTGACGTCAGTGTTGCCGGTCATAACGTCGATCCAGTCAAGCTGTTCCATGACGGGAGCCTGTGCCCAGTCGCCATAGAAGCCCATGAACGTGCCATGGAAGCAGGCGGTCGGGTCATAGGTTGCAGCGGGACTCGTGAAGTTGATGTAGCCCTCGATGTACGCGCCGTTCGGATAGATGGCGTCGATATCGGCCATGAAATCATCCGTCAGCTGTACGTCGATCACGACTTCTGCCGTCTGGCCGGGACCGATGACGAGAACGTCGTCTTCATAGTTAGTGGTAACAGTGACCTCGTCCTCTGTCAGACCGAGCGTCGTCAGTGCGTTGTAGTAGTTGCCTTCCTCATCTGCTGCGGGCTTATCGAAGCAGAACTTCCACGAAATGTTGAATTCCTTGCCGTCCTCTTCGAGATCCCAGCCCGGGAACTCGTTTCTCAGATCCTTGACGGTGTAGCGGATCTGGAAGTGGCCGTCCTTGGAGGGGTTGTCGCCGATGTTGGCGATCGGGTTGGTGATGTACGCCTTTGCACCACCGAGAACAAGCTGCTCGGCATGGTCAGCATCGACCAGACCAGCGCCCTGCTTTCTCGGACTGAAGGTGTAGCTGTTGGGGATAACCGTCTGCGCGGAGGATGCCAACAGAGCCTCTGCCATGTCAGCCAGTTCCTTCTTGCTCAGATCCTTGTACTTCGATTCGCTCTTCAGATAACTCAGGATGGTCGCAGTAACACCCGCGACATCCGGCGTCGCCATGGAGGTACCGGACATGACCTGATAACCGTCCGTCGTGTTGTTCTTTGCAGACAGAACGCTGCCGCCGACACCGGAGATCTGCGGCTTGAGCGTCAGGGACGGGGTGGGGCCCCAGGAGCTGAAGGACGAAGACTGCCAGCCGGTGGGGTTGTCAACAGAGGCCATCTCCGCGAGGAATGTGACCTTCTGTTCCTTTGCGTTAAGCAGCTTGGCTGCGTCCTCGCCGGAAACGGAAACAGCGGGAAGCTTCGTGCCGTCCAGCGCCATGTTGATGATGCCGGATTCGTTGTTGTAAACGATTGCAGCAGCTGCACCCTTTGCATCCGCATTGTTGACCTTGTCAACGAAGGAAATGCCGCCGCGCTTGATAACTGCGACCTTACCGGTGACATCGATGCCTTCATAGTCGGCTTCTTCGCCGTTGCCGCGAACCAGAACAAAGTCATACGTCTTACCAGCCAGCGCATTATAAGCGTTGACCGTATCGCTGTAGCCGATCTGTGCGCCGTCAACTTCAATCGCCGGAGAGGCGTACTTCGCGTTGTCAACGGAGGCGACAGACAGGTTGCCGTCATAGGTGGACGGGGAACCGACAACGCCGTAGTCCGCATAGTCGGACGTGACATAGCCGGCAGGAACGCCGGTGATGCTCTCGCCGTCTGCCATGGAGCCTTCGTTGCCCGCTGCGATGCAGCAGATGACGCCCGCTTCGTCCAGCGTGGTGAAGATGCCGTTCAGGACTTCTTCCTCGTTGCCGTCATAGACGAAGCCGTTCTGTGCGCCGAGGGACATATTGATGACGTCCGCACCCAATGTGTAGGCGTCTTCAAGGGCTGCGAGATAAACGTCGCTGGAGGTGCCTCTCTCCGCCGGGTCGGAGGAGAAGACCTTCAGTGCAAGGATCTGCGCGCCGGGCGCAGAGCCTGCGAATTCATATGCGCCGTCATCAGACAGGACGCAGCCGGCTGCGATGCCGGAGACGTGCGTGCCGTGACCGCTGACGTCGTCGGTCGCGTCGTTGTCCTTGTCATAATAGTCATAGGAGAACGGAACCTTTGCCGACAGATATTCGCCGCGGCCAAGCTTTTCAATCGCGGCCTCGGCCTGCTCCTTGCTGATGGCAGCCTTGTTCAGCATACTGTCATACGCTGTGAACGCCTCGTGGCCCGGGGTGATGCCGGTATCGATGACCGCAATGACGGTACCCTTGCCGGTATCATAGCCGCGAACCTTGGTGATGTTGGTCATGTCGTTGGCCGAATCCATGCTGGGCATGACGACAGGCTCGTCGTAATAGTTGGCCAGATAGACCTCCTTGACGCCGTCCGTGTTAGCCAGCTTCTCGAGGTCGCCGAACTTGACGTCGGTGGACATACCGTTGAGCAGCGTGGTATACTCGTACTTGACGTCATAGTTGACCGCCTCCTGCTTGATTGCGGTCTTGATGCGGCTGTGCTGCGAAACGAGGGACTTCGCTGCAGCTGCGACAGCGCTCTGCGTTGCAACACTGCTTTTGTTCAGTGCCGCAGGCAAAGCTGCGTCGCCCTCAAAAATAACGATCGCGCGGACGGTATCATTGTCCGCGTAAGCCTCTTCGCCGTTCAGCAGTTTATATTTGTTCTGCTGGATGGTAGTGCTCAGTTTGCTTGCATCCGGAGTCGTCTCGGTCAGCTTGACATTGTATGCCGAGGAGGCCGAAGCCATCGGAACCATGCCAAGAACCATGACGAGCGCCAGCAGCAGACTCAGCACGCGGCATCTTGTTTTCTTGCTCATGAATGTTTCTCCTTCCTTGTCGTTCATTTGTGTCTAAAGCCCGGCAATCTGCCGTCCTCCACCACAATATGTTGTAGCTATTATAATCCGGAGCCTCCAATTTTTCAATACTCTTCGCCCTCAATTCAGCGATTTTCCAAAAAAAAGATTTTCCCGTAAACC
>ENA-UESC01002471-UESC01002471.1-human-gut-metagenome-genome-assembly--contig:-NODE-2471-length-11330-cov-3.189372_pt1 | contig 11330 bp, 18 predicted proteins | sample MGYA00242998_ERZ507999 | MGnify/ENA primary metagenome ERZ507999 (study PRJEB26167, sample SAMN06115465) | human gut metagenome | host: Homo sapiens | place: China:Hubei | collected 2016-04-27... | reverse complement strand
TGGAGGAGCTGCGATTGGCGCGAGAGGGCAAAGAGGGCTGAAGGGTGTCGGCGCGGGCAGAGGAGACCAGATCGGGGTCCCCGGGAAAGAGCGGCGCGTCAGGGATGCCGCGGCCTACGGAGGGAGAGGGCGGCGCGTCGGGGTATAGGGCGCAGAATAAGATGAGGGGAGCGATGGGATGAACGTAAACAAGGAGGCGGGCGTGGACTGCGGGCTGGAGCTCAGCCCGGAGGAGATGGAGCGCATCAACGCCATGAGCAAAAAGAAGCTGGAGCCCGGGGAGGTATACGCCTTCGCGGTACGGCTGTGCGACAACGAGATCGACCGGGACAACGAGCGGTTTCCGGCCGCCACCCTGGAGGAGCTGGCCCCCCTGTTTGTGGGCAGGAGCGGTCTGTTTGACCACCAGTGGAGCACCCGGAACCAGGCGGCCCGCATCTACCGAACCGAGGTGGTGCGGGAGAGCTGGATGACGGAGGCGGGCGAGCCCTACTGCTATCTGAAGGGCTGCGCCTACCTCCTGCGCACCGAGGGAAACCGGGAGCTGATCGCCGCCATCGAGGGGGGGATCAAGAAGGAGGTCAGCGTGGGCTGCGCGGTGGAGCGGTCGGTGTGCTCCATCTGCGGCGAGGAGTTCCACACCTGCCCCCACGAGAAGGGGGCGGAGTACGGCGGCAGGCGCTGCTGGGCCGAGCTGGTGGGGGCCTCCGACGCCTATGAGTGGTCCTTCGTGGCAGTGCCCGCCCAGAGAAACGCGGGGGTGATGAAGCACATGCGGATGGAGCAGGAGGCCGCCCTGGGGCGGAAATACCTGGAGAGCCTGCGCGGGGAGGTGGCCCGCCTGGGCGGCCTGGCCGGGCTGGGGCTGGAGCACGCCGTGCTCCGGGGCATCGCGGACAAGCTGGGCTATGACGAGCTGCTGGCCCTCAAGGGCGCGCTGGAGCGGCAGGCCGAGCGGGTGTTCCCGGTGGAGACCCAGCTGCGGTATGGCGGCGGGCGGGAGAACGACGGAGAGCGGGACGGGGCATTTTTGATCTGAGCGGCCCCATGCGCAGAGAGGACAGAGGAGAAAGGAGAGGCAGCATGAGCAGGATTTCATTTGAGGGAATTGGAGAGGTGGCGGCCACCTTTGCCTGCGGCGAAGGGGTAAAGGCGGGCCAGGTGGTGAAGCTCACCGGGGACGGCACCGTCGGCCCCTGCGGCGACGGCGAGCGCTTTTGCGGCGTGGCCCTGCGCGCCGGGGAGGGCTTCGCGGCGGTACAGCTGGGCGGGCTGATCCGGGTGGCCGCCAGCGGCGGCGCGCTCAGTGAGGGGTGGAACCGGCTGCTGGCCGACGGCTCCGGCGGCGTCCGGCCGGACAGCGCCGAGACGCCCATCGGCGGCGAATATCTGGTGGTGCGGGCGGAGAGCGGCGGCGCCGTCATCCGCCTGTGAGAAAGGGAGGTATGGAAATATGGGATATCGTTTTGACAACCTGAGACTGGAAAAGGGCATGTATAACGAGGCGGGCCGCTCCTTCACCCAGGTGCTGGAGCGGGAGGACCCCTCGGAGCAGTATAAGGGCACGGCGCTGGAGGGGCTGGACGCCTATCAGCGGCAGCTCAAGCGCTTTGACATCAAGGTGAAGGGCGCGGGCAGCGACGCGGTGGAGAAGTTCTTTGCCACCAGCCAGTCCGCCGTCCTCTTCCCCGAGTACATCGCCCGCTCCGTGCGGCAGGGCATGGAGGAGGCCAACCTCCTGCCCCACATCACCGCCGCCGTCACCCGGTTTGACGGCATGGACTACCGCTCCATCGCCTCGGTGCCGGACGACGACCAGAGGGCCCTGCGCTGGGTGGAGGAGGGCGCCGCCATCCCCCAGACCCAGGTGAAAACCCAGGAGAATCTGGTGAAGCTCCACAAGCGGGGGCGGATGCTGGTGGCCTCCTACGAGGCCATCCGCTATCAGAAGCTGGATCTGTTCTCGGTCACCCTGCGGCAGATCGGCGCCCACATCAACCGGATGCACCTGGAGGACGCCATCGAGGTGCTCCTCAACGGCGACGGCAACGACAACCCCGCCGAGGCCTTCACCGTGGGTACCGATCCCATCGGCGGCACCGCGGGCACCCTCACCTACGATGAGCTGGTGGACTTCTGGGGCCAGTTTGAGCCCTATGAGATGAACACCCTCCTGGTCAGCGGCGACATGATGCGCCAGATGCTCAAGCTGGAGGAGTTCCAGAACCCCCTGACCGGCCTCAACTTCCAGGGCACCGGCAGGCTGGACACCCCTTTGGGCGCAGCTCTGCTGCGCACCTCCGCCCTGGGCGGCGGCACCCTCATCGGCCTGGACCGCCGCTACGCCCTGGAGATGGTGCAGGGCTCCGACGTGCTGGTGGAGTACGACAAGCTCATCGACCGACAGCTGGAGCGGGCCGCCATCACCAGCATCTCCGGCTTCGCCAAGCTGTTCACCGGCGCGGCCAAGGTGCTGAAGCTGAAATGACGGAGCAGATTATGGACATGGCCCGCAGCCTGGGGCATGTGGACGGGGGACAGGAGGAGGCGCTGGAGGCCCTGTGCCGTGCGGCTCAGGCGGAGCTGGCCGGGCGGCTGCGGCCGGAGGTGCGGTCGGAGGACTGCGAAGACGCCTTTATCCTGGCCTGCGCCTGGCTGGCCCTGGCGGGGCTGGCCGCCGGGGAGACCGGCGGCGGGCGGTTCACCGCCGGGGAGGTCACCATTCAGGAGGGGGACGGGGCGGCCCGGGCAGCCGCCCTCCGCCTCCAGGCCGAGACGGTGCTGGGCCCCTGGCTGGCCGACCGGGGCTTCGCCTTTCAGGGGGTACCGGGATGACCGGGGCTTGGGGGCGGATTCTGGCGCAGTACGGGCAGAGCGTCACCCTGCGGCGGGGGGAGGAGGAGCGGGGCTGCCGGGCGTTTCTCCAGCCGGTGCGGGAGCGGCGGGAGGACTGGTACCAGGAGCTGCCCACCCCGCTGGGGACGGTGCGGCGGGATCAGTGGCTCTACCTGGGGCCGCCGGAGCTCTCACTGGAGGAAACGAACGGCCTGTGCGTGGAGTGGAACGGGCTGCGCTTTGCGGTGCGGGCGGCCCAGCCCGTCTGCGTGGGGGAGGAGACGCTGTACTGGTGGGCCCTGCTGGCGGTGGAGGACGGAGAGGCGCAGACAGAGCAGACGTGAGGGGGAAAACACTTGGATTTTCAGGCGGTGCGGGAGCAGATGGCGGCGTTCCTGAGACAGCAGGGGGTGGACGCGGTATGCGCCTACCCGGAGGAGCGGCGGCGGCAACGGAGCGGGCCAGTGGCCGCCGTATCCCTGCGGGCCTGCCAGGGCGGGCCGGGCGGCTTTCGGGATTACCTGGGAGAGCGGTACGACGAGAGCACCGGCCAGTGGCAGGAGCTGTACGGCCGCCGGGTGACCCTCACCTTCGGGCTGGACCTCTATGGAGAGAGCGCTGGGGAGCTCCAGACGGCCTACGACCGGATGGCGGAGGCCTTTCAGTGGGAGGGACCCGCCGGGTTGGCGCTGCGGGAGCTCTCCTGCGGGGAGACGGAATTTGACCGGGCGGCCGGCCTCTACCGCAGGGCGGTGACGGCGGTGTGTCAGGGATACCTGTACGCCGTAGCCGACGAGGGCGGCACTTTCCTGGACTTTGTTGTGAGAGGAGAGGGACATCTATGAGCGTGACAAACCATGAGCGGCCGGGGGTATACTCCCGGTACGACGCATCCACGGTGGTGAAAGGCCGCGGCGGCGGCGGCGGGTGCGTGGGACTGGCGGCCCTGTGCGGCACAGGAACGGCGGGAACGCTCTACACCTTTAACCGCTATGAGGAGGCGGTGACCGCCTTCGGCGGAGAGGAAACGCTGACGGAGCTGGTGCGGCTGCTGTTCCTCAATGGCGCGGCCCAGGTCAAGGCGGTGCCGGTGGCCGAAGAGGCGGGCTACAAGGCGGCCTTTTCGGTGCTGGAAGCGGCGGAGGACATCGCAGTGGTGGTGTGCGACAGCGGCGAGCTGACCGTGCAGCAGGCCCTGCGGGACAGTGTGAAGGCCGCCTCTGAGGCGCGGCGGGAGCGCATCGCCGTGGTGGGCGGCAAGGCGGGGGAGAATGCCACAGCCCTGGTTCAGCGGGCCGAGGGGCTCAACAGCGAGCGGGTGGTGCTCACCGCCCCGGTGGGAGAAGGCGGCGGCGCGGCGGTGGCCGCGGCAGTGGCGGGAGCCATCGCCGGGGAGAGCGACCCGGCCATTCCCCTGGGCGGCGCGGAGCTGAAAGGAGTGGACGGGCTGGAGGCCCGGTATGGGGATACGGAGATCGACACCCTGGTGCGGGGCGGGGTCACCCCGGTGGAGCAGGCGGCCGGGGTGGTCAGCGTGGTGCGGGGCGTGACCACCCGCACCAAGACCGGAGAGGCGGCGGACGCCACCTGGCGGGAGCTGACCACCATCCGCATCGTGGACGACGTGATCCCCACCGTGCGCGACGCCCTGCGTGCCCGGTTCCGCCGGGCCAAGAACACCGAGCAGAGCCGGGGAGCCATCCGCTCCCAGGTGGTGCTGGAGCTGGAAAACAAGCTGGCGCGGGAGATCATTACCGGATACGGCGAGGTCTCCGTAGAGGCCGATGCGGACAACCCCACGGTGTTTCTGGTGGATTTTTCCTTTACCGTGGCCCATGGGCTCAACCAGATCTGGCTGAGCGCGCATATCACTGTGTGAGAATGGGGGAGGAAGGAACATGAAGGTTGCGGGATTTCCAAGCAGCAGCGACAGCTAGCTGGAGGTGGACGGCAAAAAGGTGGCGGTGGTGCAGAGCTATACCGCCAAGTCCAGCCGTACCAGCCAGACCGTGGAGGCCTTCGGCGAGGACGAGCCGGTGGCCACCATACCGGGCCAACGTACCCACGTCATCGAACTGACCCGGCTGTACGCCACCGATGAGGCCATCCGGGACGGGCTGAACTTCCATGCGCTGGAGGACTTCAGCCTGGTCATCTGCAAGCCGGACCGGAAGATCATCTACTCCGGCTGCCAGTGGAGCTCCATCGGCGAGACAGGCGCGCTGGGGGCCATGGTGGTGGAGAAGATCACCATCGTAGCGGCCAGGCGGATTGAAACGGCGGTGTGATATGCTGGAGAGACGGGAACGGCTGAAGCTGGAGGACGGGAGGGAGCTGCGGCTTCTCTCCGCCCTGGAGGTGCTGGAGGCCCGCCGGGAGGCGGAGGGGCTGGCCCGGGGGGAGGCGGAGGCCGCCCTGTGCGCCAACGCCTGCCTGCTGGCCCGGGCGCTGGAGCGGGGCGGACAGCCGGTGTTCGCGGACGGCGGGGCGGCTCTGGCGGGGCTGAGCGCCCGGGAGATCGGGGCGCTGGCGGGCCGGTGGGCCGCCTTTGACCGGGCGGAAAACCCCTCCCCCGAGGACGGGGAGGAGCGGCTGGAAGGGTTAAAAAAAGCCTGGAGCACGCGCCCTATGAGCGCCTTCGCTGGCGTGTGCTCCAACGCTTTGGCGCGCTTCCGACGGAGGAGCGGGCCAAACAGATGAAGGCGCGGGACTATCTCTGGTGCGCCCTCCACCTGGCGCTGGACCGGGAGGAGGAGCTGGCACGGCTGTGTCCCGCCTGCCGACGGGAGGCGGCGGAGGAGCGGTGCCCGGCCTGCGGCGCGCTCCGGACAGAGACGGCGGCGGGGCAGAACGCGGCCTTTGACGAGGCGCGGTTTGAACGCCTGAAACGGGGGGAGAGCGGTTGACGGACTATATCGCGGTATTGCTGGCACAGCAGGAGGAGCAGGAACAGGGCGAGGCCCCGGAGCTGGAGACCGGCCCCCTGACGGTATGGCTGGAGGAGAATACGCGGCCCGCAGAGGCCGCGGCAGCGCGGCGCGGAGTGGAGCAGGACGAGGCCGGCGCGTGTGCCGGACCGGGTGCGGTGATAGGGAACCGATATGCGCCGGAGGCCCCGGTCGGGGACTCCGGCGGACAGCCATCGGACCGGGGAGCGAAGCAGTGGGCAGACGGCCTCCAGACCGCTGGTGCGGTGGAGACGGCGGGAAAAACGGGGGAGCGGACGGCTCAACCGGCCCGGCCGGAGCACACCACAGAATACCGGAGCGGGTCAGGGGCGGCCTGGCTCGACGGTCTGGTGCGCAGGAGCATGGAGCGGGAGTGGAGCGGCGGAACGGAGAGGCGGGTGGTGACGGTGGAGCAGTACGGCGGAGCGGTGGGCGCTCCGGCGGAGGCCGAGGCGCTGGACCGGCTGTTTCGCCGGGACGCCCGGCGGTATGATGGGGGGTTCCGGCTGCTGTGAGATTGGCTTCCATGCGGTACAAGGACTATGTATGGCCCCACAACCCGCGGGTTTACACCATTGAGTATAAACGGACCATGGGTGCGCGGAAGGTGCCCTTCGGGCGCTACCACCTCCAGGATCTGGGCCCCGCCCAGCGGGTCATGCGGGGCGAGGGGGAGTTCGTGGGCGAAGGGGCCTACGGGGAGTTGAAGAAGCTGGCTACCGTATTCTACGCCGGGGGACCGGGGCTGCTGGTTCACCCGGTTTGGCAGACCTCCAACGCCTACTTTGTGGAGCTCTCACTCCGGCAGGAGCCCAGGGCGGACTATGTGGGGTATTCCTTTGCTTTCTGGGAGGGATACGACGGACACAGCACCGGCGTACAGGTGACCGGGGGCGGAGGAGAACCGGAGACAGGCCCGGCCGCCAGTACGGCGGGGGAGCGGCGGCACACGGTGCGCCAGGGGGAGACCCTGTGGGGGATCGCCCGGGATTACGGACTCAGCCTGACCGAGCTCATCGCCCTCAATCCCCAGATTAAAAATCCAAACCTGATTCTGGCAGGGGAGGAGGTGCGCCTGGCGTGATGCGGGGAGAACTGCTGTGCTGGGATGGACGGCGCATCCGCCTGCCCGACGCGGTGGAGTGGCGGTTTCAATACGGCTGCGGCACGCCCTGCGACAGCTTTCAGCTCACCTGCCTGTGGGAGCCGGACAGCGGGAACGACCTGGCAGAGGCGGTGAGCTTTACGGCGGAGGAGAACGGGGAACGGCTCTTCACCGGCGTGGTGGACGAGTGCGAGCGGGGCTGGGACACCGCGGGGGGCACCCTTACCGTGGCGGGCCGGGGAATGGCCGCCCGCCTGCTGGACAACGAGGCGCTGGGGGCAGACTACCAGGTGGCCACTGTTGAGGATATCCTGCGGGACCACGTGGCCCCCTACGGCATTGAGACCGTGCGGGGGGCGGAGCTGCCGCCGGTGCCGGGCTTCTCGGTGGACGCGGGGAGCAGCGAGTGGCAGGTGGTCTATGAATTCTGCCGCTATTACGGGGGAATTGCCCCCCGGTTTGACCGGCTGGGGCGGCTGGTACTGGCCCCCTGGGAGGAGGGGCGGCGGCTGGTGCTGGGGGCGGACGCGGCGGTGACGAGCTTCCGCCTGCGGGAGCAGCGCTACGGGGTGCTCTCCGAGGTGCTGGTGCGGGACCGCACCACAGAGGAGGTTCAGCGGGTGGCGGACGAGGACTTCCTGCGCCGGGGCGGCCGGTGCCGCCGTGTGCTCACCATGCCGGGAAAGAGCAGCTATCAGGCCATGCGCTATTCCGGGGCGTATCAACTGGCCCGCGCCCGGGAAGAGCTGCGGCAGGCAGAGTTGGAGCTGCCGGAGGCCTTTGCCGCGTGGCCGGGGGAGCTGGTGGAGCTCAACCTGGCCAAGGGGACGGGACGGGGCCTCTGGCGGGTACGGGAGAGCGTATGCGGCCTGACGGCGGCGGGAACCTACACCCGGCTGACGCTGGGGGAGCCATAGCGGAGGAGTGGTTTTATGTGGATTTCGGAGCAGGGGCGGAGAAGGGCAGAGCCGGACGGAACAGCACTGGTGGGCCGGGTCACCTTGCCCGGCGACCCGGCCGGGGTGTATCTGGCTGGAGAGCGGCGGGAGCTGCCCGTGTTTGGCCCGGGCGGCTATGTGTGGCGGCCGGAGGAGGGCGAGCAGGTGCTGGTGCTCAAGACCGGTCAGGCGGGAGAGGCCCCCTGTGTGGCCGGCCAGGCCTGCGGGCAGGACTGGAACCTGGCGGCGGGCGAGGTGCTCATCTACAGCGGCTCGGCCTCCATTCGCATCGGCGGCGGGGGTATCCGGCTGACCGGAGATGTGCTGGTCAACGGCAAGCCGGTGCTTACAGGGGAGGGCTGAGCGTGGAACTAATGGTGCGGAACGGCGACTACGTCAACGACGGCGCGGGTGGCTTCCTGCGGGCGGAAGGGACGGACGAGCTGCTGCAGCGGGTGTTGTGGAAGCTGTCCATCCCGCGGGGGAGCTTTCCGCTGCTGCCTGCGCTGGGCAGTGAGCTCCACCGGCTCGGCCGGGCCAAGCCCGCTGAGCGGGCCGGACTGGCCCGGCAGTATGTGGCCCAGGCACTTTCCGATGAGGCGGAGCTGTCGGTGGCCGGGCGGGTCGTCCCGGGGTGGAGCTGTCGGCCGGGGGAGAACTGACGGTCGAGCTGGACTGGCGGGGCGAGGCGCTCCGCCTGATACTTGGGACGGGAGGCGTATGACGGGATGACGGTGGAGGAGCTCTACGGGCAGATGGTGGACACCTTTCAGCGGGAGACGGGGCTGGCGCTGGCCGGGGACGGAGACATGGCGGTGCGGCTTTACGCCGTGGCGGCCCAGCTCTACGCCCTGTATGTGCAGGCCGACTGGGTGGGGCGGCAGTGCTTCCCCCAGACGGCCCAGGGGGACTACCTGGACAAGCATGCTCAACTGCGGGGGCTGGAGCGCCGGGCGGCCACAGCGGCGGTCGGGGTGCTCTCCTTCGAGACAGACCATCCGCCGGAGGCCGATCTGAGCATCCCGGAGGGGACGGTATGCATGACAGCGGCCCAGGTGCGCTTTGAGACCACCGAGGCGGGCGTTTTAAAGGCGGGGCAGACCTCCGCCCAGGTGCGGGCCAGAGCGGTGGAGCCGGGCGCGGCGGGAAATGCGGCGGCCGGGACGGTGCGTGCCATGGCGGTGGCGCCGGTGGGGGTGAGCCGGTGCACCAATCCTGAGGCCTTTTCCGGAGGACTGGATGCCGAGGGGGACGAGAGCCTGCGGGAGCGGGTGCTGGAGACCTTTCGGCGGATGCCCAACGGGGCCAACGCCGCCTTTTACCAGCAGGAGGCCCTCTCCTTTCCGGAGGTGGCGGCGGCTACCGTGGTGGCGCGGCCCCGGGGCGTGGGGACGGTGGACGTGTTTCTTGCCACGGCGGCGGGTCTGCCCGACAGCGGACTGCTGGAACAGGTGGCAGCCCATCTGGAGGAACGCCGCGAAATCGCCGTGGATGTTCAGGTGAAGGCGCCGGAGGTAAGGACGGTGGATGTGTCAGTTCAGGTGGCGGCCCGGCCGGGGGCGGACTTTGACACCGTCCGGCAGGCGGTGGAGTCCGCCGTACGGGGCTGGTTTGACGGGCGGCTCTTGGGGCAGAGTGTCCTGCGGGCCCAGCTGGGGGCGCTGATCTTCGGGGTGGAGGGCGTGGAGAACTACGCCCTCACCGCCCCGGCGGCCGATGTGGCGGCAGCGGTGGACGAGCTGCCACAACTGGGCACACTGACGGTAGCGGCACTGGAGGGGACGGCATGAGCTACGGGGCATACCTCAGGGAGCTGCTCCGGCCCCTGCGTATCTATGGGCTGGAGGGCACCGCCAATGGCGGTGAGCTGGAGGCCCAGGGGAAGGCGCTGGATGGGGTGGAGGCCGCCATGGAGGAGGTACAGCGGGAGATGCTGATCTGCACCGCAGAGGGACGGGGGCTGGAGGCCGTCGAGGCACTGCTGGCCCGAAAGCCGGTAGCTGCCAGCCTGGAGCGGCGGCGGGCGGCGCTGGCCGCCCTGCTGCGCATCGGCGGGGACAGCTTTACCTTGACGGCGATCAACGATAATCTAAAAGGCTGCGGCCTCAACGCCGTGGCCAGCGAGACGGAAACGCCCGGCGTTGTGGAGGTGCGGTTCCCCGATGTACCAGGCATCCCGGACGGGTTTGAATCAATGAGGGCCATCCTGGAGGATATTCTGCCCTGCCATCTGGACATACGGTATGTCTACTGGTACATCACCTGGGCCCTCATGGAGGAGCGCTTTGCCACCTGGGGAGACATTGAGAAGCTGGGGCCCACCTGGGAGGAGCTGGAGAAGATGGTGCGGGACTAGCCTGCCTGTCGCATAAAAATGCCTGGAACCATGCGGTTCCAGGCATTTTTTGCTTGAAAGGGGGCTCACCAGTGCTCCAGAAGATAGGGAACAGCCGGGACAGGGCGATCAAAAAAACGGGCGAGGGCCTGCTCCAGCTCCTCCGGGGAGAGGGTGCCCTGGGGCTCCGGCCTGCCGTCCGCGCCCCACGCCAGCAGGCCGATGCCGGCGGCCCAGTAGAGGGAGTCGTCCGCCCAGGGAGAGATCCCCTCAAAGTCGTTACAGGCGGCCACTCCGCTGGGCAGAAAGGTGTCCCGCCCCAGGTGGGCGGCGTAGCGGCGGAGCAGGACGGCGGCCTCCTCGCGGGTGATGGGGCGGTCAGGGACAAAAAGTGTGCCGCCGGTGCCCCGCACGATCCCAAGATCATAGGCCCAGGCTACAGCCGTGGCACCGGGGGAGTTGGGATTCACATCGGAGAAAGGGCCGTTGGCATCGTAGGGGACAGCACCCGAGCAGGTCCACAGGGCGGCCACAAACTGGGCGCGGGTGACCGGGGACTGGGCTGCCGCCGCCGCAGGGAGCAGCAGGGTGAGGAGCAGGAGTGCAGGAATGAGCTGTCTCATGGCATATCCTCCTTTGGGTATAGCATACCATATACTGGAAGAATATGCCGTCGAAGGAAGGGGCTAGTCGCAGAAGGCCACAAGTTCGCCGTCGGTGTCGTAGCCCCGACAGGAGAGCAGGAGGATAGAGCTGCGGGAGGCAGCCCCGGGGGAATAAAACCGTATGGACAGGGAGGGGCCGGACCACACTCCGTCCCCGGCGGGGGAGAGCCAGGCGGTGACGCCCCGCTCCGCCAGGGCGGCGGCGGGGGCGTCCCGCTCCTCATCTCCCACCCAGACTGCCGTTACCTCCACCTGCGCCACCCGGGGATCGTCGGACACGGCCACGGGTGTAAACTCAGACCAGGTCTCGCTGTCGAGGGAGCCCTCTTGAAACACGTCGTAGTAGTCCAGTCCGGCGGGGAAAGCCCAGATCGCCTCCCCCCAGCGGGATGGGGTGATGTCCATTATGGCCTCTGACCGCCACAGTAGACCAGCGGTTCGCTCCAACTCCATGAGGGTAAAGGAGTCCCCGGCCCGGCGTACCGCCCAGGCGTCTGCTTTGCC
>ENA-UESC01002467-UESC01002467.1-human-gut-metagenome-genome-assembly--contig:-NODE-2467-length-11369-cov-19.338115_pt1 | contig 11369 bp, 9 predicted proteins | sample MGYA00242998_ERZ507999 | MGnify/ENA primary metagenome ERZ507999 (study PRJEB26167, sample SAMN06115465) | human gut metagenome | host: Homo sapiens | place: China:Hubei | collected 2016-04-27... | reverse complement strand
GAAATTATGCCCAGTTATGGCTTTCTATATAAGTTTTTGCTTTTTATTTTGACATCTGTGCTTATTTCAGGAAAAAGAAAAATCATGCTCTGAGGAAGATCAAATATCGCTGGCGGCTGTCATTGGAAGTACACTGATGAAAAAGATAAACAATAAGGAGAATAATATGTACAATTTTGATAATGCTGTAGAATCAGAAATATTACCAAAGGGAATGACACTGTATCGTCATGTGGATGTATCTCCTAGTAAATGTCGTTTAGGAATGTCACAAAATAAAGGAAAAACTGGCAGATGCAATTATCATCAAAATATTTATTATTGTGCTAAGAGTATTGATGCTATAAAGCAAGAACGTAATTTTGATAATGAATTAACAGGCAGTATAATTATTTCAAAAGTTATGGAACCTATTTCTTTAGGAAAAATAATAAATAAACATATACATACTGTATTAAGAGGAAGAACGAAAAATGAAGAACCACAGTTGGTACATACAGAATTTTTACAAAAAATAGATAGTGATGTTATAACAACATATGAAACAACAAATTTTATTACAAGATGTATTTTGTCTGCATATCCAGATGGCATAATATATTCATCTATAAATAGCATAGATATAATTGCAGGTAATAACTATTTTCAAATGACTGAAGATACTGGTTGGAGTAATATTGCGTTAACAGAAAAAGGTTATGCAAAAATTAAAGAAATTGAAGTTTATGATATTTCAAAGTATACAAAAAACCATAATGTTTGCCCCTTTTTATCAAACCCAACACTCTTATATAGAAACCCATAACCAAACCCAGAATCTGTCATACTTATAACGTCAGATGAGACAAGAATAAGAAATGAATGATGGAGAAATAAATTTATGGCACAAAAGGCAATGAACAGATGGCAGAAGGTATACTGCGATATGTATTATGACGGAAAAGCACCGCGGGATGCGCAGGGAAAGAGAGATGTAAAGATGCTGGGCGCGATTAAGAGTAAGGTCAAGGTGGATTTTCCGGACTTTAAGGGCGTTAATGGCATCATCCCGGCTCATACGGAGGTTTTTGAGGTTACGGAAAACGAAAGCAATATGCCAAAAGGAAAAATATCAGTGGAAGTGTTGGTCGGCAACATTAATCTCTGGCAGTCCAGAGGGTATAAGATTTATACAGAGTAATGCGGGCAAAAGGAGAGTAGAAAGGCTCTCCTTTTTTTGCGCCGTTTTTGAGAAAGAAAAATCATACTTTTAAGAGAAAGGAAGGTAACATGGCAAAAAGACACACACATTATAATATTCGCACGCGCGTATAAGGACGGAAAAAGGAAGGGACCCATACGAAAACAGCAGACGGAAAACAAGGAAAGACGGAAAAGAAGCAAGCCCGAAGAAAAACCGGACAGGTTACGAAACACAAACCACAGAGCTCTCAAAAATGCTGACTCTGCAAACACTTGGGAAAAACTTTAGGAGAAAAAATGCCGAGAAGAAAAAAAATCATTTTCTTACATCTCGACGGTTGTTCGGAAACACCATCAACTTCAAGAACCAATACTTACACCCAGACAAAAGCAAAAAACATCTACTTTATCCATCAAGCTACACATATTCCAATCCACAAATAAAAGACAACCTGTTCTATTTAAAGAAGAAAAGTTTTCAGTAGATTTGCACTATATAAAGATATACAATGAAGAAAATAATTATCGCCATCGATTCATTCAAAGGCTGTCTAACTTCAGCAGAAGCAGGAAAAGCTGCCGAAAAAGGTATCAAAAGCATAAATCCTTTCTGCCACACTTCAGTTATTCCCATCGCTGATGGCGGTGAAGGTTTACTGGACGTACTCATCACAGCCACTAAAGGGAAATATATAACCTTATCGGCACATGGACCGCTAATGAAAATGGCAAAAACACATTACGGTCTGTCCGGCAATGGCAGAACAGCTATTATAGAAATGGCTGCCATCAGCGGACTACCTCTCGTACCTATTGAACAAAGAAATCCTATGCTGACAACAACCTTTGGTACAGGAGAATTGATAAAAGACGCATTAAACAAAGGATGCAGAAATTTTATAATCGGTATTGGCGGAAGCGCGACTAATGACGCAGGATTAGGAATGCTACAGGCACTAGGTTTCCGCTTTCTAGACAAATCAGGGCATACCTTAGGTACAGGAGGCCAAATAATGGAAGCCGTGGCAAACATAGACACATCCGGTATTCATCCCGCATTAAGAGAAACACACTTCATGGTAGCATGTGATGTAGCCAACCCTTTCTACGGCCCTGACGGAGCGGCATATATCTTTGCACAACAAAAAGGAGCCGATTCAAATATGGTGCAAAGACTGGATGAAGGCATGCAATCATTAGCCGAAGTTATAAAGAAAACGACAGGAAAAGATATCACGAACTACCCCGGTGCAGGTGCAGCCGGAGGCATGGGTGGTGGACTACTGGCTTTTTTTAACGCAGAGCTAAAACCGGGAACAGAATTATTATTGAAAGCCATCGACTTCTCCGAAAAAATAAAAGGAGCAGACCTCATTATTACGGGCGAGGGAAAAGCAGACCAGCAGACAGCTATGGGAAAAGTACCATACGGAATACTAAAGGAAGCACAAAAAGAACATATTCCCGTTATTGTACTGGCAGGCAGTATAGAAAACCTGCCGGAATTAAACAAAGCGGGATTCAAAGGTATATTCTCTATAGCCCCCGGCCCCATCACCCTGGAGAAGGCAATGGAACCGGAGTTTGCTAAAGAAAATATCACCCGGCTGGTTTCCCAACTCTATTCAGTTATAACTAGCTTCGGCTAATTTGCAAGCCTTTGTCGGACAAAGCCATATCAACGAAACGGGCACAACTGTTGGGTGGGTTCTGAGTAAGAATACTTCGAATACGTATAGCAGCCTCAGGATCTTTAGCCACCATATAAAGATAGCCGCCTCCCCCCGCACCTGGCAATTTATATCCCAGGCAATAATCATCAATCCGGCGAATGATAGTCTCAACTGCCTCGGGATTAGTGCCGGGATCCAACGCTTGGTTCAGCTTCCAGCTTTTACCAACCAAACGCCCCATTTCATCGAAATTCCCACGCTGAATGGCTTCGTACAAGTCAAGAGCATGCCCCTTCATACCGCCAAGTATAGACAAATGCTCTGTGGAGTTGAGGAACATGCTACGCACGATTTCAGCTAAAATTCCTTTGGCTGTACGGGTAATTCCCGTGTAATAAAGCAAATGGCACTTCTGATATTCGCCACCTGTAAACAAATAATCGGGCAACCAGCGCACTAACGGACTCTGATCCATACCTGCATGAGTCTGCAATAATTTCACTCCACGAAGCACACCTCCGTATTGATCTTGCCACCCCCCTCCGGTAGTCAGTAACTGTTCCAAAATAAGCGTACGGTTACATATCTCGTTCTTATCCCAGTTCAGTCCGCAAAAATCAGAGATTGCCCCCAGCACAGTTGATGCAAGAATAGAACTTGTACCCAGACCGGAGCCCGCAGGAATCGCAGAAAGCAGAGTGATTTCCATTCCGGAGCCAAACGCCTTCAACTGCTCTTCCAATGAAACATACGATTCGGTGGAAAAGCCCGGCTGGAAACCTGCCAGCACCAATGCCGCTTTAGGTATAGAGAATGGGGATCCCACTTGCATGAAATCCCTTACCTCCCCGTAAGTTGTAACCACTTCCATAGCGCCTAAGTCTATAGAACGAAGAATTATCTTATACTCCCGACAGGGTTTCACGTAAACTTGTAGAGGAGGCTGCCCGTTCAACTCAATAGCAATATTCACCACATTCCCCCCTTCATTCAAGCAATAAGGTGGAGTATCCGTCCATCCGCCGGCCAGATCAATACGGACCGGACTACGCCCCCAGACAATCTGATCGGAGTACACTGACAAATGCGGTTGCTGCCTCTTGGCTAAAGCCGAAGCAGTAAGTCCGTCGCGCATCAAACGAAAAGCCTCATTCTCATATTCCCGATAAGCCAGCCCCTTAAGCTGCTGCACCCGGGCACGGAACATATTATCACTGATACGTGTCATCAGCGGAGCCGATTCTGATAAAGGCTCAGGCAACGACAGATCATACCGAGCAAATTCTCCAGCAGCATTCTCCAAATTTAGCTGATAAAAGACACTTCGATCATAATTATGCGCCAATGCCGGCCAATTCTTTATCCGGAAAGCTTCACGCTGTTCTGCCAGACGATAAAGATTAGAATAAGCAGATATATCATCGGCAGATAACTTACGACAGCGTTGCCATATTTCTTTTCCTTGCTGTAATGCCGGTTCAGAGACCATCCAGCGCATAACTGCTCCCAATTCCTCTACAGATGAGCAAACCGGAAACAAACGCGCGGCCTGCAAGTCGTGACCGTTTTCTATTTCTTCCACCGAAATGCCGCGTACAGCACACCACTCACCTACAGACATTCCTTGATAATATGTTTCTTCCTTAGCCAAAGCTCCCTTGAAAGTATCATTGAAGCCGTATGGACGCGCTACATAGCCAGATTCTCCAAAAGGAACCACATCAATACACACACCGGACGGAACCTCCAGGTTCCAATTATTAGCGGGAACCCCTGTTATGATGGTCTGGTGATGGATATTCCATCCTGCTCCTACATAACTGTTCTCTATCCATATTTCCGAATTTTGTGAGGTAAGTTGATAACCTACCTCAGCATTTTGAACAAACATGGCCGGATGCGGTTTTACCTTCTTGTGCATAATCTCCCGCTGGTCGTTTACCAGATTTTGTACTGCCAATGTAGAAGAAATAAGTTCACGACTGGTTCCGTAATGATAAAACTCCCCTCCGGGCAACGGCAGAATAGCCACACTCAGCTTGTTAAGTTCATCGTCCATCATACGCGGGTGCTCTCCCAATGTAAGTCCGAAATCAGAATACATGTCATAATAAGAGAGTTTTCCTTCCTTATAAGATCGTTTTACCAACAGACTAACCGCACGGTCACTTAACAGCCAAATTCCGATATCCATCAGAAAAAGATGGGTTTGCATTAATTTCCCCAATTCCTCCACCGAAGGTTTTTGAAGCATGAAATCAAGCTTATCGGGAGTAGCCCGTGAAGAAACAAAAACACCATGGTTTTTTGCCAGATTAGGATCTACCCATAAACCGTAACACACCACATCCGCATCAGGAATAGTCTGAAGCGGTTGGCCCGCACGGATATAAACATCTCCACTTGCAATCAATGTATGAAGAGAAGACGGAGCTTTCTCCATGATTTGTTCATATAAAGGGAGCTGGAGGGAAAGCAGATTTTGTGACAGCCGTTGTCCTCTGGCCCACCGGAATACAGGAATGGGAGTAAGAATTTTGCCGGATGGCGCATATCCGGGCAAACGACGACTCTGCCCGCCTGCATGAAGTAAAATACGTTTTTCTTTTCCCAGCCAAGTAAGAAAATCGCTGTCAGGAGCTACTTTCTGACAACAAGCCTCCAACAGCCATGCAGTCCCCCCGCCTGATCCTAGCTTACTACCTATAGGATCGGAAGTACAAAACCACTCTGTCTGGTCCGCTTTCTCTATATCATGAAAACATTCCACCAGATTAGGGGGAAGTGATAATAATTTTTTCATAGCACATCTTTGTTTTTATTGCACACAAAGATGCTTATTTTCCCCTAATAAGCCAAAAGATAAGACATGAATTTTAATCAGTAAATTCAAAAACACGCTCATCCAATGACTTCACTTCCTTAAAGCCCGGTTGTGCAACAGGCACACCGAATGGCATCTGCGCTATCAATTTCCAGTCATCAGACAAATTCCAAACTTTACGTACTTCATCATCAATCAGCGGATTATAATGTTGCAAAGACGCCCCCATTCCTGCATCTTCCAGCATGGTCCAGACTGCCAACTGATGCATAGCATCGGTCTGCTCTGCCCAGATAGGGAAATTATCTTTATAAGTGGGGAAACTTTCCTGCAAAGAGCGAACGATAGCCATATCTTCAAAATAGAGAATAGTACCATATCCACAAGCGAAACAGCCATCAATCTTTTCTTCGGTCTTGCCAAATACCTCAGCCGGAACTCGCTTACGCAAGACATTTTTTACAATGTTCCACAACTTTTCATGCGCCTTACCTGTTAATAACACAACACGAGTGGTTTGAGAATTGAAAGCTGAGGGGACAAATTCTACAGCAAAACAAATTAAATCTCTTATTTCTTTATCAGACAATGTCGATTTGTTTTGGATCCGATAAAATGTACGACGGGCTTTCAGAGCCTCCTTAAAACTTTTTGTCATATAAAACAACGTATTTATGGGTTATTATAAATGAAGAACAAACAGGTAACAAAAGAAGTTCACTTTTTTTGCTTTTTTCAATGCAATAACCTATTTTTGTTAGCTAATTATTAACATTAAAAACAACACATTCAATGAAAGATTTTCTAAAATTTACGTTTGCCAGCGTCATCGGCGTCATTCTGGCAGGCGTAGTGTTCACTATACTAGGGATTATCACTCTGGTTGGCATAGTCGCCTCATCGGATACTGAAACGGTGGTGAAAGACAACTCTATCTTCGTACTCGACTTTAAAGGCAGTTTGTCCGAACGTGTACAGGAAAACCCACTCCAACAACTTTTGGGAGAAGAATTTGAAGCATACGGTTTGGATGACATTCTAGCTTCTATCAAGAAGGCAAAAGACAATGACAAAATCAAGGGTATTTATATCCAACCTTCTTATCTGGAAGCATCATACGCTTCCTTAGAGGAAATACGCAATGCATTACTGGATTTCAAAGAAAGCGGCAAATTCATCGTTGCTTATGCAGACCAATATGCACAGGGGATGTATTATCTTTCCAGCGTGGCCGATAAAATAATTATCAATCCGCAAGGAAGTATTGGATGGCACGGAGCAGGCATGCAACCTGTTTTCTTCAAAAATCTGGTTTCCAAACTAGGACTGGAAGTACAGGTATTCAGAGTGGGTACTTACAAATCAGCCGTGGAACCGTTTATTGCTACAGAAATGAGTCCGGCCAACCGCGAACAGATGACCGAATGTCTAGAATCTGTCTGGCATCGTATTCTTGCAGATGTATCCGACTCACGACGCATCCCGACAGATACTCTGAATGCTTATGCTGACCGATATATGGATTTTTGTCAGGCAGAAGAATATATTCAATGCAAACTGGCAGATACCCTGATGTATAAAGATGAGGTTATTTCCTATCTGAAACAATTAAGCGGTCGTGACGAAAACGACAAACTAAACAGTCTTTTCATAGAAGACATGATAAACGTCAAGAAAAATGTGCCCAAAGACAAAAGTGGAAATATAATAGCCGTATATTATGCATACGGCGAGATCCTGGATGCTCCCGGCAGTTCCACAGAAGATTGTATTGATGTACAAAAGATGTGTAAAGACCTGCGCAAATTACGTGATAACGATGACGTAAAAGCTGTTGTATTACGCGTCAACTCACCGGGTGGCAGCGCATACGGTTCAGATCAAATATGGCGTGAAGTAGTAAGACTGAAAGAGAAAAAACCGGTAATCGTTTCTATGGGAGATTATGCTGCATCAGGAGGCTATTACATTTCCTGCGCTGCAAACCGCATTTTCGCTGACCCGACTACGCTGACTGGTTCTATCGGCATATTCGGCATGATGTATTCAGGTGAGAAACTGTTTACTGAAACTTTAGGACTAAATTTTGATGTAGTGAAAACTAATAAAATGGCTGATTTGGGTGCCAGCCTAGGTCCGGTTCTCACCCGCCCGCTAAATGCATCAGAACAAGAATTAATGCAGAACTATGTCAACCGAGGATACAAGCTGTTCGTAAACCGTTGCGCTGAAGGTAGAAAAATGTCTACAGAGGCTATTGAAAAAGTTGCTGAAGGCCGTGTATGGACCGGTGCCATGGCAAAAGACCTTGGTCTGGTAGACGAGCTGGGAGGTATAGACAAAGCATTGAATGCCGCCGCCACCCAAGCCGGTATCGAAAATTACAGTATTATCGGCTATCCTGAAAAAGAAAATATTTTCGCAAGCCTGCTGGGAAATCAGAAAAAACATTATATAAACAGCGAAATTAAAGAATATTTGGGAAGCTATTATAACAGCTTCAAGGCGCTGGAGAACATAAAAGACGCCAACTGTATACAGGCACGTATGCCGTTTGACCCTAATATCCAATAAATTGCACATGGAAGGTAATCTTATCAAGATAAACAAGTGGCTATATCCGGTTTCATGGATTTATGGGACCGGTGTATGGCTGCGTAATAAATTGTTTGACTGGGGAATATACAAAGAACGTAAGTTTGATATCCCGGTCATCTCGGTAGGCAACATCACCGTAGGCGGAACCGGAAAGACCCCCCATACAGAATACCTGATAAGATTATTGCAGAAAGATTACAAAGTAGCCGTACTAAGCCGCGGCTACAAACGCAAATCCAAAGGCTTTGTACTTGCCAGACCGGATACGTCCGTACAGATGATAGGTGACGAACCTTTCCAAATGAAACAGAAGTTTCCGGATATCCATATGGCAGTAGACCGGGACCGTTGTCATGGCATAGAGCAGTTATGCAATAGTCACATCGCCCCTGGAACAGAAGTGATTATTTTGGATGATGCTTTCCAGCACCGATATGTAAAGCCCGGAATAAACATCTTATTAGTAGATTACCACCGACTGATTTGCGAAGACACCTTGCTGCCTGCCGGACGAATGCGCGAACCTGAAAACGGAAAAAGCCGGGCACATATTGTTATTGTCACTAAATGTCCTAAGGACATCACCCCTATGGATTTAAGAGTCTTAAGCAAGCAAATGGAACTTTACCCCTATCAGCAGCTCTACTTCACAACATTAGCATACGGCAAGCTGCATCCGTTGTTTACAGCAGGGAATGCAGTTTCATTAAAAGAGATAGAAAAAGACAAGCATATCCTATTGGTGACAGGCATAGCCTCCCCAGCAAAACTCATTCAAGATTTATCACCATACAATGAGCACATTGAGTCACTGGCTTTCAGTGACCACCATGACTTTACAGCAAGAGATATGGAACTGATAAAGAAGCGTTTCATGAAACTTCCGGAAGGTAAACGCATGATTATCACCACTGAAAAAGACTCTGTACGACTAGCAGCCCATCCACTGATGGACGAAATGCTGAAACCTTATATATATATGCTGCCCATTGAGGTAGCCTTTTTACAAGACCAACAAGAACTGTTTAACTCAAATATAACCGACTATGTTAGAAAAAATTCAAGAAACAGCAACTTTTCTTAGAGAAAAGATGCATACCAGTCCCGAAACTGCTATTATATTAGGTACCGGCTTAGGAAGCCTGGTACACGAAATTACCGATAAATACGAGATCAGTTACAAAGATATCCCTAATTTCCCTGTTTCAACCGTAGAGGGACATAGCGGTAAATTGATTTTCGGCAAATTAGGTAATAAAGACATCATGGCTATGCAAGGACGTTTCCACTTCTATGAAGGATACTCCATGAAAGAAGTTACTTTCCCCGTACGGGTGATGCGTGAATTAGGCATCAAAACATTGTTCGTATCCAATGCAGCTGGAGGTACGAATGCAGACTTTGAAATTGGTGATCTGATGATTATCAGAGATCATATCAACTTTTTTCCCGAACACCCGTTGCACGGCAAGAACATTGAATACGGCCCCCGTTTCCCGGATATGAGTGAAGCCTACTCCAAAGAACTGATAGACAAAGCACTGGAGATCGCTAAAGAAAAAGGTATCAAAGTACAACAAGGAGTATATATCGGTACACAGGGACCCACCTTCGAAACTCCGGCAGAATACAAGATGTTCCACATTCTTGGAGCTGACGCCGTAGGTATGTCTACCGTTCCTGAAGTTATTGTAGCAAACCATTGTGGCATCAAAGTGTTTGGAGTATCGGTTATCACCGACCTAGGCGTGGAGGGAAAAATTGTGGAAGTTTCACACGAAGAGGTTCAGAAAGCGGCAGATGAAGCGCAACCGCGCATGACTACCATTATGCGTGAAATGATTAATCGAATTTAAGAACATGCAGGAAATAAACAGAACAGAAATAGCGACCTTAGGTGAGTTCGGCCTCATTAAACATCTAACGAAGGATATCGAGTTAAAAAATCCGGAAACCCAATATGGTGTGGGAGACGATGCAGCCGTATTGGAATTTAAAGATAAAGAGGTATTGGTAACCACAGACTTACTGATGGAAGGGGTACATTTTGATTTGGTTTATACCCCATTGAAACATTTGGGATATAAATCGGCCATCGTAAACTTCTCGGACATTTATGCTATGAATGGTACTCCAAAACAAATCACAGTTTCTATCGCACTGTCCAAACGCTTTTGTATTGAAGATTTAGAACAGTTCTATGATGGGCTAAAACTGGCTTGTGAACTACACCATGTAGATATTGTGGGTGGAGATACAACTTCATCCGTAACCGGGCTCGCCATCAGTATTACTTGCATAGGTGAAGCGGACAAGGACAAAGTAGTTTATCGCAACGGCGCACAAGATACAGACTTGATTTGTGTCAGCGGTGACTTGGGAGGAGCTTATATGGGACTTCAACTTCTAGAGCGTGAAAAGGCTGTTTTCCAAGGAGCAAAAGAAGCAAATCCGGATTTTTCCGGAAAAGAATATATTTTGGAACGTCAGTTAAAGCCTGAAGCACGTAAGGATATCATTGAGAAACTGGCTAAAGCGGGAATCAGGCCCACCGCTATGATGGATATTTCCGACGGCCTTTCTTCGGAACTGCTACATATATGCTCACAAAGCGATACCGGCTGTCGCGTTTACGAGGAAAGAATTCCCATTGATTACCAAACGGCTGTAATGGCGGAAGAGCTGAATATGAATGTGACAACATGTGCTTTAAATGGTGGTGAGGACTATGAGCTATTATTTACTGTACCTTTAACAGAGCATGAACGAGTTTCGGCTATAGAGGGTATAAAAGTGATTGGTCACATCACCAAACCGGAGCTGGGATGTGCCCTGATTACCCGTGACGGACAAGAGTTTGAGCTGAAAGCGCAAGGTTGGAATCCACTAAAAGAAAAATAATTTTAATTAAACAACACTGATAATAAGCATCTTATGCTTTTATCAGTGTTTTTTTTTAGAAATAGTTTGCAGTTTAAAAAAGTTTCACTACCTTTGCAACCGCAAACAAGAAACAATGGTGCCATAGCTCAGTTGGTAGAGCAAAGGACTGAAAATCCTTGTGTCCCCGGTTCGATTCCTGGTGGCACCAC
>ENA-UESC01002464-UESC01002464.1-human-gut-metagenome-genome-assembly--contig:-NODE-2464-length-11380-cov-6.273113_pt1 | contig 11380 bp, 10 predicted proteins | sample MGYA00242998_ERZ507999 | MGnify/ENA primary metagenome ERZ507999 (study PRJEB26167, sample SAMN06115465) | human gut metagenome | host: Homo sapiens | place: China:Hubei | collected 2016-04-27... | reverse complement strand
TGGCTTCTCCTGACGCCGCGCCGCACGCTATCTTGATGATGGCGGGCAGGCAGCATGTTACGGATACGGCAACACAATGAATCCGCATAAAAAGAGAGCGGCCTCTTGGCCGCTCCTTTATTTCCGTTTCCATGTGCTCGGGCAGAAGAGGACGAGCATCGGATAAAGTTCCAATCTGCCGAACAGCATATCGAGGCACAGCACGATCTTCGACAGCGGCGAGAACGCCGCAAAGCTCCCCGTCGGCCCGACGAGGCCGAGTCCTGGGCCGATGTTGTTGAACGTCGCGAGGACGGCGGTCAGCGTCGTACTCCCGTCGAAGTTATCCAGCGACACGAGCAGCACCGACGCCATCACCAGAAACACGTACAGAATGAGGTACGTGCTGACGGAGCGGATGCTCTCGCGGGAGATGGGCTTGCCGTCCATCTGCATGACCTTGACGGTGTGCGGATGGAGCAGACGATGGATCTCCGCGCGGGCCGCGCGGAAGAGAATGATGAGCCGCGAGACCTTCAGGCCGCCGCCGGTCGACCCGGCGCACGCGCCGATGATCATCAAAAACGCCAAAATCACGCGCGACAGCTCCGGCCAGAGGTTGAAGTCCACCGTGCCGTAGCCCGTTGTCGTGATGATGGAGCTGACGGCGAACGCCGCGTGATGGAATGCGTCGTAGACGCGCGGATAGTAGGAAAGCGTATTCACCGTGATGACCGCGATCGCTCCGAAAATCAGCCCGAGATACCACCGCAGCTCGGTATTCTTCCACACAAGGTCAAATTTTCGCCGCAGCAGGAAGAAATAGATCGAGAAATTCACGCCGAACAGCGCCATGAACACCGTCGTGACCGTCTGCGCATAGTAGCTGTAACTGAGGAAAGAGTCGCGCTTGATCGCGAGACCGCCGGTGCCCGCCGTGCCGAACGTGTTGCAGAGCGCGTCAAAGACCGGCATGCCGCCCGCCAGATAGAAGAGGATCTGGATGACGGTCAGCGCGAGATAGATCGTGTAGAGGATCTTCGACGAGTCGGCCATCCGCGGCACCATCTTCGCCACGGCGGGGCCGGGGCTTTCCGCACGGAGCAGATGGATGCCCTGCCCGCCCTCGAGCCGCAAAATCGCCATCATGAACACCAGGATACCCATGCCTCCGATCCAGTGGGAGAAGCTGCGCCAGAACAGCATACAATGGCTCAGCGCCTCGACGTCCGGCAGGATGGACGAGCCGGTCGTCGTGAAGCCGGAGATCATCTCAAACACTGCGTCGAGATACGACGGGATCTCGCGCGACAGCGTGAACGGCACCGCACCGACCAGCGACAGCACGATCCAGCTCAGCGCCACGGTCATAAGGCCGTCGCGCGCGTAGATCGTCTTGTTCTTCGGCCGCGTGACGAGCATCATCAGCCCGCCGGCCGCCGCCGCGCCGAGGATCGTATAGAGGAAATAGAGACCTGTCCGCTCGCGGTAGAGCAGCGCCGTCACCAGCGGGAGCAGCATCAGCCCGCTCTCGATGAGGAGCAGCGCGCCGAGCAGCCAGACGATCATGCGTTTATTCATGGCCATATCCTCTGTGCCCGGCCAGAATGTCGTCCAGCTCGCGCAGGCCGGGCGTCGAGCTGACCACGACGACTGTGTCGCCCGGCTCGATGGTGTCCTGGCCGCTGGGGATGAGGATCTGTCCGCCGCGGTTGATGCAGCAGACGAGCAGATTGGGCCGCAGCTCCAACTTCAGCAGCGGCACACCGCACACCGTGCTCGACTCCGTCACGCGGAACTCCAGCGCCTCGGCCTTTCCGCCGACGAGCTTGTAGAGCGTCTCGATCTTCGATCCCGCCGAATCCTGCATCGACCGGACATAGCGGCAAATGAGGTTCGACGTAGAAAAGCGCGGGTTGAAGACGCTGCCGATGTCCATCGCGTCGATGATGGTCTGGAAGGAATAGCGGTTGATCTTGGTCACGACCTTGACCTTCGGCCACGTCTTGCGGACATAGAGTCCCATCAGGACATTCTCCTCGTCGATGCCGGTCAACGCAGCGAACGCATCGCACTGCTCGATGCCGGATTCGCGCAAAAATGCCTCGTTCGTGCCGTCGCCGTGCAAAATTGTCGCCTTCGGCAGCGCGGCGGACAGCTCTTCACAGCGCGCGTAGTTCGACTCAATGATCGTCACGCCGAGTCCTGACTCCAGCAGCTGCCGCGCCAGATAGAACGCGATGCGCCCGCCGCCGACGAGCAGCGCGTTGCGGATGCGTCCGGCTGCGAGCTTCTGCTGCCGGAAAAACTGCTGCGCATTGCCGGGCGAGGCCACGAACGAGATGCGGTCGCCCGCGGCGAGGCGGAATGTGCCGGCCGGGATATAGACCTCGTTCTCTCCGCGCTCCACCGCGCAGATCAGGACCTTCGCCTTGATCAATCCCGGCAGCTCCATCAGCTGCTTGTCCACAAGCTGCGAATCGGGCGGCAGCTGGAACTTCAGCATCTCCACGCACCCGCCCGCAAACGTGTCGGTCTTGATGGCAGACGGCGTGCGGAGCGTCCGCGCGATCTCCGCCGCGCAGTTCAGCTCCGGATTGACGGACAGGCTCAGGCCGAGATCCTCGGAGATGAGGTTCAGCTCTTCATCATATTCCGGATTGCGCACACGGGCGATCGTATGCCGCGCGCCGAGCTTTTTCGCCACAAGGCAGCAGAGCAGGTTCAGCTCGTCCGACGCCGTCACCGCGATCAGCAGATCCGCGCTGTCCACGCCGGCCTCCAGCTGCGTGGCCGACATGGCCCCGTTGCCCTCGACGCAGAGGATGTCCAGATCCTCCACGGTCTGATGTAACGGCACGGCGTTCTGATCGATGATGGTGACCTCATGGCCCTCCCGGCTGAGCTGCTCGGCCAGTGTGGAGCCGATCTTCCCATCGCCGACAATGACAATTTTCATACCCTCGCCACCTTGTATATCTGAATTGGTATTCTCCATTTTACCATGTTCCCGCCGGGAAAGCAATCTTCAGAAACTGTTCAGCTTTCCCGCTGCGGCGGGCAACCGCGAAAATAGAAGCGTCATGCTGCGCCAGTGAGACCAGTCACTGGCGCAGCATGACGCTTCCGTTTTATACAGCCGGGCAAATGTTCGCTTCACACGATCACGCGGATCAACACCATATAGCACGCCGTGCCGCCCGCGATGCTGAGCAGCGTGCTGTGCTTCCAGAGGTGCAGGCCGACCGTCACCGCCGCGGCGATGAGCTGCGGCGCACAGGCCGCTAGACTCGTGAACTGCGTGCCGCGCAGGCAGTAGACCACCAGCGCCATCATGATCGCCATCGGCAGGACCTTCCCCAGGTAGCGCACCACGCGCGGCACTTTATGCTTGCCGAAGATCAAAAACGGGAACAGCCGCTCGCTGAACGTACACACCGCGCAGACGAGGATGACCACAGCAATATAAACATTGGTATTCATTCCACGCGCACCTTCCCTTCCAGACGGCCCTGAAACGCGATCAAAGCCACAACCGTCGCCGCCAGCGACGGCAGCAGGAAATTGTCCGGCCCGAAGATCAGCAGACAGGCCAGCGCCGACACAAACGACACCGCTGCGGGCAGCTTGCTTTCGCAGTGCTCCAGCTGATTGATCAAAATGACGATGAACAGCGCCGTCATCGCAAAATCCACGCCCGTCATGTCAAACGGCAAAAGCGTCCCCGTGAGGCAGCCGAACATCGAAAACAGAATCCAGTACGACCAAATCAGCGCCGTGTCGAAAATATGCACCCATTTTTCCTCCACATCGTCGCGCGGGATGTAGGAGCAGAGCAGCGAATAGCTCTCGTCCGTCAGGCCGTAGATCAGAAAATACTTCCACGGCCCGTATTCCTTGAACTTTTCCAGAAACGAGATGCCGAAGAACAGATGCCGGCTGTTGAGCAGCAGCGACGTGATCGCGATCGTGAGGATCGGCGTCCCGGCGGCGAGCCACCCGGAGAGCAGCATCTGCTGCGTCCCGGCGTAGATAAACAGGCTGGCAATGCCGGTCAGGCCGACCGAATAGCCCTTCTGTGCCATCAGGATGCCGTTGGCCGAGCCGAGCGCAAAATAGCCGATCATGATGGGCATGCTGCGCTGAAAGGCATAGAGAAAGCTGTCTTTGAGTTTCTGCTTCATGGAAAACGCTCCTTGCGCACTGTCGTTGTACGGCTTATTGTACCGCTCTGCACTCCGCCGCGCAAGTGGATAAATATACAAAGTCCCCCTCCTTTGAGGGGGACTTTGCGTATAAATTGTCAAACGAGCTGCATCGCTCCGGCGTTCCAGCGCGGCGTCCGGCCAAAATAAGCCGTCATCACGCGCACGAGGCTGTCCAGATCGCGCGCGCCCATCGTCTCATAGGCCGAGTGCATCGCCAGCTGTGCCAGCCCGATATCCACCGTCGGCACGGCGACGCGCGTGTCGGAGATCGACCCGAGCGTCGAGCCGCCCGGCAGGTCGGACCGGTTCGCGTAGGTCTGCGTCTGCTCGCCCGTCTCGCGGCAGAGCAGGCGGAACGCCGCCGCGGAGACCGCGTCGGTCGCGTAGCGCTGGTTCGCGTTGAACTTCACGACGACGCCGCCGTTCAGATACGGCGTGTTCTGCGCGTCGGCGAATTCCGGATGGTTCGGATGCTGCGCGTGGGCGTTGTCCGCCGACACGAGGAAGCTCCCGGCGCACCAGCGCAGATAGTCCTCCTCCGTTTTCCCAAGCGCAAGCGTCAGGCGGCGGAGCGTGTCGCGCAGGAAATTGCTGGCCGCACCCTGCTTCGTCTCACTGCCGACCTCTTCGTTGTCAAATACCGCCAGTACCGGGATCGCACCCGACGGACTGCTCTGCAAAAAGCCCTCGGTCAGCGCGAACGCGCACGCAAGGTCGTCCAGCTTCGGCGCGCCGATCAGCTCACCCTCCGCGCCGAGGACGCTCCCGCGCCCGCGCAGATAGAGGAACAGGTCGTGCCCCAGGATCTGCTCCGGGGCCACACCCGCCGCCTCCGCCACGATCGCGCGCAGATCCTGTGCGCCGCAGCCGAGCAGCGGGAACGTGTCCACATTTGCCAGCAGCTTCACGCCGTCGTTCGCCGCGCGGTTCATGTGGATGGCGACAGACGGGATGATCATGAGGTCCCGGTCGACATCCGCCAGCCGCGCCTCCAGCTTCCCGTCCCGCTCGACGATGATCCGTCCCGCGACGGACAGCGGCCGGTCGAACCACGTGTTCATCAGCATCCCGCCGTACTTTTCCGTGTCCAGCACGGTGCAGCGCGCGCTGAGCTTTTCCGCGTGCTCCTTGATCTGGAACGTCGGGCTGTCGCTGTGCGCGGCGGCCAGCGCGAAGCCCGTGATCCCGCCCTCCGGCACGCGGAATGCCAGCAGCGACGAATCGTTCCGCGTCACGACATACCGCCCGCCGGGGCGGACGTCCCACGCCGCGTCCTCCGCAAGCGCTGTATACCCCTCCGCCGTCAATCGGTTTTTCAGATTGGCCGTTGCGTGATAGCGGCTCGGGCTTTTTTCAATCAGATCCATCAGCTGTTCTGCATATTGATACATGATGTTGCACCTCGTTTTGTAGTGCCTCCAGCATACCACGCGCCGCAGTCGTTTTCAATAGACAAAATTTCGCCCACTGTCTGTTCAGCGCGGACAAACTGTGGTACAATACTCAAAACCGATCATAACAGGAGGAATTTCTGATGAAAAAATCCGTTCTGCGCGCCTATGCGCGCCTTATCGCCGAGAGCGGCGTCAACGTCCAGAAGGGGCAGGAGGTCTTCATCACCGCCGGTCTGGATCAGCCGGAGTTCGTGGCCATGGTGGTGGAGGAATGTTACCGCCGCAAGGCGAAAAAGGTCGTCGTCGACTGGAACTATCAGCCGCTGACCAGGCTGCACGTCCGCCACCAGTCGCTCACCACGATGAGCACGCTCGACAACTACGAAGAGGCCCGCTGGCAGCACTACGTCGACACCATCCCCTGCCGCATCTATCTCGAATCCGACGATCCGGACGGTCTGCGCGGCGTCAATCAGGAGAAGATGGCCAAGGCACAGCAGAAAAAATATCCGATCATCAAGGGCTACCGCGACCAGATCGAGAACAAATACCAGTGGTGCATCGCGGCCGTCCCCGGCGTGAAGTGGGCCAAGAAGCTCTTCCCGGAGCTGCGGGCCAGCCAGGCCGTGGAAAAGCTGTGGGAGGCCATCCTGCACACATCGCGTGTCGACGACGACCCCGTCGCCGCCTGGGACGCACACAACAAGGATCTCAAGGCCCGCTGTGACTATCTCAACGGCCTTGGCATCCGTGAGCTGCAATACCGTGCCTCCAACGGCACGGATCTCCGTGTCGGCATGATCCCCGAGGCGCAGTTCTGCGGCGGCGGCGAGACGAGCCTGCAAGGCATCTTCTTCAACCCGAACATCCCGACCGAGGAATGTTTCATCTCCCCGAAGCGCGGCGTCGCCGAGGGCATTGTCTATTCAAGCAAGCCGCTGAGCTATCAGGGCCAGCTCATTGACCGGTTCTGGATTCGCTTCCGCGAGGGCAAGGCCGCCGAATGGGGCGCGGAGGAAAACGAAGCGCTGCTGACCAAGCTCATCACCATGGACGAGGGCAGCGCCTATCTCGGCGAATGTGCGCTCGTGCCGTTCAACTCCCCGATCAACGAAACCGGCATCCTGTTCTACAATACACTGTTCGATGAGAACGCCTGCTGCCATCTCGCGCTCGGCATGGGCTTTGCCGACACCATCCGCGACTTTGAGCATAAGACGCTCGACGAGTGCCGCGCGCTCGGCGTGAACGACTCCATGATCCACGAGGACTTCATGATCGGCACAGCCGACCTTTCCATCGACGCTCTCTGTGAAGACGGCCGGACCGTTCCCCTCTTCCGCAACGGCACCTGGGCCTTCTGATCCCCCGCACCTTGCGCTGCCCAAAGGCTCCCCTTGATTGCATCAAGGGGAGCTGTCTGCGCTTTGCGCAGACTGAGGGGATTAAGGCCGCCAAGTTTCCGCTGCACTTCGCTTGTGCCCGTAGGGGCGGGGCTCTGCTCCGCCCGAACCCCGCCGCAGCGGAAAAAGCCCCCCTCTTCGTAGAGGGGGGAAGATCGCCAACGGCGATCAGGGGGAGAAGATTTTCGAAACTCCCCCAGGCCTCGCTTCGCTCGACCAGCCCCCTCTTGGCAGAGGTAGCCTTTGGGGAGACGGAGCATTTGCCTCTATGAGGCGTCGTTTCACTGCAAAAGGGCGTGCGCTGCACGCCCTTTTCTGCTATAGTCTATTTTTCGGGAGGACAAATTATGAAAGCAATCATCACGGTCGTCGGGCCGGACCGCGTGGGCATCATCGCGGAGGTCTGCACGCTGCTTGCCGAAATGAAGATCAGCGTCGTCGAGATCAGCCAGACCATCATGGAGCACACGTTCACGATGATCATGCTCGTCAAGAGCACCGAGGGCGCGCCTGCGTTCGATGAGATCCAGCGCCGCCTCGCCGCCAAGGGCGAGGAAATGCAGCTCGCCATCCGCATCCAGCGCGAGGACATCTTCTCCGCGATGCACACGATCTGAGGGACGGGCCATGCTGAATCACTCTGACATCATGTCCACGGTCGATATGATCGACCATCAGCATCTCGACATCCGCACCATCACGATGGGCATTTCGCTGCTCGACTGCGCGGATCCGAACGCAGAGCGCTGTGCGCAGAAAATTTACGACAAGATCTGCCGCTCGGCGGAAAACCTCGTGCCCACCGGCTGCCAGATCGAGCGGGAGCTTGGCATCCCGATCGTCAACAAGCGCATCTCCGTCACGCCCATTGCGCTCGTCGCCGGGGCAAGCGAGACGGAGGACTATGTCCCCTTCGCGAAGGCGATGGACGCCGCGGCAAAGACCTGCGGCGTGGACTTTATCGGCGGATTTTCCGCGCTCGTCCACAAGGGCTGCACCGAGGGCGACCGGCGGCTGCTGGCCGCCATCCCGCGCGCGCTGGCCGAGACCGATCTCGTCTGCGCAAGCGTCAACGTTGCGACGACGAAGGCCGGCATCAACATGAACGCCGTGCGCCGCATGGGGCAGATCGTGAAGGAAGCGGCGGAGCTGACGCGCGAGCGCGACGGCTTCGGCTGCGCGAAGCTCGTCATCTTCTGCAATGCCGTCGAGGATAACCCGTTCATGGCGGGCGCGTTCCATGGCGTGGGCGAGGCAGAGCGCGTCATCAACGTCGGCGTCTCCGGCCCGGGCGTCGTCTATCATGCCCTGCAAAGCGTCAAGGGTGCGCCGTTTGACGAAGTCGCCGAGACGATCAAGAAAACGGCCTTCCGCATCACGCGCATGGGTCAGCTCGTCGCGCAGGAGGCGTCGCGCCGCCTCGGCGTGCCGTTCGGCGTGGTCGACCTGTCCCTGGCTCCGACGCCCGCCGTCGGCGACAGCGTCGCGCGTATCCTGGAGGAAATGGGCCTCGAGACCTGCGGTACCCACGGGACGACGGCGGCGCTCGCGCTGCTGAACGACGCGGTGAAAAAGGGCGGCCTGATGGCGTCCAGCTCGGTTGGAGGACTCTCCGGCGCGTTCATCCCCGTCTCGGAGGACGAGGGCATGATCGCCGCGGCCCAGTCCGGCGTGCTGACGCTCGAAAAACTCGAGGCGATGACCTGCGTCTGCTCCGTCGGCCTTGATATGATTGCCGTCCCCGGCGACACGAGCGCGGAGACCATCTCCGCCATCCTCGCCGACGAGGCCGCCATTGGCATGGTCAACTCGAAGACCACGGCCATCCGCCTCATCCCCGTGCCGGGGAAGGGCGTAGGGGAGTCGGTCGAGTTCGGCGGCCTGCTCGGCTCCGCGCCGATCATGCCGGTGCATACCGCCTCGGCTGCGGACTTTATCGCGCGCGGCGGACGTATCCCGGCCCCAATGCAGAGTTTAAAGAACTGAGCTTCAAAATTCGCCGAAGAAGATCTATTGCTCCCCGATCTTGCGGTTGGTAGCGGGGCGCGTTTCGGTGGATTTTCACAGAAAACGGGACCGGATTTGTGCGAATACGACAGTTTTGAAAAGAACCCAAAGAAAGACAACAAAAGGACTGGAAATGTCTGCACAAGTGTTGTATAATAAAGCAGGAAAGCAACACAAACAAACAGCCGTGCCGCTGTAAAACAACACAAAAACAGGCTCCGCGCGGCAGCAAAGGAAGGGAAACACATGGAAAAAACCAAATTGACGCAGCTGAAACTGACGGCTGCGAAGGCCAGACTGCTGGCCGTGGAAATGGTGCATGACGCAGCGTCCGGCCATCCGGGCGGCTCGCTCAGCTGCATGGACGTGCTGACTGATCTCTATTTCAGCCAGATGCGTGTCGACCCCAAGAACCCGCACGACCCCGACCGTGACCGTTTCGTCATGTCCAAGGGCCATTGCTCCCCGGCGCTCTATCCGATCCTCGCGCTGCGCGGCTTCTTCCCGGTCGAGAACCTGAAGATGTTCCGCCGCATCGACGGCCACATGTCCGGCCACGTCGAGATGCACTATAACCCCGGCGTCGATATGTCCACCGGCTCTCTGGGCCAGGGCATCTCCGTTGCCGTCGGCATGGCGCTGGCCGGCAAGCAGTCGAAGAAGGACTTCCGCGTCTACTCCATCCTGGGCGACGGTGAGATCGCCGAGGGCCAGGTCTGGGAGGCGGCGATGGCGGCCAACAAGTTCCATCTGGACAACCTCTGCGCCGTGATCGACCTCAACGGCCTGCAAATCGACGGCACAACCGAAGAGGTCATGCCGACCGAGCCGGTCGACAAGAAGTTCGAGTCCTTCGGCTGGCACGTCATCAAGATCGATGGCCACGATTTCGAGCAGATTGACCAGGCGTTTGAAGAGGCGAAGGCCACCAAGGGCCAGCCCACCGTCATCCTCGCGAAGACCGTCAAGGGTAAGGGCGTCAGCTTCATGGAAAATCAGGCCGGCTGGCACGGCAAGGCCCCGAACGACGAGCAGTTTGCACAGGCCAGGGCCGAGCTGGAAGCTGCGATCAAGGAACTGGAGGGTTAAGACATGGCGGAAAAAATTGCAACCAGAGAAGCCTATGGCAAGGCGCTTGCCGCGCTGAGCGAACAATATCCCGAGCTGGTCTGCTTCGACGCGGATCTCGCGGGCGCAACAATGACGAAATTCTTCAAGGCTGCCTGCCCGGAGCGGTTCTTCGACATGGGCATCGCCGAGTGCGATATGGTCGGCGTCGCCGCCGGTATGGCGACCTGCGGCTATAAGCCGTTCGTGAACACGTTCGCGATGTTCGCGGCAGGCCGTGCGTGGGAGCAGGTGCGCAACACCGTCTGCTATCCGCATTTGAATGTCAAGGTCGTCGGCAGCCACGGCGGTCTGTCCGTCGGCGAAGACGGCGCGACGCATCAGTGCATCGAGGACTTCGCGATCATGCGCGCCATCCCCGGCATGATGGTCCTCTGCCCGTGCGACGGCAACGAGATGCGCGAAGCGGTCAAGGCCCTCGTCGAATACGACGGCCCGGCATACATGCGTCTTGGCCGCCTTGCGGTCGAGACCGTGACCGACGAGATCCCCGGCTACAAGTTCGAGCTGGGCAAGGGCGTCACGCTGCGTGACGGCTCCGACGTCACCATCATCGCCGTCGGCATGAACGTCCAGATGGCGCTCAAGGCCGCCGAGCTGCTGGCCGCGGACGGCATTTCCGCCCGCGTCATCGACATGCACACCATCAAGCCGCTCGATACCGAGCTGGTGCTCAAGGCCGCGAAGGAGACCGGCGCGATCGTCACCTCCGAAGAGGCGAACGTCATGGGCGGCCTTGGCGCTGCCGTGTCCGAGTTCCTGAGCGAAACCTATCCGATCCCTGTCGTCCGCCACGGCGTCAACGACGAGTTCGGCCGCAGCGGCAAGGCTCCGCAGGTGCTCGAAGCCTACGGCATCACCGCCGAGGGCATCGTCGAGAAGGCCAAAAAGGCCATTGCGATGAAAAAGTAAATCCCTGATCAAACCCGCGCCCGGATCGACCACGATCCGGGCGCTTTTGCGTGCTGCGTGCCCCTACGAATTCTATCGCACTTCCGGTGATGAACGTAGGGGCGACCATTGGTTGCCCGCTTTTTTGCGCCCCCATTCTTTTCTTCCTCTTTTTGAGAAAGAAAAGAACCGCCGCGCCCGGTGAAGAAAAGAAAGAGAACTTCCGAAACCGGAAGTTCGCTCCGTGCCGCCATCATGTAACAGCTCATTCACCCAGTCTTATTTGCCCGCCTCAAATCACCCCAAACTGTGACCCAGCGCAGCGGTCACAGTTTGGAAAGGAAGAAGGAGCCAGCGGATATGGAGCTTT
>ENA-UESC01002459-UESC01002459.1-human-gut-metagenome-genome-assembly--contig:-NODE-2459-length-11400-cov-8.978363_pt1 | contig 11400 bp, 9 predicted proteins | sample MGYA00242998_ERZ507999 | MGnify/ENA primary metagenome ERZ507999 (study PRJEB26167, sample SAMN06115465) | human gut metagenome | host: Homo sapiens | place: China:Hubei | collected 2016-04-27 | study... | reverse complement strand
GCACGCCCGCTCCGGGCGCTCGAACCGCCGTCCGATCTGATTCCTCCTCCGGTGCAATGCGGAATTTGCGGTGCGCTCCGCGCAACGATGATTTATTACGATTCGAATTCCTCTATACTCAAATTTAGCAAGCCTCCGCGGGCGGAGGCTTCGGCCCGCGCGGCGCCATGGCGCCGCAGTGTTGCGGCGGTAGATAATACTCCGCCTCGGCAATCGCGAATAAAATTTGCTTTGTTCTCGGCTTAATCGTTCTTCGGCTGCGCCTTGGATACTTCGCCTCGGAAAAAATGCAAACGAGCTTGCTTTTTTCTCTCGGCTTATTCGTATCTTTGCGGCCCTATGTACAGTTTTTCGCGTTATAAGGAACAATATCGGGCCAATCTGAAACTGGCCCTGCCCGTCGTGTTGTCGCAGGTGGGGCAAATTCTGGTGCAGTTCGCCGACAACGCCATGGTGGGACAGTTCGGCGGCGACGATCCGCTGCCGCTGGCCGCCGTGTCGTTCGGCGGCGCCGTCTTCTTCATCCTCTTCGTCACCGGAATGGGGCTGACGCTGGGGCTGACCCCGCTCGTGGGCGAGCGGTTCGCGCAGGGCGACAAGCGCGGTGCGGCGGATTATCTCAAAAACGCCATGATCTTCTACTCCGTGCTGGGTTTTCTGATCGCCGCCGTGCAACTGGCCGTCATTCCGCTCATGTATCGCATGGGACAGCCCGCCGAGGTGGTCGACCTGGCGATTCCCTATTACAGGCTCATGGCTTTCAGTATGCCGGCCGTCATGCTCTTCTTCGCGTTCAAGCAGTTTCTCGAAGGGGTGGGCAACACCGTCGTGTCGATGGTGATCGTCGTCGGGTGCAACCTGATGAACGTCGTGCTGAACTGGGTCTTCATCTTCGGACATTGCGGTTTCGAAGCAATGGGAGCGACGGGTGCGGGCGTGGCGACGCTCATTTCGCGCATCGCCATGCCGCTCGTCGCCATTTGGTATTTCTACCGCCGCAAGCGTCTGCGCGAGTATGCCGCGCTGCTGCCCGAAGTGCGTTACTCGCGCCGCTCGGTGCGGCAGCTGGTGCGCATGGGCGTGCCGATTTCGGGACAGATGTTCCTCGAAGCGTCGGCCTTCGTGCTGACGAGCATCATGATGGGGTGGTTCGACGCCGTGGCCATCAGCGCCAACCAGATCGCGCTGACGATGGGCAATTTCGCCTTCATGATCGTCACAGCCGTAGGCGCGGCGACGACGATCCGTATTTCGCATTGCTACGGCGCGCGGCGGTTCGACGAACTGGGCCTGGCGGCCAGGGCGGCGCTGCATATCGTCATCGCGTGGAACCTCTTCGCCGCCGTGGTGTTCGTCACTTTACGGCAGACGATTCCCTATATTTTCACCACCAACGCCGAGGTGGTGTCGCTTGCCTCGTCGATGCTCGTCCTGATCGCCCTCTACCAACTGCCGGACGGCATCCAGAACATCTCGGTGGGGGTGCTGCGCGGCGTGCAGGACGTGAAGATCATCATGCCGCTGGCGTTGACCGCCTACTGGGTGCTGAACCTGCCGGTGGGGTATCTGTGCGGGTTCACGCTGGGGCTGGGGCCGTGGGGGCTCTTCATCGGCTATTTCGTGGGGCTGACGACGGCCGCCGTGCTCTATCTGCTGCGCATCCGGCGGGACGTGCGGATGCTACGGCAATCTGGTTCGGTCCGCCCGTAGCGTGTCCGTCTAAACCGAGGTCAGCGGCATGGCGGCCCCGTTTCTGGGAAGGGGGGGGGAATTCCCGTGTCGTATCGATCCGCCGTGCATTGAATCCGTCGTTCCGTCCGATGCGGTAGATGCTTCCGCAGATGAAGAGCAGCGTGACGGAGAGCAGCGCCAGAATCGCGAAGATGAGCGTCAGCCGCGTGCGTTGCGGCAGCGCGTGGAGGTAAAGGTCGAAATGCTCGCCCTGACGACGGGCCCATGTGCCGATGCGGTGGAGGTTTTCTTTCATGCGTTCGGATTTTTCAGAGTCGCCTGCGTTCGGGGTATATTGCCGCCGAGCGCTCCGATACGCTTGCAAAAGTAGGCAATACGGATTATATATGATACAAGCAAAGGCGTAAGAACTGTTCCGGCCGGCGCGTTTGGTGTTCCGTTCGGTCGGGCGGAGGCGATCCCTGCCGGTTCCCGCCGGAATGCGCGGATGAAACGGCTGCGGCCGTGCCGATGCGGGCGCGAAGCGACGGGGACTGCGGAAAGAAATTGCGATTCCGTCGAAAAATGATTATATTTGCAAATAAAACACGAAAGAATGTCCTGCAATTGTAAAAACAGACCGGAGATCGGCCGCGGCGCCGCCTTCTGCAACTGCGGAGAGGAGTGCCGCGCGACCGTCTGCGAAGGGTGCTTCAAGCTCCATGAGACGCAGTGGCTCGCCGATTATCCCGATCATGTTCCGACCGATATATTCGAGGTGCGCTTCAAGAACACGCGCCGTTCCTTCTATCAGAACGTCAACAACCTTCCGCTCGAAACGGGCGACATCGTCGCCGTGGAGGCCTCGCCGGGGCACGACATCGGCATCGTCTCGCTTACGGGCGACATGGTGGCCAAGCAGATGAAGCGCACGGGGTTCAATCCCTACAACGGGGAGTTCAAGAAGATCTACCGCAAGGCCAAGCCCTACGACATCGAACGCTGGCAGGAGGCCATTGCGCTCGAACACGAGACGATGATCCGCTCGCGGCAGATCGCCGCCGACATGGGGCTGAACATGAAGATCGGCGACGTGGAGTATCAGGGCGACAAGATCAAGGCGATCTTCTACTACATCGCCGACGAGCGCGTCGATTTCCGCGAACTGATCAAGGTCTTCGCCGAGCAGTTCCACATCCGCATCGAGATGAAGCAGATCGGTGCACGGCAGGAGGCGGGCCGCATCGGCGGTCTGGGAGCCTGCGGCCGCGAGCTGTGCTGCGCGTCGTGGATTTCGAGCTTTTCGAGCGTCACGACCAACACCGCGCGGATGCAGGAGTTGTCGCTCAATCCGCAGAAACTGGCCGGGCAATGCTCGAAGCTCAAATGCTGTCTGGCCTACGAATACGATACCTATGCCGATGCGCGGCGCGATTTCCCGCGCGTGAAGGAGCCTTTGCAGGCGCTCGACGGCGAATATTACCTCGTCAAAAGTGATATTCTGGCGCGCACGATGCAGTTCAGCAGCAGCAAGGATGCGCTGGTGAACGTCACCACGCTTTCGGTCGAGCGCGTGAAGGAGATCCAGGCGCTCAACCGTGCCGGCAAGAAGGTCGACCGGTTGCTCGCCGAGCAGGACGTTCCGGCCGCCGCGGAGGAACCGACCTATCGTTCGGAGGAGGACAGCATCACCCGTTTCGACGGCAAGCGCCGCAACAACAAGCGCCGTCGCGGCGACCGGAAGGGCCCGACGCGCGACAGGGCGGCCGAAGGCGCTGCGGGAGCGGAGGTCGCAGCCGGATCGGAAGCCGGCGCTTTGGATCGGGGACAACGGGGTGCGCGTCCCGTCCGCAATCCGCAAAAAGGCGGCGGTTCGGTCAGCGGCGGCGGTGAAAACGGTGCGTCGCAGGGCGGCGAACGGCCGCGTGGGGAGCGTCGCTCCGGACGTCGCGGAAACGGCGGCCGCAACGGTGAAAACCGCGGCGGTGAAGGTCGCAACGGCGACGGTCGCGGCGAGCGCAGCCGGCAGGGCGGCCGCTCCAATCGCGGCGGCAGTCAGGGAAATGCCAACCGTCCGGCGTCGGGCCCTTCGGGGGAGAACGGCGGCGGCAAGGGCGATAAGGAGTAATGGACCGAAACGGGACGGGCGCGGATGCGTCCGTCGCTGGACGAATCCGCCTGCGAGGGCGGATTCTTGACTGAGAGGCGCAGATGAAAGGGGCGAAACGGATTCTTCGTGCGGGATTGCTGCTGGCGTTGCTGCCGGCGGCCGGTTGTCTTTCGCCGCATCGGAGTGCGGTGGCCGATGTCGATCCGCTCGGATGGCGGGAGGCCGCGGAGGTGCGTTTTCCGAATGCCGATACGCTCGCGGTATGCGACCTGTGGCTCGTCGTGCGTTACGACGCGGCCTTCGCGGGCGGGCCGGTCGATCTGGAAGTGACGACCGTCGCGCCCGATTCGCTCCGCGCGACGGAGCCTTTCACGCTGCGGCTCGCCTCCTCGCGCGGGCCGTCGCCGCTGCTGTGCGATACGGCGGTACTCTACCGGCGGCGTGCGGTGCTTCGCTGCGCGGGCGACTACCGGATGACGATCCGTCCCTGCCGTCCGGTACGCGGCATCGAGGCCGTGGGGGTTACGATTGAAAAAAGCATTTGACGATCATGGGAAAAGATAAGTTGAAGAAATTCGCCGAGAACAAGACGTTCCGCTGCCTCGTTCAGCCCGAATTCGACGAGATTTTCGGCAAGGATCATCCGCTCAAAGGGCGCTGGCACGCCGATTTCTTCCGCAACGACCGCCCGATCGTGCTCGAACTGGGGTGCGGCAAGGGCGAGTATACCGTCGCGCTGGCGGCCGACGATCCCGCGCGCAACTACATCGGGGTGGACATCAAGGGCGCACGCATGTGGCGCGGCGCGAAGACCGCTACCGAGCAGGGGATGGACAACGTGGGATTCCTGCGCACGCGCATCGAGTTCATCACGTCGTTTTTCGCGCCGGGCGAGGTGTCCGAACTGTGGATCACTTTCCCCGATCCGCAGCTCAAAACGCGGCGTGCCAAGAAACGTCTCACCGCACCGCCCTTTCTGGCCTGTTATGCGCAGCTGCTCGCACCGGGCGGCTGGATCAACCTCAAAACCGACTCGCAGCACCTCTACCGCTATACGGGCGAGGTGATCCGCCGCTGCGGACTGCGCTGCGCGGTCTCGAATCCCGACATCTACGGTACGGGATACGCCGACAAGGTGCTTTCGATCAAGACGGCCTACGAACAGATGTTTCTCGATCGCGGCCTGCCGATCACCTATACCCGCTTTACGCTGGACGACACCGTGCGCTTCGACTGGTTCGACTGGGAGGAGGACGACAAGCTCAAATGCGAAAAGGACTGCGAGGAGGCGCGCAGGAAGTGAACGCTGCGGAGTGGGCGGGAGAGCTTCGCGCCCGGCGGCTTTCCGTCCGGCGTGGCGCGCAGGGACGGCTTCCCGCCGTGCTCCTGAAACGTTGAACCCGACGAGTTGAACCGAAATTTGAGAAACAAACTGATATTCGGAGCGGCCGTATTGCTGCTGGCTGCCTGCGGCGGGGAGTATGCGCCCCGCACGGGCGACCTGCTGTTCCAGCTCACGGCGGCGGAGGGGATGACCGATGCCATCGTGGCGGCGACGGAGCGCGGCGGGGCCGTGACCTTCTCCCATGTGGGAATCGTCGAAGCGACGGCCGGCGGCGCGTTCGTCGTCGAGGCGGTCGATACGAGCGTGCGGCGTACGCCGCTCGGGGAGTTTCTGGCCCGTTCGGCGCGGCGCGGCGGGCGGCCGATAGCAGCCGTCGGACGGGTGAGCGGTGCGGACAGCACGGTGGTGCAGCGTGCGTTGCGACGTGCGCATGAGCGGCTAGGACTTCCCTACGACGACGAGTTTCTGCCCGCCAACGGCAAACTCTATTGCAGTGAGCTGGCGTGGGAGTGCTTCGTGGCGGCCGACGATTCGACGCACCTGCTTCGGAGCCGGCCCATGACCTTCCGCACGGCCGACGGCGAGCTGCCGGCCTATTGGGCGGAGCACTTCGCCGCGCTGGGGATGCCCGTTCCCGAAGGCGTGGCGGGAACCAATCCCAACGACATGGCGCACGATCCGGCCGTCGAGATCGTATGGCGTTACTACGACGAATAGTCGCGCAGCCCCGTAATCCTGAAACTGCCTGCTGAATAAAGGAGACTTTTACTCGTTTGCTGCCCGTGCCGTCGCTTCCGGCGTGCGGCAGAAGTTCGGAAGCGCCGGCAGGCAGCACGGGTCGCTGCGGAACTTCGGAATCCGGCCGTGTTCTTCTGGATCGGCGCATCGGATGTCTCGTTCCTGCTGCCGCTGCTCGACTGGCGGCAGCGCCAGGCGGAGTGCCGACGGAGCGAACGAAGGGGCGTCCCGCACGGGACGCCCCTTCGTTTTACGGTGGCGGGATCGTTATCGGTCGGCGTAGAGCGCCTGCGCCAATGCATCCAGTCCCGCTTCGCCCGGGAGTTCCGGATAGGCTGCTCGCAATGCACGGGCGAATTCGTCGGCCGTCCCGTTTGCGGCCAGCAGTCGTTTCACGCATTCCAGATAGTCGATCTTGAAGCGCACGGCATCGGCCCCGGCCGCTCCGCCGTGTCCGCCGATAAAGAGCTCGGCGCCCGATGCGAGCGCCCGACGGGCCTCGGCGATCTCGGCGTCGACGGCTGCCGGCGAGGAGATTTGCAGGGAATTCGCGTGTGCCTTCGCGGGAGCCCAGTGAGTGTAGCAGACCTTGCCGCCGATGAGGATGCTCGCGGCGGGAAAGTCGGTCGCGGCGCCGCGGTCGAAACGGAACGGAATCCCCGCCCACCGCTGCGTAGTGCCGAAAGCCACTTCGTCCGTCGCTCCCGTCGGCCGATCGACGATCGCGTCGCCGAAGGTCTGCGCGAAGTTCCGCATCATGCCGTCGTAGACCGTATCCTTCGTGAAGGCGGGCATCCCTGCGGGCATGACCGTCGCGTGGTCGCCTGTCCCGCCCACATGGTAATCGGCGATGCGCGCTTCGACGGGCTTGTCGAGCGCGTCGAGGTAGGCGTCGTATTCGGCGACGTTTTCGCGGAACAACGGCTGTTCCAGCGTGACGACCGCCTGCGTTCCCTCGACGATGTAGCTTGCGTCGCCGAGTGCGTCGTTGGTGTGGTAGACATGCAGTCTGAAATTGTCGAAATCGTGCGTTTCGAATGTTCCTTTCGTCTGTGCCATAGCTGTAATCGTTAACAATGTCGATAAAATAGCGAATCTCTTTTTCATCTTGTCCGGATTTATAGGTTCCGAAAAGTTATTCGGTTACTTTTCGAGTGCAAATATAGTCCGACGGATCGTACGTGTCAAGTAGATACTCGAATGTCAGATAGTTACCTCCGGGTAACGATCGCTGGGCGTGAACGGATTGACTGGCGAATTTTTTTTGGATTTTTTCCGCCTCCCTCAAAAACGCTCCGATCGCCGTCGTGTCGTTACCCGCTGCTTTTCGCGGTGCCTGATCTTTCGATGCTTTTGGATCAAGCCAAAACGCAAGAAAAATCTATGAGAAGAAAAATTTCTCGATCGATGCTTCGGGAAGCGCCCCGATCCTTTGATTCGGCGTTTTTTATTTGCGGCGTAAAGTAGTTTTACTTACTTTTGTAAACCGGAACGGGGCAGCCGATCGGCGTGGCGGCGCGGGTTCGTCGTGCGGCAGGGCTGCCGATAATCATGAAACGAATACAGACTATGGACAGAACGACCGTACAGGACGCCCTGAACCCCGATTGCCCGATCCGCAACGTGTTGGCGCGTATCGGCGACAAGTGGTCGCTGTTGGTGATCGTCACGCTGAGCGGTGCGCGGACGATGCGTTTCGGCGCATTGCAGCGGGCGATTCCCGACATTTCGCAGAAGATGCTGAGCGTGACGCTGCGCACGCTCGAAGAGGACGGTTACCTCACGCGGCAGGTTTATCCCGAAGTTCCGCCTCGGGTGGAGTACAGCCTTACGTCCCGCGCGCAGTCGCTGCTGGCGTGCATCGATCCGCTCGTCGCGTGGGCCGATGCGAATATGGCCGATATTCTCAACGACCGCAAGACTGCGCGCGGGGAGCGGTGACGAGACGGCGCGATCCGTTCCGGTGCGGAACCGGCGACCGGCGAACCACGACGCCCCGCCCTGCTGCTATTTCTTGCAGCAGGGCGGGGCGTCGCGTTCCGGGGTGCGCTGTACTCGAAATGCCTTCCGCAGTTACCGCTGCCGGAACTCGAAGGTGAACTGGTTGCCCTCCTCCGTGAGCCAGGCGTGCTGCCGCGTCGTGGGCGAGAGGGCGAACAGGGGCGAATAGGTCATCACGCGCACCGTGCGGCCGTCGGGGAGAAATTCCAGAATGCGGATCCAGCCGTCTCCGCCGTTGCCCTCGTACCCGCCGCCCATCGACTGCGAGTCGAAGAGCATCTGGTGGACGGGACGGCCTGCGCTGTTGGCATCCGTGCGGAATCCCCAGCCCGATACGTGGCCGCAGAGCACCAGTTCGATGTTCGAGGCGGGGTAGACGAGTTTCCGCCAGATCGCTTCGCCCTGATTGGCGTCGGGCAACTCCTGTTTGAATTTGGTGATCTTGCCGTTTTTGACTACCGGCTCGTAACTGGTGACGCGCACCGGATCGCCCGCGATGCGTTCGCTCTCGGCGTTGAGGTAGGAGTGCGTCATCAGCACTACGCGGTGATTGCGGTACTCTTCCAGCCCCACGATGCGGCGCGCCCAGCCGATCACCGTGTCGCGGGGTGCGAATTCGAGGTTGAGGAAGAGGTAGTCGATCCCTTCGGGGCTCCGCAGCTCGAAGGCGGCGTTCTCGACGGCGTGATTGCCCTGTGCGTCCAGACCGTACTGGCTGAGCATCCGCCGGTTGAGGGGGTTCTTGTCGACGGGGAAATATTCGCCGATATGGGTGCGGCGGTCGCCCGTGCGCGTGTAGGTGTAGTCGTGGTTGCCGGTGGCCGTCATGTAGGGAACCACTCCGTCCAACTGCGAGAAGGCGCGGGCCGTAGCCTCCCACTGCTTGTGCGACGACTGGTCGCCCGAGTAGCCGTTGCTGATGCGGTCGTTCTGCTCGACCAGATCGCCCACGCAGAGCACCAGTTTGGTGTTGAGCGCTTCGGCGTGTGCGGCGATCCAGCTGGTCATGATCTCCATGATCGGCTGGTTGCATGCCTTTTTGGCGTAGCCTTGCAGGTCGGGAAGCAGGACGACGGTCCACGAATCGGGATCGGAGAGGGCGGGTTCGCTGAATTTCTCCTGTGCCTGTGCCGGCACGAGGAGTGCTCCGAACAGTGCTGCGAGCAGCAGCCGGGCGAGGAAAACTCTTCTGAACATGGTTTTATCGGTTTGTAGTGGGTTTCGACAGGGTTTCCGGCCGCACGATCGCCGCGGCGGTTACGCCACGCTCTGCATCTCGATGAGCTTGGAGTAGATGCCGCCGCGCGCCATCAACTCCTCGTGCGTACCCTGCTCGGCGATGCGTCCGTGGTCGATGACGATGATCTTGTCGGCGTTGTGCACCGTGGAGAGCCGGTGGGCGATGACGATCGACGTGCGCCCCTTCAACAGCGAGTTGAGCGCATCCTGCACCAGCTTTTCGCTCTCGGTGTCGAGTGCCGAGGTCGCCTCGTCGAGGATCAGGATCTCGGGATTTTTCAGCACCGCGCGGGCGATCGACAACCGCTGCCGCTGGCCGCCCGACAGTTTCATGCCGCGGTCGCCGATGTTGGTCTGGTAGCCCTTGTCGGTCTCCATGATGAAGTCGTGGGCGTTGGCTACCTTGGCCGCGGCGACGATCTCGTCGTGCGTGGCGTCGAGTTTTCCCAGTGAGATGTTGCCCTCGATCGTATCGTTGAAGAGGATCGTATCCTGTGCCACGACGCTCATGTGGGCGCGCAGGCTCTCCTGCGTGTAGTTGCGGATCGATGTGCCGTCGATCAGGATGTCGCCGCCCTGGATGTCGTAGAAGCGGGGAATCAGTTCGCTGAGCGTCGACTTGCCGCCGCCCGAAGGTCCTACCAGCGCCACGGTCTCGCCCTTGCGGATCGTGAAGCTCACGCCGTCGATCACCTCGCGGTTGCCGTCGTAGGAGAAGCGCACGTTGCGGAATTCGATCCCTTCGTGCAGGCCGTCGAGCGTGCGGGCGTCGGGGGCGTCGGGCACCTCGGTTTTGGTGTCGAGCAGCATGAGGATGCGCTTGCCGGCGGCGACGCCCTGGTTGATGTTGGCGAACTGGTCGATGAACGAACGCACGGGGCGCGTGATCTGCGAGAACATGGCGATGAAGGCCACGAACTCGCCGGCGTTGAGCGAGCGGTTGATGACGAGCATACCGCCGAAGACGAGGATCACGCCGACGGCCGAGATCCCCAGAAACTCGCTCATGGGCGATGCCAGCTGCTGGCGGCGCGCCATCGAGAGGAGCAGCCGCGAGAACTCGGCGTTGATGTCGTAGAATTTCTGGCGGATGTAGTTCGTGGCGTTGTAGCCCTTGATGAGCTTCACGCCCGACAGCGACTCGTCCAGGACGCTCACCATGTCGCCCATGCGCTGCTGGCTCTGCATGGCGGGGTGGCGCAGTTTCTTGACGATGCTGCCGATGATGAGTGCCACGAGCGGCAGGAAGAGGATCGAGAAGACCGACAGTTCCCACGAGATGGAGAACATCGCCACCAGATAGCCGATGATGAGGAACGGTTCGCGGAAAGCTACTTGCAGCGTGTTGGTGATGCAGAACTGCACGACCATCACGTCCTGCGTGATGCGCGACATGATGTCGCCCTTGCGCTGCTCGCTGAAAAATCCGACGTTGAGGTTGATGACGTTGTCGAACAGTTCGTTGCGCATCCTTTGCAGCGTGCGCGTGCGCATGTTCTCGACCGTCCATGCCCCCAGGTAGCGGAAGGTGTTCGACAGCAGGTTCATCAGCACCGTGACCGTGGCCAGCAGGATGAGCACGTACATGGGGTTGTACTCGCCGAAGACCGAGGTGTAGGCGTAGCGCAGCCATGCGCTGAGCGACGCCTCGTCGAAAGCGAATTCGGGACGGACGTAGAGCGGCTCGAAACGGAACTCGGGGTCGAACATCGCCTGGATGATCGGGATGAGCATGATGTAGTTGACCGTATTGAACAGCGCGTGGAGGATCGAGTAGATGAAATAGGGGACGGCGTATTTGCCGATGGGGCGCACGAACGTGAGCAGGCGGAGATATATCTTGAACATGTGAGGTCGAAATCTTCGTTTGTCCGCAGACCCGATACGGACGTGCCCTTCGAAGGGGGTTCCGCCGATCGTTTCGCCGGTCGGGCCGCGATGGTTTTCCGTGTGCAAAGATAGAAATAAAATTCGGATTCCCGCCATTCGGGTCTTCTTTTCAGCCGCTTCGCCGTTCTTTGCGGTGTTTTTCGATCGGCGGAACGGTTGAAATCGGAATAATTTTCCTAAATTTGCCGACTGAACCGTTGATTCGTAAAATCTTTCGATATATGAAGTTCAAGGAGTACAAAGGACTCGATCTGCCGCAGCTGGCGGCCGACGTGCTAGCACAGTGGGATGCGGAAGACACCTTCCACAAGAGCATTTCGACGCGCGAGGGGCATCCGGCATTCGTCTTTTACGAGGGGCCGCCCTCGGCCAACGGACTGCCGGGCATCCATCACGTCATGGCGCG
>ENA-UESC01002435-UESC01002435.1-human-gut-metagenome-genome-assembly--contig:-NODE-2435-length-11506-cov-6.591390_pt1 | contig 11506 bp, 9 predicted proteins | sample MGYA00242998_ERZ507999 | MGnify/ENA primary metagenome ERZ507999 (study PRJEB26167, sample SAMN06115465) | human gut metagenome | host: Homo sapiens | place: China:Hubei | collected 2016-04-27 | study... | reverse complement strand
ATGAGATTCGAGAAATCTAGGATAGAATTTGTAGGGGCCGATGCCCTCATCGGCCCTTACCGCACTGCGAGTTCGCCGAAGGGGTTCACATTTTGGATATGCAAATCGTGCGGGCGGACAGAGTCGTCCGCCCCTACAAGGTGGAAGCTAAATAACAAGAAACTTTTACAGGGAGAATCTGCATTGGATTTTACATTTATGATCGGGAAATACGATGAAAAGCGCCTGACGCAGCAGCTGGCGCAGGCGCTGGCCGCGACGAAGGCGGCGGAGGCCGGGGCCGACCCGGAAAAGCGCGCAGCAGGGCAGCGGCGCAGCCGCGTATTTGTCTCAATTTTTATGATTGTGCTGGCGGCGGTTATGATCTATGCGGCCGCGACAAATCCGGCCATCAACCGCGCGATCTATCTGCCGGTCGCGGCCGCAGCGATCCTCGCGAGCATCTATATGATCCTGACGCGGCGCGAGGCCGCCTGGGGCATGGAGAAGCCCTCAGCCCGGACGCTGCTGAAGAGCCTGAACGCCATCGAGACCTCGCAGAAGGCGATGGTCCGACTACGGGATGACGGCGTGACGATCACGGCCAAGCGCGGTGAGAATCACGTGGACTATGACCAGATCACCGCCGCCGCACAGACTGAAGATCTGATCGTGCTGCGGCAGGGCCGGTCCGTGACGGTCGTGCAGATGTCCGACCTTGTCGGAAAGGATGTCTCATCGGTGACAGAGGCGCTGCAAAATGCGCTGAATTGTCCACTCATGATACTGAAATAACTGAAAACAGGAGTATATATCAATGAAAAAAGAATTGCCGAAACAGTATGACCCGAAACAGGTCGAAAACCAGATCTACGAGATGTGGATGGAAAACGGCTGCTTCAAGGCCGAGGTCGACCCGGACAAGAAGCCCTATTCCATCGTCATGCCGCCCCCCAACGTCACCGGACAGCTCCACATGGGCCACGCGCTGGACTCCACGCTGCAGGACATCCTGACGCGCTACAAGCGCATGCAGGGCTACAGCGCGCTGTGGCTCCCGGGCACCGACCATGCGGGCATCGCCACGCAGATCAAGGTCGAAGAAGAGCTTCGCACGAAGGAAGGGCTGACGCGTTATGACCTCGGCCGTGAAAAGTTCCTCGAGCGCGTGTGGGCATGGAAGGAAAAGTACGGCAGCCGCATCGTCGAGCAGCAGAAGAAGCTCGGCGTCAGCTGCGACTGGTCGCGTTCCCGCTTTACGATGGACGAAGGCTGCTCGAAGGCCGTGCGCGAGACGTTCTGCGAGCTTTATGACAAGGGCCTCATCTACAAGGGCAGCCGCATTATCAACTGGTGCCCGCACTGCGTGACGGCGCTCTCTGACGCGGAGGTCGAATACGTTGACAAGCCCGGCCATCTCTGGTATATCCGCTATCCGCTCAGCGATGGCAGCGGCGACATCGTTGTCGCGACGACGCGCCCCGAGACCATGATGGGCGACACCGGCGTCGCCGTCAACCCCGAGGACGAGAAATTCAAGCACCTCATCGGCAAGACCTGCATCCTGCCGATCATGAACCGCGAAATTCCGATCGTGGGCGATGAGTACTGCGAGATCGGCTTCGGCACCGGCGCGGTCAAGATGACCCCGGCGCACGACCCGAACGACTTTGAGGTCGGCCTGCGGCACAATCTCGAGGTTATCCGCGTCCTCGACGACAACGGCAAGGTGAACGAAAACGGCGGCAAATACTGCGGTCTGGACCGTTATGAGTGCCGCAAGGCCATCGTGGCCGACCTCGAGGCCGAGGGCTATCTCGTGAAGACGGAGCCGTATTCCCACAATGTCGGCACCTGCTACCGCTGCCACAACGACGTGGAGCCGATCATCTCCGCGCAGTGGTTCGTGAAGATGGCGCCGCTGGCCAAGGAGGCCATCCGCGTCGTGAAGGACGGGACGATCAAGTTCGTGCCGGAGCGGTTCTCGAAGATCTATATCAACTGGATGGAAAACGTCCACGACTGGTGCATCTCCCGCCAGCTCTGGTGGGGCCATCAGATCCCGGCGTGGTACTGTGATGAGTGCGGCCACATCAACGTCAGCCGCGAGGATCCGACGAAGTGCGAAAAGTGCGGCTGCACGCACCTGACGCGCGACGAGGACGTGCTCGACACCTGGTTCTCGTCTGCGCTCTGGCCGTTCTCCACGCTCGGCTGGCCCGATCTGAACTCCGAAGACCTCAAATACTGGTATCCGACGACCGATATGGTCACGGGCTATGACATCATCTTCTTCTGGGTGGCCCGCATGGTGTTCTCCGGGATGGAGCAGATGAAGAAGGAGCCGTTCAAGACTGTCTTCATCCACGGCCTCGTCCGCGACGACAAGGGCCGCAAGATGTCCAAATCCCTCGGCAACGGCATCGATCCGCTGGAGATGGCGGAGAAATTTGGCGCGGATGCGCTGCGCTTCAACCTCATCACCGGCAACTCGCCCGGCAACGACATGCGCTTCTACGTCGAGAAGTGCGAGGCCATGCGCAACTTCGCCAATAAGATCTGGAACGCGAGCCGTTATGTGCTCATGAACCTGACCGTCGAAGAAAACGGCCTTCCGGATGCCGCCGACCTGGAGATCGAGGACAAATGGGTGCTGTCCAAGCTCAATACGCTCATCAAAGAAGTCACGGAGAATATGGACGCGTACGAGCTGGGCGTCGCCTCCGCCAAGGTCTACGACTTTATCTGGGATACCTATTGCGACTGGTATATCGAACTCACCAAGGCAAGACTTTACGGCGAGGACGAAAAGAGCAAGCTGGAGGCGCAGAAGGTGCTGGTCTATGTGCTTGACCAGTTCCTGCGCCTCCTGCACCCGTTCATGCCGTTCATCACCGAGGAAATCTGGCAGGCCATCCCGCACGAGGGCAGGTTCCTCATGCTGGCTGACTGGCCGAAGTATGACGAGAACCTGAACTTCTCCATTGAGGCTGCACACATGGAGTCCGTCATGAACGCCATCCGCTCTATCCGCAACCGCCGCGCAGAGATGAACGTCCCGCCGTCGAAGAAGAGCACGCTCTATGTCGTGTCTGACAAGGGCGAGATCTTCCGGCAGGGCACGGGCTTCATCTGCCGTCTGGCCTATGCCGATCAGGTCATCATCTGCGATGCTGATCCAGAGGGCCACGAAAACATGGTCTGCGTCGTCACGAACGATGCCAAGCTCTATATTCCGCTGGAGGAGCTCATCGACTTCGAGAAGGAACTGGCCCGCATCGAAAAGGAAAAGGCGAACTGCCTCAAGCAGATCGCCATGTTCGAGGGCAAGCTTTCCAACGAAGCATTTGTCTCCCGCGCACCCGAAAAGGTCGTGGCCGAGCAGCGCGAAAAGCTCGAAAAGAACCGCGCGCTGCTTGCGCAGCTCGAAGAAAGTGAAAAGCGTCTGCGCCGGTAATTCCTTTGACAAAACCCGCGCGTAAAAGCTTCTATAATGGACATGCAGGAAACCCCTGTGTGTCCATTTTCTTTTTTGGAGGCGAACAAATGAATCTCACAAGCTTTTTGCAGGACAAGCATCTGACCGTCGCGCTGCGCGGCGAGATCGACCACCACAGCGCGAAGGATATCATGCGTGTCCTGGGCAACAAAATTGACCTCTATCTGCCGCGCGTGTGCGTGCTGGATTTCCGGGAGGTCACGTTTATGGACTCAAGCGGCATCGCCATCGTGATCTCCTGCGTGCGGCGCATGCGGCAGCTGCGCGGCGAGGTCATTCTCAGAAGCGTCCCGCCGCAGCCGATGAAGGTGCTCAAGGCCTCCGGCATTGAGCGCATTGCAACTCTGGAAGATGAAAGGAGCCTTGTCCATGAAAGCTGAAAATGAAATGACGCTGACCTTCCCCAGCAGGTCAGCCAATGAATCGTTTGCCCGCGCGGCGGTCGCATGCTTCGCCGCGCAGCTCGACCCCAATCTCGAAGAACTGAACGATATCAAGACCGCCGTGTCCGAGGCCGTGACCAACTGCATCGTCCATGCCTACCGCGACTGCCTCGGCACCGTGACCATCCGCTGCCGCATTCTGCCGGAGAACGTGCTGGATATCGTCATCCGCGACAAGGGCTGCGGCATGGAGGACGTGGAAAAGGCCCGCGCGCCCATGTTCACGACCGGCGGCCCGGAGCGCAGCGGCATGGGCTTTACGATCATGGAGAGTTTCATGAGCTCGCTGCAGGTCACGTCAAAGCCCGGTAAAGGCACGACGGTACATATGAAGCGCAGGATCGTGCAGCGGAGGAAAACCGCTTGAGCGACACCATTACGCTCATCCAGCGCTCGCAGCAGGGCGACCGGGACGCGTCCGAGCGGCTTGTCACGGAAAACACGGGCCTCATCTGGTCGATCGCCCGGCGGTATTTTGGCCGCGGCGTGGAGCCGGACGATCTGTTCCAGCTTGGCTGCGTCGGTTTTTTAAAGGCAGTCGAGGGCTTTGACACCGCTTACGGCACGCAGTTTTCCACCTATGCCGTCCCCAAAATCGCCGGCGAGATCCGCCGCTTCCTGCGCGACGACGGCGCAGTCAAAGTTAGCCGCAGCGTAAAAGAGCGCGCTGCCGCCATCAAAAAAGCGCGTGAGCGCCTGACCGGCGATTTTGGCCGCGACCCGACGGTATCCGAACTTTCCGAGGCACTGGGCCTTTCGCCTGAGGAGATCGCGGCCGCCGAGACGGCTACCAGCGCGACTGAATCCATCCAGCGCCAGACCGGAGAGGAGGGCTTTTCGCTCGAGGATGTCCTGTGCACCGACGGCATGGAGGAAAGGTTGCTCGAACGCATGGCCCTGCAGGAGGCGCTTGCCCGCCTGAACGATAAGGAACGTCTTGTTATCCAGCTTCGATACTATCACAGCCTGACGCAGCAGCGTGTTGCCGGCCTCATCGGCGTATCGCAGGTGCAGGTCAGCCGTATCGAAAAGAAAGCGCTTGAGCGACTCCGAACATTTTTTGATATCGACAAACCGGGAAAAATGCAGTAGAATATCCGTAGTTTATTGAAAAGGCAATGTCATATCACTTGATGCTGTGACCTGTCAGTTGACGCAAGCACGATGAAAACTCGAACAAGGTTCTGGTAGGGGCGTCGGCCCCTACAGGGTGCTGCGCAGATCGATGACATTGCCCACAAGGGGAAGCTATGGAACAGACATTTGAAGCCCGGTTCTTATCTGCACGCCGCGCTGTGATCGCGGCGCGCTTTCAGAACCTGAACGACATGCAGCGCGAGGGCGTTCTCACGACGCAGGGGCCGCTGCTGCTGCTGGCCGGTGCGGGGAGCGGCAAGACGACCGTGCTCATCAACCGCATTGCCAATCTCATCGCTTTCGGCGAAGGCTCCGACTCGAATGAAATTCCGGAGTATATCGCGGAGGAAGACGTTACATATCTCGAGGACTACCTCAAAACGCGCGATCCCGCCATGCAGCAGCAGGCCGAGCGCCTGTGCGCGCTCCGGCCCGCCGCGCCGTGGTCGATTCTGGCCATCACATTCACCAACAAGGCCGCAAATGAATTGAAGGCCAGACTGCAGGCGCTGCTGGGCGACTACGCCATGGACGTATGGGCCATGACGTTCCACGCTGCCTGCTGCCGCATTCTCCGGCGGGAGATCGACCGGCTGGACGGCTACACGGGCCGCTTCACGATCTATGACACGAGCGATTCCGAGCGGGTCATGAAGGACATTCTGAAGGACTTCGGGCTGGACGAAAAATCCCTCCCGCCGCGTCTGGCGCTTTCCGTCATCAGCAAGGCCAAGGACAAGCGGCAGGGGCCGGAGCAGTTTTCCAAACACGCCGGAAAGTCCGGCGATTACCGCATGGACCGCATCGCGCAGCTCTACGCCGAATACGAAAAGCGCCTGCACGAGGCCAATGCGCTGGATTTTGATGATATCATCCTCAAGACCGTCGAGCTGCTTGAGCAGTTCGAGGATGTGCGGACGTATTACCAGCGCAAATTCCACTATGTCATGATCGACGAGTATCAGGACACGAACCAGCTGCAGTACCAGCTGACGGCCCTGCTTGCGGGCGGATATGAGAATATCTGCGTTGTCGGCGATGACGATCAGTCCATCTACAAATTCCGCGGCGCGACCATCGAAAATATTCTTTCCTTTGAAAAGCAGTTCAAGGGTGCCCGCGTCATCCGGCTTGAGCAGAATTACCGCTCCACGCAGGCCATTTTGAACGCGGCCAACGCCGTGATCTCGCACAACCGGGGAAGAAAAGGCAAAAAGCTCTGGACGCAGAACGCCGCAGGCGACCGCATCACAGTCTACGAGGCGTCAAGCGAGTCGGACGAGGCCAATTATATTGCCAGCCGCATCATCTCCATGTCCAAGGGGAAGAATTTCAAGGACTTCGCCGTGCTCTACCGCACGAACGCGCAGTCGAACGCGGTGGAAAATGCGTTCAAGCGCAGCGGCATCCCGTACCGCATCATCGGCGGCACACGCTTCTTTGACCGCGCTGAGGTCAAGGATATGCTGGCCTATCTGTGCGTGATCAATAACCGCGCAGACGAGCTGAGATTGCAGCGCATCATCAACAACCCGCCGCGCGGCATTGGTGGTAAGACGCTCGAAATGGCGCAGCGGCAGGCGGCCGCGGCCGGTGTGCCGCTCTATACGGTCGTCTCCGACCCGTACAGCTATCCGAGCCTTGAAAAATCCGCCGCAAAGCTCATGGCCTTCACGGTCGTGATCGAGGAATGCGCCGAGCTTCTGACGACGCTTTCCCTGCCGGATTTCTACGAGGAAGTCATGCTCCGCACCGGCTATCTGAACATGCTTGAGGAAAAGGACGATATCGAAGCGCGCACCCGCGCAGAAAACATCCGCGAACTCAAATCCAGCATTCTTGCCTATATGGAAAACACCGATACGCCCACGCTGGCGGGCTTTTTGGAGGAAATTGCCCTCTACACGGATATCGAGCAGTATGACCCGGACGCGGACGCCGTCGTGATGATGACGATGCACGCGGCCAAGGGTCTGGAATTCCCGAATGTATTTCTCACGGGTTTTGAAGAGGGGCTGTTCCCGTCGAACCGCTGCCTGAGCGAGCCGGAGGAGCTGGAAGAGGAACGCCGCCTGTGCTACGTCGCCATCACCAGAGCCAAGCAGAACCTCGTCATTTCCTACGCCCGGCAGCGCATGCTCTACGGCCGCACGACGACGAATCTGCCCTCCCGCTTTGTAGACGAGCTTCCAGCGGAATCCGTCAAGCGCGTCGGCGCGCCGAAGCCCAGCTATTCGCAGCAGGCCCCCCGGCAGTACGGCTCGTTTGGACGCGTCAGCATTTACGGCGACGAGTATAACGACTTTTCTCAGATCCCCACGCGGCCGAAGCCGCAGAAGGACTATTCCGTCCACACGCAGCCGAAGCCTGCTCCGAAGGTCAGCTTCGCGGCAGGGGAAATGGTGCAGCACAAGGCCTTTGGCCGGGGCATGATCCTGACGGTCCTGCCCATGGGCGCCGACGCGCTGCTCGAGATCGCATTCGACGGCGTCGGCACCAAGCGCCTCATGGCAAACACGGCGGCGCAGCACATGAAAAAGCTGTAATCTTCCCATGTCCCCGGCATAGGCTATGCTGGGGGTGTATGGAGATGAGCCGGAAAAAACGAAGACGCAGAAGATTGCTGCTGATCATTCCGCTGCTTGTGCTGACGGGGCTGATTCTGCTCGTGGAGCTGCATCTGTCGCCGTATATCCGCGAGCTTGCGCGCAATCAGGCAGTCAACGCCGCGTCGAACGCCATCACAGAGGCCGTCAGCGAAATGCTCCGCAAGGGCGATACGGATTTTTCCCGCGTGATCGTGCTGGAAAAGGATGTGGAGGGCCATATCACCGCGCTCCGCACCGACATGACGCAGGTTGAACGCCTCAAGGTCGAGGTGCTGGAAATTCTGAATACTCTTGTCGCGCAGATCAACACGCAGCAGATGGGCATCCCGCTCGGAAACCTCCTGCTGCCCGATCTGCTGGCCGGAACCGGCCCGGAACTGCCGGTCAAGGCTGTCAGCCTCACCATGTCGAACGCTGACTTTTTTTCGGATTTTACCGCAGCTGGGATCAACCAGACCCTGCAGACGCTGAAGGTGAAATTCACCATCAGTCTGACTATCCTGACGACTGTTGGCTATGAAACGGTTGACGTGGACAGCGATGTCATGGTCGCACAGACCGTGATCGTCGGCACAGTACCTGAAACTTATGTAAATCTAGGGCATCTTACCACAACAGAAGGCTGGGAATGATATGGAACCGAAACAGGAGATTGAACAACTCACCCGGGAACTGGAACACGCGGGGTATCTCTATTATGTGCTCGATAATCCCGAGATGAGCGATTATGATTACGACCACAAGCTGCGCAGGCTGGAAGAACTGGAAGCGCAGTATCCGCAGTACGCCTCGCCGCTCAGTCCGACGCACCGTGTCGGCGGGCAGGCGCTGAGCGAATTCGTCAAGGTGCGTCACGCCGTTCCGCTGGAGAGTCTGCAAGATGTATTTTCCTTCGACGAACTGCGTGAATTCGACGCGCATGTGCGCGAGGAGGAGCCGGACGCGGAATATTCTGTCGAACCGAAGGTCGATGGCCTTTCCGTTGCGCTGGAATACGTCGATGGACAATTTGTCCGCGGCGCGACGCGCGGCGACGGATTGATCGGCGAGGATGTGACGGAAAATCTCAAGACCATCCGCTCCATTCCCATGACGCTGGAGCATGCGCCCGCCCGTCTGATCGTGCGCGGCGAGGTCTTTATGCCTCGTGTCAGCTTTGAAGCACTCAACGCCGAGCAGGAGAAACTCGGAAAGCCCCTTTTTGCAAACCCGCGCAACGCGGCGGCGGGATCGCTGCGCCAGCTTGACCCCGGCATCGCGGCCAAGCGCAGGTTGGACATTCTGGTCTTCAATTTGCAGCTGGCAGAGGGCGCGGAGTTCCGGACGCACAGCGAAACGCTGGACTATCTGCGGAGCCTCAAATTCAAGGTCATTCCCTATACGCTCTGCCGCGATATGGAAAAAGCAGAGCAGCTGATCACGACTCTCGGCGAAACGCGTTATGACCTGCCGTATGATATCGACGGGGCTGTCATGAAGCTCAACAGCCTTGCGGGCCGTGCCCGTCTCGGCAGCACGGCCAAATTCCCGCGCTGGGCCGCAGCCTTCAAATACCCGCCCGAGGTCAAGGAGACGGTATTGGAGGATATCGCCGTGCAGGTCGGACGCACGGGCGTTCTCACGCCCCGTGCCATCGTCGCTCCCGTGCATCTGGCCGGGACGACCGTCACCGCCGCGACGCTCCACAATCAGGACTTCATCACCGACAAGGACATCCGCATCGGCGATACCGTCAAGATCCGCAAGGCAGGCGAGATCATCCCGGAGATTCTCGAGGTCGTGCTTGCCAAGCGCCCGGAGGGCGCGCAGCCGTACCATCTGCCGGACAGATGCCCCGTCTGCGGCGCACCCGTCGTGCGCGACGAGGACGGCGCGGCCCTGCGCTGCACCGGCGCGGAGTGCCCCGCGCAGCTGTCACGCAATCTTGCGCACTTCGTCTCGCGCGAGGCCATGAATATCGACGGCCTCGGCAGCGCGATCATCGACCAGCTGATCGAGCAGAAGATGGTGTCCAATCCCGCCGACCTCTACCGGCTGGATTACGCCGCGTTTGCTGAACTTCCCGGACAGGGCAAAAAATCCGCCGCAAATCTGGAAGCGGCCGTCGAGGCCAGCAAGCAGAACGACCTGTCGCGCCTTCTGTGCGCTCTCGGCATCCGGCAGGTCGGCAGCAAGGCGGCAAAAGTTTTGGCCAGTACCTTTGGCAGCCTCGATGCGCTGCAAAACGCGTCGCTCGAGGATCTGACCGCCGTGCCCGACATCGGCGAAACGACGGCGAAGAACATTCTTGACTATTTCGCCAGCCCGCAGTCGCAGGATCTCATCGAGCGCTTGCGCGAAGCAAATGTGAACTTCCTATCGACCAATCAGATCACGGACACCCGCTTCGCAGGCAAGACCTTCGTTCTGACCGGCGCACTGAGCCTCTTTACGCGCGAGGAGGCGACGGAAAAAATCGAAAGCCTCGGCGGCAAGGCGGCCTCGTCCGTCTCCAAAAAGACGACCTATGTGGTCGCGGGTGAAAACGCGGGCAGTAAGCTGAAAAAGGCCAACGAGTTGGGCATTCCGGTTCTGTCCGAGCAGGAATTTCTGGAGTTGCTGCAATGAAAATCACACTGGTCAGCAGCTGCGGCCTCGTACTGGAGCAGGATGGGCAGACGCTCCTGATTGACGCGCTCAACAAACAGTATCGCTGCTATTACGGTCTGCCGCCCGAGACATTTGTGAGAATGCTGTCAGGCGAACCGCCTTATGATGCTGTCTGCGGCATCCTTTTTACGCATGCGCACCCCGATCATTACAGCGCAAGCCGCACGGAGCAACTCCGTGCGGCTTGTGGTGCGGCGGTAGTTCTTCCGCAGCCGGACACGCCGGAGCGGCTGAACGTGCAGCTTGGCCCGTTTGCAGTTGAATGCAGCCGCTTTCCGCACATTCCCGTTCCAGGACTGGAGGAGATCGCACACGCCGTATACTGGATCTCTGCTGCCGGAAAAAGCGTCTATGTGACTGCCGACGCACAGATCGACACTACCCGCCATCGCGCCATTCTGCGCGGAAGACGGGCAGACGCAGCGTTCTGGAACGGACAATACCTGTCCCATCCCGAAACGCGGGAACTGCTGCTGGAAGCGGCGGAAAAAAATTTCATCTACCATATTCCTGTAGATGAAAAGGATGCCTGCGGTATCCGCCGCAAATGTGAGCGCAATATGGCCCGCTTCGGCGCAGACCTTCCGGGCGTTTCTCTGCTGGAGCAATACCCGTCGGTTCTGGAGGTATGAAGCTAAAAAACGGCGGCCTGTTCCGCCGAGGTTGCTTCAAACGTGCCTCCGGCGGCCCTGTCTTTTCCGCCTTGCCGGAAAAGACAGGGGAGAAAAGGGGCGCTGGGTACGTTTGGTGCATATTGCGGGTGCAATTCAGGCGAGTACTGATTTTTGGTTGTTACGAACACACATACTCACCTTACGGGCGCTATGGTACGCGCCGCCTGTTACGGTACCCCAAACTTGCAAGCAGTTACGTTTAAATGACTGCGGTAAAAACGCTCTGCGTTCAAAATCTGCAAAGCAGTACGAATTCGCCGCAATCCTGTAGGGGCCGATGCCCACATCGGCCCGCTGGGAAGTTGCGAATTTTCCGAAAATTGCCGTAAAACCAGTATATCCTGCGGGCAGACAGAGTCGTCCGCCCCTACGAGATATGTGTGCAGTTGAAGCCTTGCCGTAGGGGCCGACGACTCTGTCGGCCCGTTGGGAAGTCACGAATTCGCCGAAGATTCCCGTAAAGTACGGGGCAATCTGCCGGGTCGATGTGTACCGGCAAGCGGCAGACCCACATCC
>ENA-UESC01002427-UESC01002427.1-human-gut-metagenome-genome-assembly--contig:-NODE-2427-length-11547-cov-16.485092_pt1 | contig 11547 bp, 9 predicted proteins | sample MGYA00242998_ERZ507999 | MGnify/ENA primary metagenome ERZ507999 (study PRJEB26167, sample SAMN06115465) | human gut metagenome | host: Homo sapiens | place: China:Hubei | collected 2016-04-27... | reverse complement strand
GCCATGCGCAAACGCAGTATGCCTTACCGTATTTACGGAGGCTTGTCGTTCTATCAACGCAAGGAAATCAAAGATGTTATTGCTTACTTCCGTCTGATAGTGAATCCCAATGATGAAGAGGCTTTCAAACGTATTATCAATTATCCTGCACGGGGTATCGGAGATACGACAGTGGGAAAAATCATTGCTGCCGCCACCGGGCACAATGTAAGTTTGTGGACTGTGCTTTGTGAGCCGTTGGCGTATGGCTTGAACTTCAATAAAGGTACGGTGGGAAAGTTGCAGGCATTCCGCGAACTTATATCCGCCTTTATCACAGATGCTGCGGAGAAGAATGCCTACGAGATCGGTGCCGACATTATTCGCCAATCGGGCATCATCAATGATGTGTGTCAGGACAACTCTCCCGAGAATCTGAGCCGTAAGGAGAATATAGAGGAGCTGGTGAACGGTATGAGTGATTTTTGTGCCCAACGGCAGGAGGAAGGAAACCTGAACGTGTTGTTGGGTGACTTCCTTTCGGAAGTTTCCCTTCTTACCGACCAGGATTCGGATAAGGATGGGGACGATGAGAAGATAACCCTGATGACTGTACATTCGGCCAAGGGATTGGAGTTCAAGAATGTGTTTGTAGTGGGGATGGAGGAGAATCTTTTTCCCAGCGGCATGGTGGGCGACTCTCCCCGGGCATTGGAGGAAGAACGGCGGCTGTTCTATGTAGCCATCACACGTGCCGAAGAACACTGTTTCCTGTCGTATGCAAAGACACGTTTCCGGTATGGCAAAATGGAGTTCGGCAGTCCCAGCCGTTTCCTGAAGGATATAGATATACGTTTCCTGCGTCTGCCTCAGGATGCGGGAATGTTCCGCAGGGTAGAGGAGGAAGCTGTCGCTTTCCGCAGGGAGAACGCCAGAGGCTTTGCGCCTGATAAGGAAAATGCTCCGTATGGAGGAAAAGAGCGTGTGTCTGTACGGCCGAAGCAGCAGATTATTGCGCCGACCGTTCCACGTAACCTGAAACGGGTGGCGCCTTCTGCAAATACGGCAAGTACATCGCTTTCTGACGGCGGGTCTGCCAACCGTATACAGCAGGGACAACTGATAGAGCACGAACGTTTCGGCTTGGGTGAAGTTTTGAAAGTGGAGGGCGAAGGAGACAATGCGAAAGCCACCATCCGCTTCAAGAATGCGGGAGACAAACAACTTTTGCTGCGCTTCGCGCGTTTCAAAGTTATAGGGTGATGAATATTGTTTACAAAAGAATGACTTTGCAGAAGGGCGGCATCTGTTTTACTAAATATTCCCCGGAGAATTACTAAAATGAGGAGGACGATTTAGTAAATCTTCTCCGAAGTTTTACTAAATCGTTGGAGAGGGCTTGTCAACCCCTTGTGGCGTGTTTATTAGGATGGAATCATAAATGGTAAAAAAAATATATATAAAATGACAAATAAAGACTTTTCCCTTTTCCCTTCTCCCTGCTATATTATGGAAGAAGGATTGCTGAGAAAGAACCTCGCACTGATAAAAAGTGTGGCCGACCGCGCAGGTGTGGAGATAATCCTCGCTTTCAAATCATTTGCCATGTGGCGTTCCTTTCCCATTTTCAGGGAGTATATAGACCACTCTACGGCAAGTTCTGTCTACGAAGCCCGTCTGGCATTGGAGGAGTTCGGAAGTAAGGCACATACGTACTCGCCTGCCTATACCGAGGCCGATTTTCCGGAGATAATGCGGTGCAGCAGCCATATTACTTTCAATTCGCTTTCGCAGTTCCACCGCTTTTATCCGGTAGTGGTGGCGGAGGGAAGCGGCATTTCCTGCGGTATCCGTATCAATCCTGAATACTCTGAGGTGGAAACGGAGCTTTATAATCCCTGCGCACCCGGTACCCGCTTCGGTGTAATGGCCGACCAGCTTCCCGAAGAACTTCCGGCGGGTATTGAAGGTTTTCACTGTCATTGTCACTGCGAGTCTTCTTCCTACGAGCTGGAACACACATTGGAGCACTTGGAAGGAAAATTCTCCCGCTGGTTCTCACAGATTAAGTGGTTGAATTTAGGAGGCGGGCATCTGATGACGCGTAAGGATTATGATGTAGAGCATCTTGTCCGTCTGTTGCAGGGCTTGAAGGGGCGCTATCCACATCTTCAAATCATTCTTGAGCCCGGTTCCGCTTTTACTTGGCAGACCGGTGTGCTGAGCTCGGAGATAGTGGACATCGTGGAAAACCGCGGCATTCGTACCGCCATTCTCAACGTTAGCTTTACGTGCCACATGCCGGATTGCCTGGAGATGCCCTATCAGCCTGCAGTGCGTGGAGCGGAGATGGGCGATGCGGGCCCTTACGTCTATCGCCTTGGAGGAAACTCCTGCTTGAGCGGCGACTATATGGGACTGTGGAGTTTCGACCATGAGCTGCAGATAGGGGAGAGAATCGTCTTTGAGGACATGATACATTACACCACTGTAAAGACGAATATGTTCAATGGAATTCACCATCCGGCCATTGCAATGTGGACAAAAGAAGGAAAAGCTGAAGTTTTCAAGCAATTTTCTTATGAAGATTATCGTGGGCGAATGAGTTGATAATCAAAAGTCTGCTTGTATGCCTGGCGAAAATGTACACTTTTCTGTGTGAAAAAAGTCTGCGGAATGTTTGCAGGTTTAAGGAAAATATCTACCTTTGCATCCGCAATCGCGGAAATAGCTCAGTTGGTAGAGCATAACCTTGCCAAGGTTAGGGTCGCGAGTTCGAGTCTCGTTTTCCGCTCAACGCAGTTTAGATTGCAATTACCTATGCCCAGGTGGCGGAATTGGTAGACGCGCACGTTTCAGGTGCGTGTGTCGAGAGGCATGCAGGTTCGAGTCCTGTTCTGGGCACATTCTAATAGATACTGTAATACTGTCCGGGTGGTGGAATTGGTAGACACGCTACTTTGAGGGGGTAGTGGGCGTTGGCTCGTGTGAGTTCGAATCTCATCTCGGACACTATAAGAGGTCGGTTATCTCGTAGATTGCCGGCCTCTTTTTTTATTATTATTCGAGCTCCGTTGAAATTGGTGAGGGTACTGTTCATAAAATAAAGATAAAATCAATATCTTGGTACAGACAAGAGTTGTGAGGGGGATAAGAAAAACTCGGCTCAGTCGATTCATTCCGTTATTTTGTAGTTTCAGAGAGTGATGTGGTTGTAGCTGCTGTTGCGGTTGAGTCATTGGAGAAGGTTGCTACTTTCTCGTCGGCTTTCTTTTCGAACAAGTAGATATTTTCCCCTTGCCATCTACCTGAGTTGCGATACGAATTTTCTGGTATTTGCCGCAAAAGTCTTGCCGCAGCTTGGGAATCGAGAGTTTGGCGTGTGCGTGTGAATTGTTCTCGTCGGCTTAATTTGTCTACGGTTCGTTGGGCTTCCCGGAATAAAGAAGATTCGAAAGAGATAGCAGTGACGCCCGGAGCAAAAAGCACATGCAAAAAAGAACCGTTGTGCAGAGCGTAGTGGTTGACAGTAATCGAACCTTTGGTTTCGCAAACGGGGCGGTAATTATTCGATATTAGCCGGGGTAGTATCTTTTTTAGATTTTTTTGTTTCTGTCGGGGTGTGCAGTACCAGATCGCAGCCTCCCCTGTTTCCGAAAAAGAGATGGTTATAGCGCTGGTTTCGGGTAATCGGGCCGAAGAAAGTATTTCCTGCCATAACGATAGGATAGGGAATACTCGTCGTAAAACGGGTAAACGAGGTGTAATGGAGTCGATTTGCGATACTTGCTCTATTTCAAGAATTATTTTACTTTCTTCTGCGGGAATATAATCATATATACCGGCCGTTTTATATGCTTTTTCGAGCAGGTAGTTTTGCCGGAGGATATAGCCTCCTATCAGAATTAGGCATAAGGCTATACAAATAATACTTATATTCTTTTGAATCATCTTATATTCTACAAATATAACGAATAAGTGAGTGTAAAGCCAAATATAAAAATAATATTCGAGAAATGAATAAGTTTCGAGGAAAAACCGGGAGGAGGCAATCTTGTCGTCATTGTCTGTTGATAACTTCTTTATTTATTCTGCCGAATTAGTCGGTAGAGAAAAAAAATTTCATTACATTTGTTCGTTAAAGATGTAAGGGCAAAGTACCGAGTAGGCCGCTTTGCTCGGGCTTGATAGCCAGTGAAAAAGCTATCGGGAGAATGTAGTGAAACAAATAAATAAAAAGATATATTTATGAAATTTATCGTATCCAGCACGCTGTTGCTATCGCATTTGCAAACTATTAGCCGAGTAATTAACTCGAAAAACTCGATGGCTATTCTCGACAACTTTTTATTTCGTCTCGAAGGAACTCGATTGTCTATGACGGCATCGGATCAGGAGACGACTATGACTACGGCTATCGATGTAATGGAAGCCGATGGAGAGGGCGTTTTCGCTGTCAATGCGAAAATATTGCTCGAACCGTTGAAAGAGTTGCCCGATCAACCGTTGACGTTTGAGATCGATGACAATAATTTGGAAATATTCCTCTACTTCCAGAACGGACGCTATAACTTTATCGGGGTGAATGGTGACGAGTATCCTACCAAAATGCCGATGGATTCTTCTGCGGTATCGTTTTCTGTCGAAGCTCAACAATTACTTAACGGTATAGGTTGCACGTTGTTCGCTACTGCCGAGGACGAACTTCGGCCGATTATGAATGGTATATTCATGGATATTTTTGAAGATAGCGTTTCTTTCGTCGCTTCCGATACACACAAACTGGTTCGGTTCAAAAATCAGGGCATAGCCCCCGGTGTACGGGCATCGTTTATACTACCGAAAAAACCGGCCAATTTGTTGAAGGCTATACTCCCGAAAGAGAGTGGAAAGGTAGAGTTGGCTTTTGATTCGAAAAATGCATGTTTCAAACTTTCGGATTTCGTTTTGAATTGCCGGCTTATCGAGGGTAATTATCCCAATTACAACTCGGTTATTCCGACGAATAATCCCAATCGTTTAATTATCGACCGCGCTTTGTTTGTCAACGTCTTGCGTCGTGTATCCGTATTTGCCGATGCTGCTTTGGGATTGGCTAAACTACAACTGAAAAACGGGGAGTTGGTCGTATCTACCGAGAATAAAGACTATTCGATTTCGGCAGAGGAAAAAGTGGCATGCAATTATACCGGAGACGATTTGACTATTGGATTTAAAGCTTCGTTTTTGATAGAAATCTTGAATAATATATCGGCGACCGAGGTACTCGTGGAACTTTCGGATCCGACTCGCGCCGGGGTGATCCTGCCGTTGGAAAATAAAGAAAATGAAGATTTGTTGATGCTGTTGATGCCGATGATGCTCAATGATTTTTAATAAATTCTAAGCGATTGAATAACAGAAGATGAATTTGAACTTAAAGAATCCGCTTGTCTTTTTCGACTTGGAAAAGACCGGAACGAATATAACGACCGACCGAATTATAGAGTTGGCTTATGTAAAGGTGTTTCCGAATGGAAAAACAGAAGAAAAAGATATTTATATCAATCCGGGAATGCCCATTCCTCCGGCTTCGACGGCCGTTCACCATATTACGGACGAAATGGTGGCCGATAAGCCGTTGTTCAAAGATGTGGCGCGGAATATTGCGAAGGTGTTCGAAGGAGCCGATATTGCCGGATTTAACTCCAATCGTTTTGATGTTCCTCTACTTATAGAAGAGTTGTTGAGAGCCGGGGTCAATCTCGATATATCGAAAAGGAAGTTTGTCGATGTACAAACTATCTATCATATCATGGAGCCTCGCACGTTAAAAGCCGCTTACAAATTCTATTGTGGAGCGCCGTTGGTCGATGCCCATTCGGCTTTGGCCGATACGCGGGCGACTTATGAGGTGTTTAAGGCTCAGCTCGACCGTTATACCGAGGAGATGAAAGAAGAGTATGAAGGAAAGTATCTCACGAACGATATAGACTCGTGGGTATCGTTTTCGACTCAAAATAGAAATGTAGATTTCGCAGGGCGTATTATTCTTAATGAGTACGATGTGGCTGTATTTAATTTCGGGAAATACAAAGGGCGTTCCGTCGAGGAAGTTTTCCAATTAGAACCGAGTTATTACAGTTGGATGATGCAGGGCGATTTCCCGTTGAATACGAAAAACGTCATAACCGAAATATATACTCGCGCACGCCGGCGTTTCTAAATTGCGTAAAAAATAGAGCTTCAACGATGTTGAAAGGAAAACATATCATATTGGGTATTACGGGTAGTATAGCTGCGTATAAAGCGGCCTATTTACTGCGTCTGCTGATAAAGCGGGGAGCCGAAGTGCAAGTGGTAATGACTCCCTCGGGGAAAGAATTCATCACGCCGGTTACCTTGTCTTCGCTGAGCGGCAAGCCTGTGGTTAGTGAGTTTTTTACGGCCAATACCGGCGAATGGCATAGCCACGTCGATTTGGGGCTTTGGGCAGATGCTTTGCTCATTGCGCCGGCCACGGCAGCGACAATCGGTAAGATGGCCAACGGGATAGCCGATAATATGCTTGTTACGACTTATCTGTCTTGTAAAGCTCCCGTTTTTGTGGCTCCGGCTATGGATTTGGATATGTATGCCCATGCTTCGACACAACGTAATTTGGATATGTTGAGGTCATATGGAAATCATATCATAGAACCGGCTACCGGTGAGTTAGCCAGTCATCTTACCGGCAAAGGACGTATGGAAGAACCCGAGAAGATAGTCGAAATACTTGATCGTTTTTTTGAAACTTCTAAGCCGCTTTCCGGGAAAAAAGTTTTGATTACAGCGGGACCTACTTACGAGAAAATCGATCCGGTGCGTTTTATCGGTAACTACTCGTCCGGGAAAATGGGATTTGCCCTTGCAGAAGCCTGTGCCGAGGCGGGAGCTGAAGTTATGTTGGTTGCTGGCCCGGTGAGTCTGAAAACGAATCATTCATCGATCGACCGTATCGATGTCGAGTCTGCCGAAGAAATGTATAGGGCTGTGCTATCTGAGTACGACCGGTCGGATATAGCGATTATGTGTGCGGCCGTCGCCGATTATGCTCCCGAAACGGTAAGCGATGTGAAATTGAAACGAACAGGGGAAGACCGGATTCTTCGACTTCGACCTAATCCCGATATAGCGGCAGAGTTGGGACGAAGAAAAAGACCCGGACAGTGTTTGGTGGGTTTTGCTCTCGAAACCAATGACGAGGAAATGAATGCCCGTTTGAAGATGGAGAAAAAGAATCTTGATTTTATCGTTTTGAATTCGTTGCGGGATGCAGGCGCAGGATTCCAATGTGATACGAATAAGGTAACTGTTATCGGCAAGCAGGGAGATCCGGTGGAGATTCCGTGTAAGCCCAAGATCGAGGTCGCTGCTGATATTGTGGATATTATCGGCCGTTATGTGTCGGAGGATCGTTGAATCGTTAAACGGTAGAAACTTTTCCATTTGAGTGTCTTGAATAAGAGAGATGATATGAAAAGAAATGTCTTGTATTTTTTACTTCTCCTCCTTCCTTTCCTGTCAGCTGCACAGGAGTTGAATTGTCGTGTAGAGGTGAATAGTGACCAGATACAGGGCACGAATAAAGAGGTGTTTACGACTTTAAAGGAAGCTATAACCGAGTATATTAACGATAGAAAATGGTCTACGGCTCAAATTTCGCCGGTCGAACGGATAGATTGCTCCATGCTTTTTACCGTTAAGGAATATACCGATAATCGGTTTGTCTGCGAGTTGCAAGTGCAATCGCGGCGTCCGGTATATAACAGTTCCTATACGACGACACTCATCAATTTCAAAGATACCAAAGTAGAGTTCAATTATCAGCAATACGAACCGCTTGTATTTTCCGAGACAAGTATAGAGAGTAATCTCACGGCTGTTATCAATTTTTATGTTTACATGATTCTCGGAGTCGATTTCGACAGTTTCTCGCCTATGGGGGGAACTCCATTCTACGAATTGGCGCATCAAGTGGTGAATCTTGGACAATCTTCTATGGAAGCCGGGTGGAAGGCTTTTGAAGATACCCGTAATCGCCATGCTTTATTATCGGCGTTTATCGAGCAGGGCACTGCCGGATTTCGACAGTTATGGTATGACTATCATCGAGGCGGTTTGGACGAAATGGCTTTGAGTGTAGATAAAGGACGGGCAAAAATAACCGATGCTATACAGCAATTACAGAAAGTATACGAAGCTGCACCGATGTCGGTACTCATTCCTTTATTTAAAGATGCGAAACTCGATGAATTGGTAAATGTGTATTCAAAAGCTCCGGTTTCGGAAAAAGAATCGGTATATGAAACGTTGAGTGGTATCTATCCTACTGAGAATACGATACTCGAGAAAATACGTCAGACAGAAAGATAAAGTGTAGTTACTATGATCAAGAAATTGAGTATTCGCAATTATACGCTTATCGATGAACTCAATATTGAATTTAACTCGGGTTTTTCGGTGATAACAGGTGAAACGGGGGCCGGTAAATCTATCATATTAGGTGCATTGTCGTTGATATTGGGGCAGCGTGCTGATTTGAAATCATTGAAACGTACCGATGAAAAGTCGGTAATAGAAGGTCTTTTCGATATATCGTCGTATCATCTGCAATCTTTTTTTGAAGAGAACGAACTGGACTATGATGCTAAGGAGTGTATTTTGAGAAGAGAGATTCTTCCGTCGGGCAAGTCGAGGGCTTTTATCAATGATACGCCGGTTTCTGTGACTCAGTTGAAATCATTAGGAGAACAGCTTATCGATATACATTCTCAGCATCAGAATCTTTTGTTGGCCGATTCTCATTTTCAGTTACGTGTCGTCGATACGATGGCCGGAAATTTTAGTTTATTGTCCGATTATCAACGGGAGTATCGTTCGTGGCATGAATTATTGAGAGAATATGCTCGATTACAAGATGAAAATCGATTGGGTAGGGAAGAAGAAGATTACTTGCGGTATCAGTTGTTCCAGTTAGAGGCGGCACAATTGAAAGAAGGAGAGCAAGAAGAATTGGAGGTAGAGCAGCAAACGTTGCAACATGCCGAGGAAATAAAGGGCGAGTTGGCGGTTATTCAGGGATATTTGCATGAAGAAGAGACTGGTGTTGTTCCTCTCCTGAATGCAGCATTGTCCAAAATGAAATCTCTCTCCCGGTTATACCCCGAAATCGATGAGTTGGTGGGACGGATTGAATCGGATTATATCGATTTGAAAGATATTGCTTCGTCGGTCGATCATTCCCAAGATAGCCTGAGTGTAGATCCCGACCGATTGTCTTGGGTTGAAAATCGTCTGGATATTTACTACTCTTTGCAGCAGAAGCATAGGGTGAGTACGGCCGTTGAATTGTTGGCTCTGAGAGATTCTTTTGCCGATAAGTTGACCCGTATTGAGAATTTCGATGAGGAACTGTCGGAGTTAAGGAGAAAAATCGAGGTGCGGGAGCGAAGGGTGAGTGAGCTTGTTGGCAAACTTTCGGCAGAACGGAGAAAAGCTGCCGATCAAATATCCCGAACGTTAACTGAAAGGGTGAAACCTTTGGGGATGCCGAATCTGCGGTTCGAAATAGAAATTTCTCCTCGTCAGCAATATGACGAAAATGGAGGTGATATTATTCGTTTTTTGTTTTCTGCCAATAAAAATCAACCGTTACAATCGGTATCCGAGGTCGCTTCTGGTGGAGAAATATCGAGATTGATGCTTTCGTTAAAAGCTCTCATTGCTCATGCTATGGCATTACCCTCGATTGTTTTTGATGAGGTCGATACGGGTGTGTCGGGAGAGATTGCCGATAAGATGGCCGGAATTATGAGAGAGATGGCCGAGTGCATGCAGGTGATCAGTATCACTCATCTGCCGCAGGTCGCTTCTCTGGGACAAACGCATTATCGGGTTTATAAAAGTGATACGGAAACATCGACAGCCACTCATTTGATTAAGTTATCGGAAAAAGAGAGGATCGAGGAAATCGCTCGTATGCTGAGTGGTTCCTCTTTGACAGCTGCGGCTTTGGATAATGCTTGTGAATTATTGAAACGTAATGACTTGAAAGATGGAAAAAAATGAAATGATTTTTGGCATCCGAGCTGTAATAGAAGCAGTGGAAGCCGGAAAGGAAATAGATAAGATTCTGATAAAGAAAGACCTTCAAGGCGATTTGGCGAAAGAACTTTTCGATTTGATAAAAGGTCGGGGATTTTTCGTTCAGCGTGTACCGGTCGAACGATTGAACCGGATTACCCGCAAAAATCATCAAGGAGTGATCGCTTTTATCTCGGCGGTGTCGTATCAGCGGTTGGGAGATATAATCCCTTCTTTGTTCGAGGAGGGGAAGGTTCCATTCATTGTTCTTCTCGATGGAATTACCGATGTACGTAATTTTGGAGCGATTGCTCGAACGTGTGAATGTACAGGCGTAGATGCCATTGTGTTACCCGAACGGGGAAGTGTCAGTGTGAATGCCGATGCGGTAAAAACTTCGGCGGGAGCTTTGTTGCATATCCCTGTTTGTCGAGAGCGCTCAATACATAGTGCTATTCGTTATTTGAAAGATAGCGGGATTAAAGTGGTCGCCGCTTCTGAGAAGGCTGTTATGAATTACATACGGGTGGATTATACGGTCCCCGTAGCAGTGGTTATGGGCGCTGAGGATACAGGGGTCGATGCCGATAATTTACGTTTGTGCGACGAGATGGTTGCTATCCCTCAGGTTGGGAACATCGGTTCGCTCAATGTTTCTGTGGCAGCAGGCGTCATGATGTATGAAGTGGTTAGACAAAGATTTAGCGGCGATTCAGTTTTTTGATTTATAGAGAAGAAGGAATAAAGTTTTACAAATAATAAACTTCATTCCTTCTTCTCTATAAGCCTAAAACATCGTATTTTACTTTTTATTCTTAACGGTTTTTAATCTGTAATGCTCTGGTTTAGCAGGGGTATTCATTTGGTCGTCAAGAATAACGACCGTTGTATCGCTTTCTACCCACAAATTGACGGTTTGATTCGATCCGCTGTCGGGGACTAGCTTGTAAACTTTGGCTGCTTTATCTTTTTTAGTCCCTTTATGTGATAGCTTTTTCCCTTTACTGTTTATTTTTTTCCCGCTTTTCCCATCGGCTGTTATATAGGTTGTTGTCATTTGGTATACGCCATTGACACTGTCTATCTTTTGGGTAATGATTACCAAGTAGTCCATACTGTCTTTTTTCCCAGAAGCTGTCGGTACTGTACCTTCATAAGCGAATACATCTACCAGTCCGGTCGAATCGGTTCCTACGATTTCTACGGCTTCGCCTTCGCCGGTCATCTGATTTTGTTTATTGTTTGACTGGCAAGCGATAAGAGCTGCCACGGTGAATAATGTAAAAACAAATTTTTTCATATCGTTATATATTGGTTTTTCCCTATAACATGTCGAAGCAATAAAAAGTTTACCCGAGTTGATAAAATCGCCTCAAAATTGTTTGAATAGATTCTGCGTGCCAACGGGCTATTTTTTCTCGTCCGCATTCCGATAGAAGTATTTTGCAATCTGCGTAGTTATCC
>ENA-UESC01002404-UESC01002404.1-human-gut-metagenome-genome-assembly--contig:-NODE-2404-length-11629-cov-7.870585_pt1 | contig 11629 bp, 9 predicted proteins | sample MGYA00242998_ERZ507999 | MGnify/ENA primary metagenome ERZ507999 (study PRJEB26167, sample SAMN06115465) | human gut metagenome | host: Homo sapiens | place: China:Hubei | collected 2016-04-27 | study... | reverse complement strand
ACCGAGCAAACAATTAATTAAGAATTTAAATCTTTGTTATCTTAATGCGCATTTTTTAGGGTTATTAAAAAAAAACACGTATGTTTGTTCCTATAAAACAAAGCAAAATATCAAATGAATCTATACCTGATAACATTTCAATCCGGCCTAAACAAAATGGAATCTGTATACGATTGCCATAAAGATTTATTTGTGGAAATCGAAAAATATTTCACCCTCCACCTGATACATTATAAAGAGGTAGAAACGATTCCGGAAGACGCATACAAAATGGCTTTTATAGCCTCTGGAGGGGTAGAAAAAACAGTTACCCAACACTTTGACCTGCTTCCTTACCCCATTACGCTGCTTACAGACGGACTGCAAAACTCATTGGCAGCTTCGCTCGAAATAGCGACTTGGATGCGTAACAAAGGAATGAAAGCACGTATTATTCACGGTAGCCCGATGCACATGGTTAAGCAGATATTATCCCATCATCAGGCTTTTGCTGCCAAACGTGAAATAAAAGGAAAAAGAATCGGCGTTATCGGATACCCTTCATCATGGCTTGTTGCCAGCAATGTAGATTATTTATTGGCAAAACGACGTTGGGGGATTGAGTATATCGATATCCCGATGGAAGAAATATATTGTTTATATTATCAAATTACCGATGATGATATCGGCTATAAGGCATCTGTATTGGTCAAACAAGCAGTAGCCTGCCGTGAAGCAACTCCCGAAGATTTTCTAAAAGCAATGAGGCTTTACAAAGCCGTCAGAATCATTTGTGAGAAGAAGCATCTCGATGCAGTCACTCTCTCCTGTTTTTCATTGATAGAGAAATTGGGAACCACCGGCTGTCTGGCACTCTCTTTATTGAACGACGAAGGGATTCCTGCCGGTTGTGAAGGTGATTTGCAATCCATCTTTACCATGCTCATCGCCAAAGTGCTGACCAATCAAACCGGTTTTATGGCAAACCCGTCATTTATCAATGAAGAACAAAACGAACTGGTTGTGGCACACTGTACTATCGCTACCAAAATGACCGACAGGTTTATTATCCGCAACCATTTTGAGAGTGAAACAGGCGTGGCCATTCAGGGAATCCTGCATGAAGGGGAAATCACTGTACTGAAATGCGGAGGAGAATGTTTGGATGAATATTTTGTATCACGCGGACAATTAACGGAGAATACCAACTACATCAATGCCTGCCGCACACAAATACGCATCCGTCTGGGAAAACCTGTTGATTATTTCACACGTAATCCATTAGGCAACCACCACATTGTTTTGATGGGTGACCACGAGCAAGTGATACACGAATTCATGCAATTAAACAGTTGTAAACAAATAGAATAAAAAATGAAAGTAACAGAGCCGATTAGTATCGGCACCAATAATGAAGGGAAAAAGATATTTATAAAACGACCTTGTAAAAAGTTTGCCGACATTGCTGCCTATCAGGAAGCCTTTGCCGCGGAAGCTACGCAAGGAATGGGTTGGGCTCACCCCAACTTATTAAATTATATTAGTCTGCAAATGGATGAGCAAGGGTGGTACATCACTTTTGAATACACACCGGCCGTCCCCCTCAACAGAGCATTGTTAGATGGTGTGTTACAAATTAATACAGTGACTGAGTTCAAGCAAATCATGAATCAACTGATGGATGCCGTTGCTTATCTTCACTCTCGGAATATCTGCCATCTTGATCTCCGCCCCGGGAATATTTTTATTACTAAAGGGACGCATGATGTGCTTTTGGCAAATCCAGCCAATATATACGTATCATATACTCCTTCTTTTTTTATCTTTAAAGAAAAATATGCAGCACCGGAACTCTTTAAAGAAAACACCGTTCCTACACTCGCGTGTGATATTTATTCGCTTGGCAAGGTCATGGAGTACCTTTACAGTTACTCCCATCTGAGCCCCGGTATCCGGTACGTCATTTTTAAAGCCACCCACCCCGAACCCGCCAAACGATATGCCAATGTAGAGGAAATGAAGAAAGCCTTTGGCGCTTCCCGTTACATTGACCGGTCGGTACAGGTTATAAAGGGAATTGCTGCCGTTACCGTCATTCTGCTTGCTTACTATGGATTACGGGAAGAACCGGCCGACAAGGAAACATTACAATTTATAGAGGAGGTAAAACACATCAACCGTCAGACATTGGAAACAACCGACAACAGAAACAGAAGCTACAGCATCCCACTTCCTTCAGATTCCATACGCCCGCTCCCCACCGACACGTTGGAATTCAATCCCGAAGAACATCGCAAACTGGCAGAAAGAATATTCAAAAAAGAGTTTCGGCGGAGAGCTGAGAATATCATATCCGCTATGTACACACCTCAGAAAATGAATATCAGTGAAAAAGCATTTCAGGAACAAAGCCTTGACGGTTTCAGCCGGTTAAATAAGATACAAAGAGAGTTAAGCGAACAATTTAACATGAACCCTATCCTCACTACCCGCCTCTCCTCTGAAATTATTTCGGAATTGACAACCGAAAGTATGAAGAAATTAAAGCAAATGGAGGACGAAGACTAAATAAAATAGTATCTTTGTGTCCTATTTTAATTTTTAATAAAACATTAAACTCTTATGATGCATACATGGTTTGAATGCAAGATACGTTACGAAAAAGTCATGGAAAATGGCATGAACAAAAAAGTAACAGAGCCTTATTTAGTTGATGCGCTGAGCTTTACCGAAGCAGAGGCACGCATCATCGAAGAAATAACACCGTTTATCAGCGGTGAGTTTACAGTGTCGGACATCAAGCGTGCCAACTATAGCGAACTATTCTTCTGCGAAGAAGATGCTGCCGACCGCTGGTTTAAATGTAAGCTGTTCTTCATCACGCTGGACGAGAAAAGCGGAGCCGAAAAGAAAACTTCTACACAGGTACTTGTTCAGGCTGCTGATTTGCGTGACGCAGTGAAGAAGCTGGACGAAGGCATGAAAGGAACCATGGCCGATTACGTTATCGCATCCGTTGCCGAAACAGCCCTCATGGATGTTTATCCTTATGACGGAGAGCCAAACGTCAAACCGGAGTTTCCCGACGCAGGAAAAACCGAATAAAGATTATTCAGACAGACCAAATTATAGATTATATATGAGCATTCAAGCAAATTTAAAAGAAGTTCTGGCCGACCTCCCATCCGGTGTCCGCCTGGTAGCCGTATCCAAGTTTCATCCCAATGAGGCGATTGAAGAAGCATACACTGCCGGACAACGTATCTTCGGCGAGAGCAAAGTGCAGGAAATGACTCAGAAATATGAAACGCTGCCCAAAGATATTGAATGGCATTTCATCGGCCACCTGCAAACAAATAAAATCAAGTATATGGCTCCATACGTAGCCATGATACACGGCATTGATTCTTATAAATTGTTGGTTGAAGTCAACAAGCAAGCCCAAAAGTGCAGCCGTGTCATTCCATGCCTGCTACAAATCCATATCGCCGAAGAAGAGACCAAGTTCGGTTTCAGCTTTGATGAATGTAGGGAAATGCTCCAAAAAGGAGATTGGAAAGAACTGCATCATATCCAAATCAGCGGCGTCATGGGTATGGCAACCAATATCGATGACACAGAACAAATTAAGAAAGAATTTTGTTCCTTAAATACATTCTTCAAAGAAATAAAGCGAACCTATTTTACTGATACAGAGAGTTTCAAGGAAATATCAATGGGTATGTCGCACGACTATCCCATCGCTATCCGGGAAGGAAGCACGATGGTCAGAGTAGGCAGCAAAATCTTTGGAGAGCGAAACTATTAAAACTACTATTTTATGACTCAATTAAAGACCTCTTTTGCCGGATTGTCTTTACGCAATCCTGTTATTATCAGCAGTTCCAGTCTGACTAACAGTGCTGAAAAAAACAAAAAGTTAGAATTGGCCGGTGCCGGAGCCATCGTGTTGAAATCTGTTTTTGAAGAACAAATCATGATGCAGGCTCATCACATGGCTACTTATGATTCTCCCGAAGCAGGAGATTACCTGAGTACCTATGTTCGTTCGCATGCCATCAAAGAATATATTGACCTGATTCAAGAGACCAAACGCCTCTGTACCATTCCCATCATTGCCAGTATCAACTGTTTCAGCAGCTCGGAATGGACAGACTTCGCACGTACCATGCAAGATGCCGGTGCCGATGCTCTGGAATTGAATATTCTCTCGCTGCAAACCGAAAAGGAATATCAATACGGGGCGTTCGAGCAACGACACATCGATATCCTGAGTAGCGTAAAAAAGCATGTATCCATTCCTGTCATCATCAAACTGGGAACTAACCTTACCAACCCCATTGCGCTAATCAACCAACTTTATGCCAATGGAGCTGCAGCAGTAGTGTTATTCAATCGTTTCTACCAGCCCGACATCAATATCGAAACCAAGAGTTATTCTTCGGGGGAAGTGTTCAGCCATCCTTCGGACCTGGCAAACGGTTTGCGCTGGACAGCTATTGCTTCAGCACAAGTACCACAAATTGATTATGCCATTTCGGGTGGTGTACACGATGGCAAAGCGATGGTAAAAGCAATTCTGGCAGGTGCTTCGGCTGTAGAAGTATGTAGTGTTATCTATCAGAAAGGCGAAAATTTCATAGAATCCATGACCGAAGAATTAAGTGAATGGATGAAAAAACAAGGATATAACACCATCAGCGAATTCAAAAGTGAAATGAATGCTTTGTCTACCGGTGAAAGTAATCCTTTCGAACGTACTCAGTTTATGAAGTATTTCAGTAGCAAAGAATAACAAAATCTCTTTGTATAAAGGGGTGTGTCAGAACGTGGATAATGCTGTCGTTTAGTTCGTAGGGACGAGGCCCGCTCGCCCAAAACAGTTTGCTTTGTGTCTTTGAGCAGGTAAACCCTGCCCCTACAGCTGACAATTGGATAGCCCGGTTTAGTTTTGACACACCCTCTTTTTCCTTTCCTCTGTTTTACTAAAATTGCTTCCCTTTTAGTTTGTATCCTTATAATAAAAGCTTATATTTGCACATTTGATTAAATAATGTGCAAATATAAACCAACGAAAAGAACATTATGGAGCAGAGTTTTATTGCCTTCCTGGAAGACAGCATACAGAAAAACTGGGATTTAGATGCCCTCACCGACTATAAAGGAGCCACATTGCAATATAAAGATGTTGCCCGCAAAATAGAGAAACTACATATTATTTTTGAACTGAGCGGCATCAAGAAAGGTGATAAAATAGCCGTCTGCGGTCGCAACAGTTCGCATTGGGGCGTTACTTTCCTGGCCACCATCACATACGGAGCCGTCATCGTTCCTATCCTTCACGAATTCAAGGCCGACAATATTCATAACATCGTCAATCATTCCGAAGCACGCCTCTTATTAGTAGGCGATATGGTATGGGAGAATCTGAATGAAAATGCAATGCCTCTGCTTGAAGGCGTATTGCTGATGAATGATTTTACTCTATTGGTATCTCGCAGCGAACGGCTCGACTATGCCCGCGATCATCTGAATGAACTGTTCGGAAAGAAGTTTCCTCGCAATTTCAGACGCGAACACGTAAGTTACCGTCGCGATAAACCCGAAGAGTTGGCAGTCATCAATTATACTTCCGGAACTACCAGCTATTCTAAGGGAGTCATGATTCCCTATCGCGCCCTCTGGTCAAACACCCAGTTTGCTTTTGATGTACTGACCATGAAGCCCGGTGACAAACTGGTATCTATGCTTCCAATGGCGCATATGTATGGATTGGCATTCGAGTTCCTGTATGAATTCTGTGTCGGTTGCCATATCTATTTCCTCACCCGCATGCCCAGTCCGAAAATTATCTTTCAGGCATTTGCTGATATCAAGCCCAACCTCGTGGTGGCTGTTCCTTTGATTATTGAAAAGATTATTAAGAAGAACGTGCTCCCCAAACTGGAAAGCCCGGCCATGAAAATACTGTTGAAAGTTCCTATTATCAATGATAAGATTAAGGCTACCGTACGCGAACAGATGATACAGGCATTTGGCGGCAATTTCTATCAAATCATTGTAGGCGGAGCAGCTTTCAATCAGGAAATAGAACAATTCTTAAAGAGCATTGATTTTCCCTATACCGTCGGTTATGGAATGACCGAATGTGCCCCTATCATCTGTTATGAAGATTGGAAACGCTTTAAAACCGGTTCTTGCGGCAAAGCTGCTCCACGTATGGAAGTGAAAATAGTAAGTCCTGACCCTGAAAATATTGTAGGAGAAATTATCTGCAAGGGACCGAACGTAATGCTGGGATATTATAAAAACCCCGAAGCCACCGCCGAAGTCATAGACAAGGAGGGCTGGTTGCACACCGGTGACTTAGGTATTATGGACGCAGAGGGTAATATCACCATCAAAGGACGCAGCAAGAACATGCTACTCGGTGCCTCAGGTCAGAATATTTACCCCGAAGAAATAGAAGATAAGCTCAACAATATGCCGTTCGTAGCCGAAAGTATTATTATTCAGCAAACAGATGGTAAACTGGCAGCTTTAATATATCCTGATTTTGATGATGCTTTTGCGCATGGAATGAATAATGATGCCATTACACAAGCCATGGAAGAGAACCGGATAGCACTCAATGCCGAACTTCCCGCCTATTCTCAAATCACCCGCGTAAAGATTTACCCTGAAGAGTTTGAAAAAACGCCCAAGAAGAGCATTAAACGTTTTCTTTATCAAGAAGTGAAATAAAGACAGAACATACATTTCATTGTCCCATGGCCGTAAGGAGCTCTCCTCACAATCCATGGGACGATAATATTTGGTACATTTACACATTATATCAATAGACGCATTCGTTTTTTTTGATTAAATTTGTGCGCAAATAACCAAACAATATGAAAATAAAAAAACGTATCGCAGCAATTATCTTATTAGGATGTTGCGCAGGGCTCACAACTCCTGCCATTGCTCAAAAAAAGAACAAACTTAAAAAAGGGCCTAACATTTCCCTTAATATTTCCGCCAAAAAAGACAGTATAAAAACGACCTATCTGAATTTGGGTTTGCTCACTAATATCTATCGCCTGCAAGGTGTGGGCATCAATGCCATATCCAGTGTGGTGCAAAGTGACATGACAGGATTTCAAGTCTCCGGCCTGGCAAGCATCACCGGTCGTCATGCATCGGGTATACAGCTCGGCGGTATTGCCAATGTAGCAGGTGCAAATGCCAATGGAGTCATGCTCAGCGGTTTGATGAACGTGGCAGGAAACCGTGCAAACGGCATACAGATTTCAGGATTGGGGAATATAGCCGGAAATACTTCACGCGGTGTAACCATCGGTGGATTAATGAATCTTGCCGATGATCAGGCACAAGGTTTACAAATAGCCGGACTTGCCAACATTGCCGGAAAGTCGCAAAGCGGTATAGCCATTGGCGGTTTGATGAACGTATCGGCCGAGAAAACGGACGGAGCACAGATTTCGAGTATACTGAATATCAGCGGAGGAACAGCAAGAGGAGCACAAATAGCAGCAATAGGCAATGTGGGTATCAATGTCAATGGTATGCAACTTTCTGCCATCAGTAATATTGCCGCTGCAAAAATAAAAGGACTGCAACTCTGCGGAGCCGTGAATATTGCTGTTGAAACAAAGAATGCATTGCAAGTATCGGGTATTACCAATGTATGTCAGGGCAAACTGAGCGGGATACAATTTGCTCCCGGCAACTATGCCGGTGAAGTAAGTGGTGCCCAAATCGGCCTGCTCAATCTTTGCGGCGGTCATGTGAAAGGTGTACAGATTGGCATTATCAATCACAGCAAAGATACTACCGCACATAAAATCGGATTAGTGAACATCAACCCCAAAACCCGCATCCAGCTGATGTTGTTCGGTGGTAACACCAGTAAAATGAATGCCGCCGTCCGCTTCAAGAACCGCACCACTTATACCCTGCTTGGTATCGGTACACACTACCTTGACCTGAACGATAAGTTCTCGGGATGTGTATTCTACCGTGCCGGACTTCACTACCCCATCGCCGGAAATTTGGAAATCAGTGGTGACCTTGGTTACTTCCACATAGAAAACTTTGAAAACGAAGATGCCGAAACTCCCGAACGTATGTATTCTTTGCAGGCACGTGTCAACTTAGAGTACAAGATAAGACCCAAGTTCAGCATATTTGCTTCGGGCGGATACGGTATGACACGATATTACGACAAGAATAAGTTCTATGAGAAGAAGCCTATCATTGAAATAGGCGTCGTTCTATTCTAACAGAGTGCTATAAATGTCCGGAGACATCCGGCTTACATCCTAAATCCTAACGAAATGAAAATCCAACAAATTGCATTAGTCTGTCTTTTGGCTTTAAGCAATGGCATCGGGGCGGCACAAGTACTTCACCACCCCGACTCCATTTATACTTTCACCGACCCTCACATGCAGAAAAAGTATCCGTGGCGTGCTGCTGCCGAAACAGTCGGCATGAATGTGGGAGTATGGGCATTCGACCGGTATGTGATGAACGAAGATTTTGCGAAAATCAGTATCAACAGTATCCGTCGTAATATCAAACACGGCTTTGTGTGGGACAATGACCAGTTCTCTACCAATCTGTTTGCACACCCTTATCACGGTAATCTCTACTTCAACGCTGCCCGCAGCAACGGATTGAACTTTTGGGAATCGGCGCCATACGCTTTTGCCGGAAGTCTGATGTGGGAAGTTGCAGCCGAAGTAGAACCACCCGCCATCAATGACCTGATAGCAACCACCATTGGGGGTATTGCACTTGGCGAAATGACACACCGCCTGTCTTCATTGGTGTTGGATGACTCTAAGCGTGGGTTCGGGCGATTTACCCGTGAATTCTTGGGAACTCTGATCTGTCCCATGCGTGGCATCAACCGCATGATAACCGGTGACATGTGGAAAGTGAAACGTTCTCATTACAAATATCATGATTACGAACGCATCCCTATCCAATTCTCTATCAGTGCCGGTGACCGCTACCTGGCAGATAACAATTACCTTTTTCGCGGAGAGCACAATCCCTATTTGGAATTTCGAGCAGTCTACGGCAACCCTTTCGATAAAATAAATGATGCTCCTTATGATTATTTCACTGCTACAGCCACACTGGGGCTTTCTCCCAACCAACCGCTTATCAGCAAAATTAATCTTTTAGGAAAATTATGGGGAGTTCCGTTGAAAACCAGTACCGGTATGGAAATGATGTTTGGCGTCTTCCAGCATTTCAATTATTTCGATTCAGAAGAAATCATTAACGGTTCGGGGCGCATTCCGTATAAAATATCGGAAGCTGCCAGTGTGGGCCCCGGCATCATCTATAAATTTCCACGCATGAACAGTCTCGTCAATTTGGAACAAAGTGTATTTCTGAGTGCTATCCTGCTGGGTGGCAGCCTGACCGACTATTATAATGTTATCGACCGTAATTACAATATGGGTAGCGGTTATAGCGTAAAAAACAAAACCCTTCTTGACTTCGGACGCTACGGACAGTTTGCACTCAACCTGCATCTCTACCAAATCTTCACCTGGAAAGGATACGAGCACAAAGACCTCGAAAATACCAATCCTCTCTATCTGAACGCACAGGGAGACAAAGGAAACGTGATGCTGGCTGTAGTCAATCCACTTATCGAACTGAACTTAAGCCGCCACTTTAAAGCAAACATGGAAATCTCTTATTTCTACCGACATACACACTACACGTATCACAAAGATATACAATACAAAACCTTCGAAACGCGTGTAGGACTATTATACCAATTCTAAGCAGTTAAAGCAATGACGAACGGACACGACTCAGTGTTTCGGGCGTCATTTGCAACAAAGAAGCAATGTATACCAACGGAGCTCTTTTTAAAATCTCAGGATGCAGACGAAGCAATTTATTATACCGTTCATGAGCCGGCTCAAATCGAAGTGCATCAGCTTTAATCTGCGATTCTATCAATGAATGCTCTATGAATTTGCGATAAAGTTGTTCGATATCATCATATTTAGAAGCAAGTTCCTCTATCTGAGCCTTAGGAAGCTCCCACACCACAGAAGGTTCCAAAGTCTCTACCATCAGACGTGTAGGTTCTTGCTTAAAATAACTTTCAATGCAAATAATACCAATACCGGTTCGCATGATCCAATTGGGAGACTTTCCTAGTATAGCATCAATCTCAGAAGTCCGAAGTTCTATGTTATTTTCATTTCTTTCCATTATTCCGATAGATTTAGTTGGTTCTTTACTAATGTATAATAGTATCCTTTTTGATTAAGCAATTCTTGATGATTTCCTGTTTCTACAATCTTACCTTTATCTAACACTACAATTTGATCGGCATTTTGTACGGTGCTCAATCGATGCGCAACTACCACCACAGTTCTTCCCTCAAAGAAGCGTTCCAGGTTTCGCATAATTTCAGACTCATTATTTGCATCCAGTGAATTAGTTGCTTCATCGAAGAATATGAAATCTGGACTTTTATAAACGGCACGTGCAATTAGAATGCGTTGCTTTTGTCCCTGGCTAATTCCGCTGCCTTCTTTACCTATTACCGTATTATAGCCGGAAGGCAGTTCCTCTATAAAATCATGAATATTCGCAATAGCCGCGGCATTGTACAATCTTTCTTTGTCTATATCGTCATCCCCAATAGCTATATTCTCAGCCACAGATTCTGAAAACAAATATCCTTCTTGCATAACAATACCACATTTCGACCGCCAAAAACGAGGATTGATATGGGTAAGATCCAAATGTCCGATTTTAACACGACCTTTATCCGGAAGATAATTTCCCATTAACAATTTAATTAATGTTGTCTTACCACTCCCACTAGCCCCCACAATCGCAGTCACTTTATTCTGAGGAATTACCAAATTTATATCCGATAGAACGGGAGTTAATTTCGAGCCTAAATAACTGAAGTTAAGTCCTTCGATTCTTATATTATGGTCTTTCGTCTCCAATTCTGTTATATCATTTTCAGTTATCTGGTCTTCATTAGCTTGAAAATGAACCTCTCCTAAACGTTCCAAACTAATTTTTGCATCTTGATAAGCATGTATAAATCCTATCATATTTTCGATAGGAGCTCTTAGTTGGCCTATTATATAGGAGAGAGACATCATCATACCAAGCGTCATTCGTCCTTCAATAACTTCTTTCGCTGCTATAACGGATAAGATAATGTTTAATGTTTGAGAAATAAAAAAAGCTCCTCCAATTTGTACCTGATCAATAGACACTCCTTTTACTGTGACTTCGACAAGTTCAGCTTGTATTTTCTCCCACTTACAACGAACTTTATTTTCGCAATTATTCAATTTTATTTCCTGTGCACCTTCTATCAACTGGATAATGTTACTTTGATTCTTGGCAGCTTTCTCAAAACGCTTAAAGTCCAATTGCCTACGCACTCTTAAAAAAAGGAATATCCAGCCCATATAAATAGAATGTCCTATCACAAAGATGACAAGAATTTGCATATTGTAAATAGCAAGTATAATGCTAAACACAATAAAATTGAATAATGAAAAGAAAGTTGCAAGTGAGGAACCTGTGAGAAAACTTTCAATACGCGAATGATCTCCAATGCGCTGCATGATATCTCCGGTTT
>ENA-UESC01002401-UESC01002401.1-human-gut-metagenome-genome-assembly--contig:-NODE-2401-length-11637-cov-5.802768_pt1 | contig 11637 bp, 10 predicted proteins | sample MGYA00242998_ERZ507999 | MGnify/ENA primary metagenome ERZ507999 (study PRJEB26167, sample SAMN06115465) | human gut metagenome | host: Homo sapiens | place: China:Hubei | collected 2016-04-27... | reverse complement strand
ATGCCCAGCCGCGGCCTGTTCGGCTACCGCAACCAGTTCCTGACCGATACCCACGGCGAGGGCATCATCAACCAGATCTTCGACGGCTATGACGTCTGGGCTGGCATGATCGCCAACCGCTCCACCGGTTCTCTGGTCAGCTTTGAGACCGGCGAGGCCGTCACCTACGGCCTGTTCAACGCGCAGCAGCGCGGTACTCTGCTGGTGGGCGCCGGCGAGAAGGTCTACGAGGGCATGGTCATCGGCTACACCGCTTCCGGCGAGGACGTCGATGTCAACGTCTGCAAGACCAAGCACCTGACCAATACCCGTGCTTCCGGCTCTGACGACGCTCTGCGCCTCATCCCCATCAGCAAGCTGAGCCTCGAGGGCTGCCTCGAGTTCCTGGCTCAGGACGAGCTGCTGGAGGTCACTCCCGAGAACCTGCGCATCCGCAAGCAGATCCTCAACCACGAGCAGCGCATGAAGGCCAAGAGCAAGATGAAGTAATTCGTCCCTCTGCCCTTCTCCATAAAAACAAAACGTCCCGTCCTCCGTATCACTGGTACAGGGGACGGGATTTTTGCTGCAAAAAAGCATCCGTGATGTTTCTCTCCCCCTCCCGGGGCAGGGCATCACGGATGCTTTTGTTCTTTTTGGTTTTGCGCTCAGCCTGCGTAGGCACTGCCGGGGGTCCATGCATTATCGGCAGAATACTTGGCGTGGTTGCGCAGGTAGGTTACCCAGGCACCATAGCCATTGCCCGCCGAGAAGTGGACGCCGTCCGGCGCAGCCAGCACCTCTTTCAGGTTGCCCTCGCCGTCGGCCAGCGTCTCCCACAAATCGAGGTAGACACAGCCCTTATCTGCGGCCAGCAGGGCCAGCTGCTCATTCACCGAGCGGATGATGTCCGAGGCAAGGCCCGGCTTTTCCGCTGCGGCCTCGGGGCGGACAGGCGGGATGGACTCAACATAGATGACGCAGTCCTCCCCCAGCGTCTGGCGCAGCACGTCCAACATCTGGCCGTAGTAAGCGAGGAAGCGGTCTGCCGCACCCACGGTGGTCAGGGTGTTGGTGCCCAGCAGGATATACAGCTTCTTGGGCTGAGCAGCGGCCAGCACGTCCAGCGCGACTTCCTCGCCCCGCACACTGCTCTTGACGGCGCTGCGGTTGACGATGGCATCCGGACCAACGCCGGTGTAGCCGCAGATGAGCGCACCGCCGAGGTTGATCTTATAGTCGGAGAAGCCCACCGTCAGGCTGTCGCCAAGGAAGGCGGCATCGGAAAAGTAGCTCAAATCGACCTGACCGCTGGCAGGCTGGCGGATGACGCTGCTGTCGTAGGCTTTGACGCTGTAGGCTCCCGCCGTCTGACGGGCCGGGCCGAACTGCTCGAGGGTCACGGCGGGCGTGCCGCCTGCCGCTGCGTTCTCCCCGCCGCTGACGGCGCTGTCGGCGGTGCTGTCCGCCGCGCCCTGCATAGGCAGCGGAGCCAGAATGTTCTGCGCCGTGCCGTTGGCCGTCACGGTGGGCAGCTCTTCGGGCTGTGCCTGTCCATGCTCAAGGATGGCCGTGATGGCGAAGCTCACCAGCAGGATGCCGGCCACGGCCCCCGCAAACCGGATGACGCCGCCGGGACCGCCTCTGCGGCGCCGGCCCGTGCTATGATAATCGTGTGAAATGCCCATAAAGGTGTTCCCGCTTTCGTTTGGTTCTGCTCTTAGTCTGCCCGGGTGTCGGCGGGTTATCCCCGCTTTCCGGCCCGGCAGAGCTGTGCAGCACCTATTTTATCATAATTTTTTTGCCTCTGCAACCAATTAGGACTTGCATACAACAGGCAAAACGGTTACAATAGAAGAAGAGCAGGTTTTTGCACACATTTCTCGAAGTGCTTGCACGACCTGCCAGAATTTTTGTGCGAGTTGCAGTCATCGATTGTTGGCTGTTCCCCCGTCTGTACACTGTGCAGGGTGTACGGACCGCGAAACGGGGACAGCGCGGAGCGGTGCTGCGGCGCACAGGAAGTCCAATTTATCGGTAAATGGTACAAGGAGGTTCTCATGGCCAAGAATGTCATCATCGGCCAGAGCGGCGGCCCTACCGCCGTCATCAATTCCAGTCTCGCAGGCGTCTATAAAGCCGCCTGCAGTCTGGGCGCAGACAAGGTCTACGGCATGAAGTACGGCATCGAGGGACTGCTGAAAGAGGAACTCGTGGAGCTGAACGTCCTGCTGGACGACCGGCTCAGCATCGAGCTGCTCAAGCGCACGCCGTCCAGCTATCTGGGCAGCTGCCGCTACAAGCTCCCCGAGCCGGAGGCGGACTCCACGCCCTACGTCAAGCTGTTCACCCTGTTTGACAAGTACGACATCTGCGCGGTGTTCTACATCGGCGGCAACGACTCGATGGACACCATCGCCAAGCTCAGCCGCTACGGCGCACAGGTAGGCAGTGCGGTGCGTTTTATCGGTGTACCCAAGACCATCGATAATGACCTCTGCCTCACCGACCACACCCCCGGCTACGGCTCTGCGGCCAAGTACATCGCCACCATCCTCAAGGAAGTCATCCGTGACTCCTCCGTCTACGACATCCGCAGCGTGACTGTGGCCGAGATCATGGGCCGTCACGCCGGATGGCTGGCCGGTGCGGCCTGCCTCGCAGGCGGCGACGACAGCGACGGCCCCGACCTCATCCTTCTGCCGGAAGTCCCCTTTGACCAGGACAAGTTCCTCGCCAGAGTGGATGAGCTGCAGCGGGTGAAGTCCAACGTCATCATCGCGGCCAGCGAGGGCGTCAAGACCGCCGACGGCACCTATCTGTGCGACCTCGTGTCCACGGCAGGCCAGCTGGACGCCTTCGGCCACAAAGCCATCCTCAGCGGCACCAGCCGCTATCTGTCCGATCTCATCCACGACAAGCTGAACTGCAAGAGCCGCGCCATCGAGTTCTCGACGCTGCAGCGCTGCGCCAGCCATCTGGCCAGCCGCACCGACGTGACCGAGGCCTACGCCGTGGGCGGCGCAGCGGCAGCCGCAGCCTTTGCCGGTGAGACGGGCAAAATGATCGCGCTCAAGCGCGTTTCCGAGTATCCTTACCAGTGCATCACCGAAGCGGTGGATGTCCAGCAGGTGGCAAACCTCGAAAAGAAGGTGCCGCTGGACTGGATCACCCCCGACGGGATGCAGGTGACGGCGGCGTTCGAGGAATACGCCCGCCCGCTGATCCTCGACGAGGTCACCCCCGTCTACGTCAACGGTACGCCCCGCCACATCTGCCTGTAAGGAAACTCGCTTCTCCCCTTCCCCGCGTCTGTTTTCGTGCTCCTGCACGATTTGATAAAGCCGAAACAGAAAAACAAAAAAGGAGAAATCATCATGGGTAAAAATGCAATCGTTGGCCAGTCCGGCGGCCCCACCTCTGTCATCAACGCAAGTCTGGCTGGTGTGTTCGAGAGCTGCAAGAGCCGCGGCGCGGACATCGTCTACGGCATGTGCAACGGCGTCGCCGGTCTGCTGGAGGAGCGGGTCGTGGACCTGTCCACCCTGCTGACCGATGACCTCGACATCGAGCTGCTCAAGCGCACCCCCTCCAGCTTCCTCGGCAGCTGCCGCTACAAGCTGCCCGACTGGCACACCGACGAGGCCGTGTACAAGAAGCTCTTCGCCATCCTCGAAAAGCTGGACATCGGCTACTTCTTCTACATCGGCGGCAACGACTCGATGGACACCATCGGCAAGCTGGCTGAGTACGGCGAGTGCATCCAGAGCGACATCCGCTTCATGGGCGTGCCTAAGACCATCGACAACGATCTGATGGTCACCGACCACACCCCCGGCTACGGCTCTGCGGCCAAGTACATCGGCGTGGTGATGAAGGAGATCATCCGCGACGCCACCGTCTATGGCACCAAGTACGTCACCGTCGTCGAGATCATGGGCCGCAATGCCGGCTGGCTGACCGCCGCCGCCGCACTGGCCAAGAGCGACGACTGCGAGGGCGTGGACATGATCTGCCTGCCCGAAGTCCCCTTCAATGTGGAGCACTTCGTCGAGAAGGTGCGGGTGATGCAGGAGAAGAAGCCCAGCATCGTCATCGCGGTGTCGGAGGGCGTCAAGCTGGAGGATGGCCGCTATGTCTGTGAGCTGGCCGACGATGTCCACGCAGTGGACGCTTTCGGCCACAAGGCCCTGACCGGCACCGCCCGCTATCTGGCCAACGTCGTAGCCCGCAATCTGGACACCAAGACCCGCTGCATCGAGCTTTCCACCCTGCAGCGCTGCGCCGGCCACCTGACCAGCCGCACCGACATCACCGAGGCCTATCAGGTCGGCGGTGCTGCTGTCAAGGCTGCGTTTGAGGGCGTCACCGGCCAGATGGTGGCCCTGAAGCGCATCTCCAACAGCCCCTATCAGTGTACCACTGAGCTGCACCCCATCAGCGAGGTCGCAAATCTCGAGAAGAAGGTGCCGCTGAGCTGGATGAACGAGAATCACACCCAGATGACGGAAGACTTCCTCGCTTACGCACGGCCCCTCATCCAGGCTGAGCTGACCCCGCTCTACATCGCCGGTCTGCCTCACCACATCTACATGAAGCCCCAGAAGTAAGCGTTCTGTTTCGCAAACATACCTCCGCGCCCCTGCACCCTGTGTGCGGGGGTGCATTTTTGTACGGAAAAAGCTTTGATTTTACTTGTATTTTACCTGAAACCGTATTATAATACTATCTGCGTCGCTCGCTGTTGAGCGGCGCGTTTTTTCGTGAGTACCATCTGATATTTGAGGAGGCAGAGCATTTTCATGGCACAGAATACCCGGACAGGCGATTTGACCAGCGGCCCCATGCTGCAAAAGATCATCCTGTTTTCCCTGCCGCTGGCTGCATCCAGCATCCTGCAGCTGCTGTTCAACGCAGCCGATGTCGTCGTCGTGGGACGCTTTGCGGGCAGCACGGCGCTGGCCGCTGTCGGCTCCAACGGTGCGCTCATCAACCTGCTGGTCAACCTGTTCGTGGGCCTGTCGCTGGGCGCGAACGTCGTTGCGGCCCGCTGCTTCGGCGCGAAGGATGATGAGGGCGTCCGCAACACCGTCCAGACCTCCGTGACGCTGGGCCTCGTCAGCGGCTTCTTTCTGGCCGTGGTGGGCTTTTTTGCCGCCCGCGTCCTGCTGGAGCTGATGAGCTGCCCGGAGGACGTCATCGGCCTGTCCACCCTCTACCTCAAGATATACTTCATCGGTATGCCCATGACCATGCTGTACAACTTCAGCTCGGCCCTCCTGCGCGCCGTGGGCGACACCAGGCGGCCTCTGTTCTGTCTGGCCGTGGCGGGCGCCATCAATGTGGTGCTGAACCTCGTGTTCGTCATCCTCTTCTCCATGAGCGTGGCGGGCGTCGCTCTGGCCACCATCATCAGCCAGACCGTCTCCGCCTGCATGGTCACGGCCCTGCTGGTGAAGGAGAAAGGCCCGCTCCACCTCGACCTCGGCCATCTGGGCTTCCATGCGGGGGCTCTGGGCCAGATCTTGCGCATCGGCCTGCCTGCCGGTCTGCAGAGCACCGTGTTCAGCCTCTCCAACGTCGTCATCCAGTCGGCGGTCAACTCCTTCGGCTCCATCGTCGTGGCCGGCAACTCTGCCGCTTCCAACCTCGAGGGCTTCGTCTATACCGCCATGAACGCTTTCGCCCAGGCTGCTGTCACCTTCACGAGCCAGAACATGGGCGCCCGCCGGTACGACAACCTGGACCGCGTCATGCGCAACTGCCTGCTCTGCGCCGCCGTCACCGGCCTCGTGCTGGGCGGCGGTGCTTCCCTGCTGGGCGAACCGCTGCTCCACTTCTACTCCTCCGATGAGGTCGTGGTGACCGCCGGTCTGGCCCGTATGCACATCATCTGCACCACCTATCTGCTCTGCGGCTGCATGGATGTGCTGGCCAGCTGTCTGCGCGGCCGGGGCTACTCCGTCCTGCCGATGGTGGTCAGCCTCGTGGGCAGCTGCCTGCTCCGCCTCGTCTGGATCGCCACCATCTTCCAGCTGTTCCACACCACCACGATGCTTTACCTCAGCTACCCCGTCAGCTGGATCCTCACTGCACTGGTGCATCTGGCCTGCCTGCTGGTGGTGCGGCATAAGATGAACGAGAACCTTAAAGCTACTGCACAGCGGTAAGCTGTGCCTTCGTCCAACCTCTCAGTCTCGCATTCGCTCGACAGCTCCCCTAGTAGGGGAGCCTCTGGCGAAACCGTTCACTTTGCGGGGACTGCCAAGGCCTCCCCTCGGTAGGGGAGGTGGCAATGCGAAGCATTGACGGAGAGGTTGAGTCCAGCAGCGGCTCACGGTCAGGCTGTCCTTCATACAACCTCTCAGTCACCTTCGGTGACAGCTCCCCTAGTAGGGGAGCCTCTGGCGGAGCGGAAAAGTTTCCTATGGAAGACGAAGCGCTGCGGAATGCCAAGGCCTCTCCTACAAGGAGAGGTGGCATCGCGTCAGCGATGACGGAGAGGTTGTACAAAGGGAAACCTGCCCATAACCAAAAAAGGCCCCCGGCACGATGCGGAACGTGCCGGGGGCTTTTCGTACAAAGCGGAGGGATGCGGAAACTCTCCGCCTTGGGGGTTGGTTATTTAGTGGATCAGTTCGCTGTGGTCTGCGCCGCCCACGGTGAGGGTGGCAGAGCTGCCGCTGTGGGTGAGGGTGAAGAGGGTGTCCTCCGTGCCCAGCGACAGCATGGCGTCGATGTCCAGCGCCGTCTCGCGGCTCTTCGTACGGAAGACGAGGGTATCTACGCCCTGCGCTTTCAGTTCTGCCAGATTGCCCAGACAGCCGAAGAGGGTGGCGGTATCAGAATCTGCCGTGACGATGTAGCGGGTAGACTCCTGATGCATCTCATAGGGAGCGCCTATAACTGTCAAAACGATCCTGCCGTTCTGCTCCTCCACAGGTGCAGGTTCCGGAAGTACATACTTGTATACAGTCCTTTAGAGCCGCAAGAAGAACATTTATACTCTTTTTCGCCCAGCTGGCCGACAGCCGCAGGAGTAGAGGAGACAAGTGTCCATTTATGCTCATGATCAGCGGGCAAATTGGGGTCAACACGGGTGACCGTACCCTCACCGCTGGCATTTACATCCAGCTCTTTACCAGCTTTGCCGCCTACATCGCCGTTTGTGCCGATGGCGGCGCCTGGACCGCGATTGAACTCGTTATCGCCCTGGCCGCCTTTTGCGGTCACCTGCGCACCGCCGCCGATCTCGACCTCTACACCACCTTCGCCTCCGCCAATGCCGCTTCCACATCCGTTGCCCACGGCATCGACAACACCGCCGAGGATACGAACGGTCGATTTTTCATCGCAGCCAAAGCCGCCGCCAATGCCTGTGACATTAGAGTTACTGCCCTCAGCAGGTATCGCAGTTACCGTGCCGCCAAGGATGGTAACGTCTCCCGAGCCCCTAAAACCGCCGCCAATACCTGCCGCAGTATGCCCTCCATGAGCAGTCACATCCCCGCCGGAAATGGTCACTTCACCTTTTCCGTACATGCCGCCGCCAATGCCTGCACCCATATTGAAACCACTTTCTGCATAGATTTTTCCGTTTGCAATTTCCAGCTTCGAGGTGCTTTGACGATATCCTCCTCCACCAATACCCGCAGCTTCCTGACCACCAACCGCGTTCAAAGAGGAGCTTGTATCTTCTGCTGTGATGGTCAGCTTTCCGCTCGAAGTTTCATCATTTTTTTCCACACCGGCGCGGCCCCATCCACTCTTCAGGGTATTGTCGCCCTCCAGCTTCAGGGTCGTATCGCCCGCGCCCTCGACGGACATTGCAGCTTTTCCAGTGCCATATTCTCCACCGCTCACATCGATATTCACATCTTTGATCGTGACCGTCGTGTCTTTTTTGGTGCAGTTGTTCATGATCGTAATGATATTCTGCACCGCTTTGTTCACAGCCTTTGTCACCGTGCTGGCAGTGTTGTCCTCAAAGGTCATGACGTCCTTGTCGTCATCTTCGTCCTCTGCGGCCTTCTCAACAGGCTTCTGCTCAGTCGATGCCTCGAGGGTGGCGGCGTCAGTCTCCCCTTCGGGCTTCTGCGTGTCCGGCGTCTTCGGCTCTTCTTCCGCAGGCTCTGAGCCGTCCTTTTCCTGGGCTTCCCCGCTGTTCACGTTCTCGGGCCAGACGACGAGCTCCGTGCCGGTCTTCTCCGCAGGCTCTCCCGGCTCGGCATCCACCACCGGCTTCTGTTTTACAGCCTCGTCCGCCGACCCGTCAGAGTTGGTCTCCGCTGGTTTGTTCGGGTCCGTGCCGCCCTTGATGACTACGTCCGTGTCGTCTTTCTCGCCGATGTCATCTTTGTCTTTCGCCTCGCCGACACGGACATAGGTGTCGCCGTCTTCCGTAACGGTCACCGTAATATCACCGTCATCGATATAATAATCCTTTGCCAGTGCCGCCGGGGCTGCCGCCGAAAGCGCCACGCTCAGGGCCAGGGCGGCTGCCGCCGCACGCTTCATATTTTTCCGTAACCGCATACTCTTTTTTACCTCCCGAATGATTGCAGGGTCTCTGCGGTTCTATTCTACCCCCCCCCCCTTCGTTTGTCAAGTCCTTTTCATGACATACCAGCGTACATTCATGAATGGCATGACTTTTTCGGCATAGCAAAAAAAGAACAGCCCCGCCTTTCCGGAGAAACGCGGAGCTGTATCATTTTATAGCCTCTTCGCCAGCAGATACCGGTCATACCCGCCGTACATCTCCCGGCGGCAGACGATCTCAAAGCCGCTGGCCAGGGCGTTGTTGAGGCTGTACTGATTTTCCGGGCTGACGGTGGCCCCGATGCCCACGATGCCGGGACGGAGCAGGCCAAGCGCCGCTTCCAGCAGCTTCCGCTGCAGACCGTTGCCCCGGTAGTCGGGGTGGACGATGGCGCTGTCGGCGTTGGCCCAGCCGTCCCACTCTTCTCGCGGGATGCCCATAAAGGCGGCGTAGTTGTGCGCGTCCTGCCCGCAGTACCGCAGGATGAAGTAGGCCCCCAGCCGCCCGCCGTCCCACCCGCCGATGCACAGGTCCTCTTTCAGGTAACGGGCGATGTTTTCCAGCGTGTCGGGTACGAACTGCTCCGGGTGGGGCATCGCGGCCCGCACCTCGTTCTGCAAGGCGTAAAAGGCGGCGGCATCCTCCGGCCCGGCAGCGCGCAGGGTCATGGTGCGGCTTGCGGGCCGGCCGCACACTTTGTGCAGAAGAACTTCCATTCTTGCTCTATCCCTCCAAAATAAAATCATACTTTCCGGCTGATTCCAGTATAAATGCCGTTTGAATCGTTGTCAATTTATGCTATAATATTTGCAGGAAAAGTTTTTGTGCTCAGGCACAGCTTTTTCGGAAGTCCAGGCAGGGCCGCCCTGCCCGTGTACCGGAGGAAACGAACCATGAGAGATTCCAGCTTATCCCCTTCCAGCCGCCTGGGTGGTGCTGTCATCAGCGACCGCATCGTCAGCGCTCTGCTGGAGGAACTGCGCACAGGCCGCTATGCACAGACCGACCGTCTGCCCGCTGAGGTAGACCTTGCCGCCGAACTCGGCGTCAGCCGCACCGTCATCCGCGATGCGCTGAGCGAGATGGAGCGTGCGGGTTACATCGAGCGGGTGCGCGGCATCGGCACAGTGGTCAACCGAAGTGTCCTGAACCTGCGCAGCCGGTTGGACCAGAAGCTGGAGTATTACCCGCTCATCCGCAGCTTTGGCAGCTACCCCCACGCCGACGGCATCCAGATCTACCCCGTCCGCGCAGGCGAAGAGCTGGCCCGTGATCTGGCCATCGAGCCCGGCGACGATGTCATCTGCATCAAGAAGCGCATCCTCGCCGACACCACCCCCGTCATCTACTCCATCGACTACCTGCCCCGCGCCCTGTTTGGGAGCCGGGACTACACCCGCATCGACCTGTCGGGTGACATCTTCGATGTTCTGGAGCGGGAGTGCCGTCAGCAGGTGGCCTCCAATGTGGCCCACCTCAAGGCCAGCTGCGGCGACGAGCCCATCCGGGCCGCCATGCGTCTGGCCCCGGGCGAGGCCATGCTTCTGCTGGATGAGATATGCTACAACCGGCTCTGCCATCCCGTCATGCGTTCGTTGAGCTACTACACGAACTTCTTCGACTTCTCGATTCTTCGAAAGCTTCTTTGACGGAGGGAAACAAAAAAATATGCGTCATCTGATCGATCCGTTGGATTTCAGTCAGCAGGAGATCACCTCTCTGCTGGACCTGGCCGACCGCATCTGCGCCGACCCGGCTGCTTATCAGAACGTGGCCGCCCACAAAAAGCTGGCCACCCTGTTCTACGAGCCGTCCACCCGCACCCGTCTTTCGTTTGAGGCCGCGATGCTGAACCTCGGCGGACATGTCCTCGGCTTCCCGAGCGAGACCGTCTCCAGTGCATCCAAGGGCGAGAGCGTGGCCGACACCATCCGCGTCGTCTCCTGCTATGCCGACATCGTGGCCATGCGCCACCCCAAGGAGGGCGCACCGCTGCGGGCCAGCCGGTACTCCCGCATCCCTGTCATCAACGCAGGCGACGGCGGCCACCAGCACCCGACCCAGACCATGACCGACCTGATGACCATTCGCCGCCGCAAGGGCCGTCTGAACGACCTGACCATCGGCCTGTGCGGCGACCTCAAGTTTGGCCGCACCGTCCACTCCCTCATCAAGACCATGGCGCGCTGTGAGAACATCCGCTTCGTCCTCATCAGCCCCGAAGAGCTGCGGGTGCCGGACTACATCATCACCGACGTGCTCGAGGCCAACCACATCCCCTACAAGGAGACCCGCAGCCTCGAGGAGTCCATGCCCGAGCTGGACATCCTCTACATGACCCGCGTCCAGAAGGAGCGTTTCTTCAACGAGGAAGACTATGTCCGTCTGAAGAACAGCTATATCCTCACCAAAGAGAAGATGGCCCTTGCCAAGCCTGACATGGCCGTGCTCCATCCCCTGCCCCGCGTCAACGAGATCACGCTGGACGTGGACGACGACCCCCGGGCCGCCTACTTTGAGCAGGTGCAGAACGCCGTCTACATCCGCATGGCGCTGATCATGACACTGCTGGGCCTCAAGGACCCCAAGGCTGAAAAGGAGGGCAACTGAGATGCTGAACATTGATGAAATTCAGAACGGTATCGTCATCGACCATATCAAGGCAGGCACGGCCATCGGCCTGATGGACCTGCTGGGCATCAAGGGCAACCGCACCTCCAGTGTGGCCCTCATCCAGAACGCCCGCAGCCACAAGGCAGAGTCGGGCCGGAAGGACATCATCAAGGTGGAGGGCGACGCCTCCTGGCTCAACCTCGACGTGCTGGCCTATCTCGACCCCGACATCAGCGTGACCATCATCGAGAACGGCAAGGCTGTCAAGAAGGAAAAGCCCCAGCCCCCCAAGCGTCTGGTCAACATCGTGCGGTGCAAGAACCCCCGCTGCATCTCCTCCATCGAGGAAGAGTGCGACCAGATCTTTGAGCTGAGCTCCAACGGCAAGTATCGCTGCATCTACTGCGAGCAGGAGCTGCAGGTCAAGCCGGAATAATATAGATAAACGATAAAAGCCGCCTGTCATTCAACGAACGACAGGCGGCTTTGCTGTTGCTGCTCAG
>ENA-UESC01002390-UESC01002390.1-human-gut-metagenome-genome-assembly--contig:-NODE-2390-length-11690-cov-4.778266_pt1 | contig 11690 bp, 8 predicted proteins | sample MGYA00242998_ERZ507999 | MGnify/ENA primary metagenome ERZ507999 (study PRJEB26167, sample SAMN06115465) | human gut metagenome | host: Homo sapiens | place: China:Hubei | collected 2016-04-27 | study... | reverse complement strand
GCCACCTGCTGAACGAGGCGGTCGTCCACGTTTCCGATCCTGTCTGAAAGCTGCCTTTCGTTCATAGTGAAACGCCCTCGCTTTCCAAATACTTTCTGAGTTTTTGCCGGGTGCGGAACAGCATGGACTTGATCTTGCCCTGACTGTGGCCTGTGTATTTGCTGATCGCATCGATGGAATCAAAATACCAGTACCGCCGCAGAAAGACCGTTCTCGTCTCCTCCCTCTGCTGCCACAGAAACGCATCGATCAGCTGCTCAATGCGCCGCTCCTCCACTTTGTTCTCAACAGACGTCCTGCCGGAAACGCACTCACGAAGCTCTTCGAAGGAACGGATCGCCTGTGGGTTCCGCTTTGCCGCCGAACGGTATTCATATTTCTTCAGCGCCAGATTGCGCGTGATCCTGCCGGCAAAAGCCGCAAACGGAGATGGTCTTGCATCAGGGATTGCATTCCACAGGCCGAGGTAGGTATCGTTGACACACTCTTCGCTGTCCTCCTGATCTGAGAGGATATTGTCAGCGATCCGAAAAAACAGTCTGCCGTATTTTGAAGCGGTCTCCGCAATGGCGTCCTCGCTTCGCTCCCAGTATAACCCTATGATTTTTTCGTCTTCCATCGGCTTCCTCCTTTGCGGTATCGCGGTCTGAACACGCGCTCACTCTATCCCTACGGTTTTCTCTGCGGTGGTTGCAGTTCCGGACCAGAAAAATTCCTGTGCCGCGCAATGCACCGGCATGCGCAAATGTGTGCAGGGGGCGGCGTGGCCGAAGTCACGTCGCCCCCTGTATGCAGAGTCTCTGATTCTGTTTTACGGCTGTGCGCGATCTCCGGCTGCCAGCCTTCTTATTCCGCCTCCCGTTCGCGCAGTCCCGCAACCGCCGAGATCGGCAGCGAGAAGCAAATCGCCCCGGCCTTCGTGCCCGGCCCGGCCTGCTCCTGAATGGCGCGCATGATGTCGGCCTTCTGGTCGGCGTAGGCCACGATGTAGACCACGTCCTTCTCATCAGCCAGACTGACGCCGAAGAAGCTCTCCGCGCGGCTCCGGCCCGTGCCCTTCGCGTGGAGGACCGTACCGCCGCCCGCTCCGGCGGAGCGCGCCGCGTCCATCACAAAATCCGAATAGCCCTCGTTCAAGATCACGACGATCAGCTCGTGCGCAAATTCCATGCTCGGTTTTCCTCCCATTTCCCGGTTGTCTGTCAGATAGGCCAGCGTCCTTGCCCCGGCCACGCTCTTGAGCGGCACCGCCAGCATCACGCCGTTGCCCGGAATGTCGATCTGCATCCGCCGCTTCGCGTTTTTGAAGATCTGCTTCTGCATCTCCCCGTCGGCCACGGCGCTGACGATCGCCTTCGGCGTCGCGTCCAGTCCGTAGATCGACAGCGCCTCGCGCGGGGCCGTGCCCCGGCCGAGCTTCGTCAGCGTCAGGTGCAGCCCGGCGGCCTGATACAGCTCCGCCATCTCGCCCGCGCGGTCGCGGTCGGTGACCGCAATGATATAGTAAAGCTCCATCAGCACGCCTCCCATAGCTCGATGATCTCGCGCTCGTCATACGGCAGCGCCGCAGCCTTCTCCGCGCCGCGCTTCGACTTGAGCACGTAGATGCCGCCCATGGCCTGTACCGTGATCAGCGGCATCATCGCCACCAGCGCCACCAGCCCGAACGCATCGGTCATCACATTTCCACCGAGCGCTTCGCTCGCGCCCATCGCGAACGGCAGCATGAATGTCGCCGTCAGCGGCCCGGAGGCCACGCCGCCGGAGTCGAACGCGATGGCCGTAAACGTCCGCGGCACGACGAACATCATCGCCAGCGCCACGGCATACCCCGGCACCAAAAACCAGAGGATTGAAATCCCCGTCAGCACCCGCACCATCGCGAGGCCGTTCGCCGTTGCCACCGCGATGGACAGGCTCAGTCCCATCGCCTTCGCCGAGATCGCGCCCGCGCTCAGCTCCTCGACCTGCTGGTTGAGGATATGCACCGCAGGCTCCGCGTCGATGATGAACCAGCCCATCACCATCGCCAGCGGGATCAGCAGCCACCGCTGCCACCCCGCGCCCATCGCCGCTCCGAGCACCGAGCCAAGCGGCGAGAAACCGACGTTCACACCCGTCAAAAACAGCACGAGGCCCACGTAGGTATAGCCGATACCGACCAGAATTTTCAGCAGCGGCCACTTGTGCAGCCGCAGCGAAAACGCCTGGAACAGCAGAAAAAATACTGCGATCGGTGCCAGCGCCACCGCCACCTCCAGCAGCATGTGCGGGATGGCCGCGAGATAGCTGCGCCCGAGGACAACGGTGTTGCCCGCGTCGACGCTCGCGGTCTCCGCCGCGCTGCCGGACCCGGCCGGGAACACGAGGCTCAGGATCATCACAGCCAAAATTGGCCCGATCGAACAGAGCGCCACGAGGCCAAAGCTGTCCGCCTTGGCGTTTTCGTCGCTTCGGATGGACGCCACGCCAACGCCAAGCGCCATAATAAACGGCACGGTCATCGGCCCGGTCGTCACGCCGCCGGAGTCGAACGCGATCGAGAGCATATCGCGGTCGATCACAAACGCGCCCACAAAAATCAGGATATAAAAGCCCAGCAGCAGCCATTTCAGCGAAATGGAGAACAGGATGCGCACCATGCACAGCATCAGAAACAGCCCCACGCCGACCGATACCGTCAAAATGAGCACCGTCTTGTCGATGTTCGGCACATTCGTCGCCAGGACCTGCAGATCCGGCTCCGCCACGGTGATGGCCGCGCCGAGCAGAAAGCTGACCAGCAGGATCACGCCGAGCTTGCGGCTCTTCGTCATCTTCGCGCCGATCAGGCTGCCGATCCGCGTCATCGACATCTCCGCGCCGAGGCTGAACAGGCCGATGCCCGCAATCAGCATGGCCGACCCGATCAAAAACGCCAGCATCAGCCCGGATTCCACCGGAACCAGCAGCAGACACACCGCCAGCACAATCACCGTCACCGGCAGGACTGACGCTGCCGCCTCCTTCATTTTTTCCATCAGAATTTTTTTATGCATTTGATCCCTCATTCATTGTTTCTATGGATAGTTTACCATAAGAAGCAGCTCCTGACAAGTTAAGAAATTGTAACCAATGCGTGCAAAAAACACGGAAGCAGGACTTTACGAAGTGCGGTTTTTCCTGTAAAATGAACACATCAAGCATCGGAGGATTCTGCCATGATTTTTGCGAACTACCACACGCACACCACCTTCTGCGACGGGCGCGACACGCCGGAGCAGCTCGTGCAGGAGGCCATCCGCCTCGGCTGCCCGGCCCTCGGCTTCTCCGGCCATTCCTACACGCCCTACGAGGCAGCCTGGATGCCAAAGGAGCACATTCTCCCCTATCAGGCCGAGATCCGCCGCCTACAAGCAGTTTATTCCGGCCAGATCCGGATCCTGCTCGGCATCGAACAGGACTATTACAGCGACGAGGCGACTGATGCTTACGAATACGTCATCGGCGCGGTGCATAACCTGCGCCGCGGCGGCGAATACCGCCCGCTCGACTATACGCGCGACCGCCTCATCGCCACAGTAAACGACTGGTTCGGCGGCGACTGGTACGCGCTGGCCGAGGAATACTATGCCCTCGTCGGCGATCTCTACGAAAAAACGCACTGCCGCGTCATCGCGCACTTCGACCTCATAGAAAAATTCAACGAAACCGGCGATCTTTTCGACCGCACACACCCGCGCTACCGCGCCGCTGCGCTCGCCGCGCTCGACCGGCTGAAGTCCGCGCCGGTCCTCTTCGAGATCAACACCGGAGCCATCGCCCGCGGCTACCGCATATCGCCCTATCCCGATCCGTTCCTGCTCCGGGCCATGCAGGACGCCGGCGTCAAACTGATGCTGAATTCCGACTGTCACGACCGCCGCTTCCTGCTCTGCGGCTTTGATCAATATGCGCACCTTGTCCCGCCGGAATCCTTCTCGCCGGATTATCTTTTGAACGCATAAAAACAGCCCGCGAAGCTCCCCTTCGCGGGCTGCATGTCTAAATTCTGAGCCAGTGCGCACGCTTGAAGATCCCCTCTGCCAAAAGGGGGCTGTCTGCGCTCCGCGCAGACTGGGGGAGAAATCCCCGCCGCAGCGGATGCCTTCCCTTGGGGGAAGGTGGCTGCGACGCGAAGCGGAGCAGACGGATGAGGGTATGAAGCACTCATCCAAGCGCGTTGCAGTTCGTTTCTGCTCCTCGACCCTCATCCGTCTCGCTGCGCTCGACACCTTCCCCGGAGGGGAAGGCTTTGGGCCGATGAGAGCATTGGCCCCTACAAATTCCATTGCAGATCATTGCCGCTTCTCCATCGGGACATAGGCCCGATGTTCCACCGCGGCGCGGTAGGCCGGGCGCATGATGCGGTTCCCGGTGACGACCTCCTCCATCCGGTGGGCGCACCAGCCCGCGATGCGGGCCGTCGCGAACAGCGGCGTATAGAGATCCTCCGGCAGGTCGAGCATGTTGTAAATGAGTCCGGAATAGAGATCGACATTGGCGCACATCGGCAGCTTCTGATGCTTACGCGCCATGATCTTCTGAATTCCAAGCTCTTCTACGCGCTCCATCAGCTCCAGATCGTCCAGCCGTCCCTTTTCCCTGGCCAGCGCCGCGGCATACTTCTTGATGACGATGGCGCGCGGATCGGACATCGTATAGACCGCGTGGCCGAGTCCGTAGAGCTTGCCGGAGCGGTCGCCGGTCTTGCCGTCGAGCAGATCGTCGAGGCAGGCACCGAGCGCCTCGTCCGTCGGCGTAGCGCCGACGGTGTCGCGGATCGTGCGGAACATCTGGAGCACCTTCGCATTCGCGCCGCCGTGCAGCGGGCCTTTCAGCGAGCCAACGGCCCCGGCGATGGCGCTGTAGGTATCCGTGCCGGACGACGAGATCGCACGGCAGACGAAGGTGGAGTTGTTGCTGGAGTGCTCGGCATGGAGAATCAGCATCAGGTCGAGCAGATGCGCCTCCTGCGCGGTATAGCTCTTGTCCGCGCGCGTCATGCGCAGCAGATTTTCCGCAACCGACAGCTCCGGCAGCGGATTGTGGAGATAGAGCGAGTTCCCCTCAAAATAGTGCCGCTTTGCCATCAGCGCGTTCGCCGCAATCAGCGGGAAACGCGCGATCAGCTCGATGGACTGCCGCAGAATATTTTCGGGAGACGCATCGTCCGCGTTGTCGTCAAAGGAATAGAGGGCCAGGACGCTCCGCGCCAGCTGGTTCATAATGTTGCGGCTCGGCGCTTTTAAAATCATGTCCTCGGTGAAGGCCGCCGGCATCTGCCGCGCGTTCGCGAGAATCTGGTTGAACTGCGCCAGCTCCTCCGCCGCCGGCAGCCTGCCGAGCAGCAGCAGATACGCCACCTCTTCATAGCCAAACGTCCCGGCCTGTTGGTGCGCATCGACAATATCCTCCACGCTGATGCCGCGGTAGTAGAGCTTGCCGGGCATCGGCACGCGCTGGCCATCGACCATATAATAGCCCTGTACGCTGCCGACCTTACTGATCCCGACGAGCACGCCCGTGCCGTCGTTGTTGCGCAGGCCCCGCTTGATGTCCTGATTTTCATACATCTCCGCCGGAATGGAATAGTCGCGCACGAGATCGCGGCTCATCCGATCGATATATTCCTGTAAACGCTCCGACTGCATCTGCATGACAGTTCCCCCTTCTGATGCGCGCCGCCGTTACCCTGCGGCAGCTGTTGTCCCCATTGTAGCGAGTTCCGTTCAAAAATGCAAGTACTTTTTTACTTATTTCAAAATTTGCATCGCATGCCAGCATATTTCAGCTAGTTTTATTTATTTTTGCAGGATTTCATTTTTTTCATTCATTTCTCTTGCGTATTTCACACAGAACTGCTATACTGAGCGCAAGAACAAAATGCGTCCGTTTCCAAGGGCGCAAAACCACAAAAAGGCGGCGATCTCATGAAGCTCTCCAACCAGTCCGCGGTCTGGACGAACGGCCATCCTGTCCCCGGCACGAACGGCAGCCGGGAGAAGACCATCGCGTGGAAGATTCTCCACGCGCACAGCAAAAGCGCAGATCCTTCCAAGCTGCGCATCACCTTCGATTCTCTCATCTCGCACGACATCACCTACGTCGGCATCATCCAGACGGCGCGGGCCAGCGGCCTGACGACGTTCCCGGTGCCCTACGTGATGACGAACTGTCATAACAGCCTCTGCGCCGTCGGCGGCACAATCAACGAGGACGACCATATCTTCGGCCTCTCCGCCGCGAAGAAATACGGCGGCATCTATGTCCCGGCCAATCAGGCCGTCATCCACCAGTACGCCCGCGAGATGATGACCGGCTGCGGCCGGATGATCCTCGGCTCCGACAGCCACACGCGCTACGGCGCGCTCGGCACGATGGGCGTCGGCGAGGGCGGCCCGGAGATCGTCAAGCAGCTCCTCTCCAACACCTACGACGTCGCCATGCCGGACGTTGTCCTCGTCTACCTGACGGGCAAGCCCGCCCGCGGCGTCGGCCCGCAGGACGTCGCCATCGCGCTCTGCGGCGCAGTCTACGACTGCGGCTTCGTCAAGAATAAGGTTCTGGAGTTCGCCGGACCCGGCGTCGCCAGCCTCCCGATGGACTACCGCATCGGCATCGACGTCATGACCACCGAGACGGCCTGCCTCTCCTCCATCTGGCAGACGGATGAAAAGGTTGAGGAATACCTCACCGTCCATGGCCGCCCGGAGACCTATCAGAAGCTCGAGCCCGAAGAGGGCGCGCTTTATGACAGCGTCATTGAGATCGACCTTGGCAAGATCGAGCCGATGGTCGCCATGCCGTTCCACCCCTCCCGCGCGTTCACGGTGCGCGACGTGCAGGCAAACGGCGCGGACATTCTCCGCCAGACCGAGCTGCTCGCGCACGAGCAATTCGGCGGCAAGGTGGAGCTGCATCTCACCGACAAGCTGAAAAATGGGAAGCTCCTCGTCGATCAGGGCATCATCGCAGGCTGCTCCGGCGGCATGTACGACAACATCGCCGAGGCCGCGGCCATTCTCGACGGCCAGAGCATTGGCGACGGCTATTTCTCCCTCTCCATCTATCCGCCGTCCATCCCGATCAATCTGGAGCTGATGAAAAACGGCATCCAGCAGACGCTGCTCGAGGCGGGCGCGCTCTTCAAGCCGTGCTTCTGCGGCCCGTGCTTCGGCGCGGGCGACGTGCCGGGCAACGACGCGCTCTCCATCCGCCATACGACGCGCAACTTCCCGAACCGCGAGGGCTCCAAGCCCGCGAGCGGCCAGCTCTCCGGCGTCATGCTGATGGATGCGCGCTCCATCGCGGCCACGGCACGCAATCACGGCGTCCTGACCGCGGCGACCGACATCGACTATACCGTCCCCGCCCCGCACACTGAGGCCTTCGACGGCAGCGTCTATCAAAAGCGCTGCTACTTCGGCTTCGGCAAGGCCGACCCGAACGCGGAGCTTCGCTTCGGCCCGAACATCACCGAGTGGCCGAAGATCCCGGCCCTGCCGGAAAACCTGCTCATGGAGCTGGCCTGTGTCATCCACGACCCCGTCACCACCACGGATGAGCTGATCCCCTCCGGCGAGACCTCGTCCTACCGCTCGAACCCGCTGAAGCTCGCGACCTTCGCCCTCTCTCGGCGCGACCCGCAGTACGTTGGCCGTGCGAACGCCATTGCCGCACTCGAATCCGCCCGTAAGGATGGCACATTGGATGTGGAGACTGCCGCGCTGATCGAGAGCTGCGGCGGCACATTGGAGAACACCGGCATCGGCTCGGTCATTTTTGCCAACAAGCCCGGCGACGGCTCGGCCCGCGAACAGGCCGCCAGCTGCCAGAGAGTCCTCGGCGGCTGCGCCAATATCTGCTATGAATATGCGACGAAGCGCTACCGCTCCAACTGCATCAACTGGGGCATGCTCCCCTTCCACATCGACGCGGATGTAAAGTTTGACTTCGAGCCGGGCGACCGCATCTTCGTGCCAAATGTGTCCGCTGCCGTCCGCTCCGGTTCCCGCTGCATCCCCGCTATGGTGATCCGCAGAAGTGCCGCAAAGGTCCCGCTGCTGCTCCGGCTGCCGGAACTGACCGCCGACGAGCGGCAGATCCTGCTCGACGGCTGCCTGATGAACTACTACGCCGCAAACCACACCAAGGAGAACGTATAATGGACAAGATCAAAATGACAAATCCCATCGTCGAAATGGACGGCGATGAGATGACCCGCATCCTGTGGCAGCAGATCAAGGACGAGCTGCTTTCGCCGTTTGTGGAGCTGAACACCGAATACTATGACCTCGGCCTCCCGAACCGGGACGCCACGCGCGATCGGGTCACAGTCGACGCAGGCAACGCCATCAAAAAGCACCACGTCGGCGTCAAATGCGCCACGATCACGCCGAACAAGCAGCGCGTCGAGGAATACAAGCTCCACGAGATGTGGAAAAGCCCGAATGGGACGATCCGCGCGATCCTCGACGGCACGGTCTTCCGCGCCCCGATCCTGACCGGCATGATCCAGCCGTATGTAGCCAACTGGAAAAAGCCCATCACCATCGCGCGCCACGCCTATGGCGACCTCTACAAGGGCACGGAGTACCGCGTCCCCGGCCCCGGCACGGCGACGCTCTCGTTCAAGGGAAACGACGGCACGGAGTTCTCGCAGACCATCTATGATTTCGAGTGTCCCGGCGTGCTGCAAGGGATTTACAACAAGGATTCTTCCATTGAAGCGTTTGCACACTCCTGCTTCAACTATGCCATCTCGACGAAGCAGGATCTCTGGTTCTCCGCGAAGGACACGATCTCAAAGCAGTATGATCAGACGTTCAAGCTCATCTTCCAGCGGATCTACGACGAGGAATACAAGGCGAAGTTTGAAGCGGCGGGCATCACGTATTTCTACACGCTCATCGACGACGCAGTTGCGCGCGTGATGCGCTCGGAGGGCGGCTTCATCTGGGCCTGCAAGAATTATGACGGTGACGTCATGAGCGATATGGTCTCCGCCGCGTTCGGCAGTCTTGCCATGATGACGAGCGTGCTCGTCTCACCGGACGGCAACTTTGAATATGAGGCCGCACACGGCACGATCACGCGGCACTATTACCGCTACCTCAAGGGCGAGCAGACGTCCTCCAACCCGATTGCGACCATTTTCGCATGGACGGGTGCGCTCGCCAAGCGCGGCGAACTGGACGGCAATGCGGCGCTGACGGTGTTTGCAAAGAAGCTGGAAAATGCCTGCCTCGACACCGTCCGCGCGGGCACGATGACCGGCGACCTTGCCGCGCTCTGCGGCCGTACCGGCGTCACGAGCCTCGCATTCCTCAAGGCTGTGCGCGCCACACTCGAACAAAGGCTCTGAGGATTTGGGGAGTGGGCGAGCAAGGAGCGCCCGAAGGGTCGAAGAAGGCATCGGCCCCTACACGCCCCTCTCTGGCGCTGCGGCGGGAGTGGGCAGACAGTGCAACAGCCCCGGCTGCTTTCGCAGCCGGGGCTGTTGTATTGTTTTTCTCATCCAAGCAGCTCGCAGACCAGGTCGCTGTATGCGCCCGGATCTTCGAGCGGCAGATCCGCCATCAGCAGCGCCTGCGCGTAGAGGATCTCGACGATCTTCTTCGCTTTCTCCGGCTCCTGCGCCACGGCGATCTGGAGCTTCGCGAACATCGGATGCGAGGCGTTCAGCTCCAGCACCTTCTCGGCCTTCATGTCCATCTCGGGGCTGACGCGCTTGAAGTATTTCTCCATTTCAAACGTCATGCCCTCACCCGGCACGACGCAGACCGGATGGCTTCCCAGCGCGTCGGAGAGCTTGACCTCCTTGACCCGCTCGCCCAGCGTCTCCTTGACGAAATCGAGGGTCGTCTTCGCCTGCTCGGCCTTTTCCTCGGCGGCCTTCTTTTCTTCGTCGGTCTGGATGCCGAGGTCGTCCTGCGTCACGGAACGGAATTCCTTCTCGCCGTACTTTTGCAGCGTCTGCGGCACGAAGCCATCGACCTCATCGGTCATCAGCAGCACGTCGAAGCCCTTTTCGCGCAGCGTCTCGATCTGCGGCAGCTTCGCCGCCCGGTCGCGGCTCTCCGCGCTGGCGTAGTAGATGTACTTCTGTGCTTCGGGCATCGCATCGGCATACTCCTTCAGGCTGACCAGCTTGTTCTCCTTCGCTGACCAGTAGAGCAGCAGATCCTGAAGCAGCTCTTTCTTCGCGCCGTAATCATTCAGCACACCGTATTTCAGCTGTGTGCCGAACGCGCCGTAGAACTTCTCATACTTTTCGCGGTCGCTCGTCATCAGCTTGACCAGCTCCTGCTTGATCTTCTTCTCAAGGTTGTTTGCAATGAACTTCAGCTGCCGGTCGTGCTGGAGCATCTCACGCGAAATATTCAGGCTCAGATCCTGCGAATCGACCACGCCGCGCACAAAGCGGAAGCAGTCCGGCAGCAGATCGGCACAGTTTTCCATGATCATCACGCCGGAGGAATAGAGCTGCAAACCCTTCTTGAAATCCTTCGTATAGAAGTCATACGGGGCCTTCGCCGGGACATAGAGCAGCGCCTTATACGTCACCGCACCCTCGACGTCCGCGTGGATGACCGCAACCGGATCTTCAAAATCATAGAACTTCTCTTTGTAGAAGCTGTTGTATTCCTCGTCCGTGACCTCAGACTTTTTCTTCTGCCAGATCGGCACCATCGAGTTCAGCGTCCGGTCCTCCTGCACGGTCTCATATTCCGGATGCTCGCTGTCCGCCGTGCCCTCCTTGACCTTCGTGGTGTCCATCATCATCTTGATCGGATACCGGATATAGTCGGAGTATTTGCGCACGAGCGTCTGGATGTCCCACGGCTTCAGGAAGCGCGAATAGTCCTCGTCCTCCGTGTCAGCCTTGAGCTTCATGATGACGTCGGTGCCAACGCCGTCCTTCTCGCACAGCTCGATGGTATAGCCGTCCGCGCCGGACGACTGCCATTTCCAAGCCTGCTCTTCGCCATATTTTTTCGAGATGACCGTCACCTCGTCGGCCACCATGAACGCCGAATAGAAGCCGACGCCGAACTGGCCGATGATGTCGATGTCCTCATCCTTGTTCTCTGCGTTTTCAAGGTCCTTCTTGAATTGCAGACTGCCGGATTTGCAGATCGTGCCGAGATTCTGTTCCATCTCGTCCTTGCTCATGCCGATGCCGTTGTCGCGCACGGTCAGCGTCCGCGCGTCCTTGTCCGCCTCGATGCGGATGACAAAATCGCTGCGGCTCAGGCCGACGTTCTCGTCGGTCAGCGCCCGGTAGGCCAGCTTGTCGATTGCATCGGATGCGTTCGACAAGATCTCTCGCAGGAAGATCTCCTGATGCGTATAAATTGAATGGATCATCAGATCGAGCAGCCGTTTGCTCTCCGCCTGAAATTCTTTCTTTTCCATAAATCGTCACGTCCTTCGCAGTTTAGCACTCGTTATATCTGAGTGCTAAGTTCATTCTAGCACAGCTTTTTCATTTTGCAAGCCTCTCCGCAAAAATTTACAAAGCGTTCAAGATTTCTCCGCGGATTCGAACATCGGTTATCCCCGTTATGTTTGATTGTGCAAATTACCGAATTTCTTGTTTCCATATTGACATTTTGTAGTAATTCGTTATACTAAAACTGTCACCGGTACTGTGCTGGGACATGACA
>ENA-UESC01002383-UESC01002383.1-human-gut-metagenome-genome-assembly--contig:-NODE-2383-length-11729-cov-6.018881_pt1 | contig 11729 bp, 8 predicted proteins | sample MGYA00242998_ERZ507999 | MGnify/ENA primary metagenome ERZ507999 (study PRJEB26167, sample SAMN06115465) | human gut metagenome | host: Homo sapiens | place: China:Hubei | collected 2016-04-27 | study... | reverse complement strand
TGCGTCAGGCGCTGGCAGCCGATACGGCGCAGCAGTTAAAAGAGATTGGAATTGACGCATCGATCCGCGGCACCGGCATACCGGCTGCAGTCATCTCAGCCAGACCAGCGCCCTTGCCGCCCAGAATGTTCTTCATGGTGACCTTGTCGCCGCCAAAGGCATCGTTGCCTTCGCTGAAGTAGTACAGATACTTTTTGCTCATGCGTGTTTACCTCCCAAATGATGGCCCCCGGCGCGATGCTCCGGCGGTCTTATCGATGCTCTGTCTTGTCATACGATAAACATTTCTCTGTGAATGCTAAACCATTATACCAGAATTTCACGCCTATTCCATCGGGCAAAACACCGAATTTGTTTGATATTTTTTGTGCAAACTCTTGCATTTTACTTACTTTTTCGGTAATATAAAATGGGAAAGATTTCGAGAGGTTTTTTAAGGTTTTAAGCCATTTTTAGGGTGATGGATACAACTTTCCATCCATCAAACCCTTCGCCCTGTTTTTCCGGGGTGATTGCTCCCGAGTTTGTTCCGTCTTGGATACAACAAAACCCTTCTCCGCAGGGGCTCCGCCGCCGCTGCGGGGGCCGTTTTGGGAGGAGGTTTTTTATTTATGCAAAACATTGACACATCCGCACTGGCTGCCGCAAAGGCAAAGCTCGACGCTGCCGAGGCCCAGCGCGAAGAGGTGCTGCTGCGCCACATCGCAAACGGCGTGGACATCCGCAGCCGCAATGTGGAGATCGGCTCCGAAGTGGTCATTGCCCCGGGAGCCGTCATCCTCGCAGGCACCATCCTGCGCGGCAAGACCACCATCGGCGCAGGCTGCGTCATCGGCCCCAACACCCTCATCGAGGACAGCACCGTGGACGAAGGCACCACCGTCAACGCCAGTCAGGTCTACAGCAGCCACCTCGGCCCCCACAACAACATCGGCCCCTTCACCCATGTGCGCATCAACACCGTCACCGGCTACGGCGTGCATCTGGGCGCTTATGTCGAGACGAAGAACTCCAACTTTGCCCGGGGCAACACCGTCAGCCACCTGACCTACATCGGCGACAGCGACGTGGGCAAGTACTGCAACTTCGGCTGCGGCACCGTCACCTGCAACTACGACGGCAAGGACAAGTTCCGCACTCAGATCGGCGACTACTGCTTCATCGGCTGCAACACCAACCTTGTCGCCCCCGTCACCATCGGCGACGGGGCCTACACCGCCGCCGGCAGCACCATCACCAAGGACGTCCCCCCGCAGGCTCTTGGCATCGCCCGGGAGCGTCAGACCAACCTCGACGGCTGGGCTGAGCCGAAAATGGAGGCGTACATTATAAAGAAGCAGAAACTCGAAAAAGAGCAGGGCTGACCCCCGCTCCCCACGCCGCCGTGCCGCCCGCACGGCGGCTTTTTTGCTTTTTGTGTATCTTTTTGCGCGCGCGTATGTTATAATAACATATTGTTCGAAAACAGATCCAACGTAAAAAAGGCAGAATATATCATATGAACACCAATGACATCTGGCTCATTGCCGGCCTCGGCAATCCGGAGCCGAAATACGACGGCACCCGTCACAACGCAGGCTTTGCCGCGCTGGACTATCTGGCCGGAAAGTGGGGCATCTCCGTCTCCAAGACCAAGTTTCAGGGCCTGTGGGGGCAGGGCGAGGTGGACGGCCACAAGGTCGTGCTCCTGAAGCCCCTGACTTATATGAACCTCTCGGGCGACTCCATCGGCCCGCTGGCGGGCTTCTTCAAGATCCCTGCCGACCACGTCATCGTCCTGTGCGACGACATCACCCAGAACCCCGGCAAGCTGCGCATCCGGCCCTCCGGCTCTGCGGGCGGCCACAACGGCCTCAAGAGCATCATCGCCCGCCTCGGCGGCGAGAACTTCCCCCGCATCCGCATTGGCGTGGGCGCAAAGCCCCGCCCGGACTACGATTTGGCCGACTGGGTGCTGGGCAAGTTCCCGCCCGACGACGCCAAGGCCCTCGCCGACCGCTGCCCCGACATCGCAGCCGCCGCAAAGCTCATCATGGACGGCAAGCTGGGTCTGGCGCAGAGCAAGTATAACGGGTAAGGCTCCCCCTTTGGGGGCAACAGCGACGACCGCCGCCAGTGGCGGAAACAGGGAGGAGCTGTTGGGGCAGCGGCCAGCAGGATGTGAGCAACAGCGAGGCAGACGCTGGGAGCCGCAACCCGGCCTTGGCGCGAAGCGCCTGAGAGGGCAAGGCCGCTGACAAAAAGCACAGACACAGCGATAACATCCCTCTGACAAAGAGTCTGCTTATCGCTGTATGGCAGCTCTTTCGCCCCGAGCTTGCCCTCTCCGTCACCTGCGGTGACACCTCTCCCAAAGGGAGAGGCTATTACGTCCATCTTCACCAGAAAGGAGGTCCACCATGTACGAAGCGCTCCTGAAAAACACCCCTGAATATCAGAAGACAGCGGCCAGCCTCGCCTCCCCCGGCCCGGCGGCGCTGTTCGGTCTGCCTCCGGCAGGCCGGGCATTGCTCTACGCCGCGCTCCAGAAGGACACGGGCCGCATCCTCTGCGTCGTCACGCCCGGCGAGGCCGAGGCCACCCATTTTGCCGACGACCTCAAGACGCTGGGGCTCTCGGCGGCGGTGTTCCCGCCCCGGGACTTCATGCTCCGCCCCGTCGAGGGCGCGGGCCGCGAGTACGAGTACCGGCGTCTGTCGGTGCTGGGCGCACTGGCGGGCGGACGGCTGAACGCCGTCTGCGTCCCCGCCGAGGCCCTGCTCCAATACACTGTGCCGCAGGATGAGTTCCAGAAGAACACCCTCACCCTCAAGCCCGGCATGGTCTACAACCGCGAAGCGCTGGTGGAGCGGCTCTTCGCCGCCGGATACGTGCGGCGAAGTCAGGTGGACGGCCCGGGACAGTTCAGCGTCCGGGGCGACATCGTGGACATCTACGCCCCCGATATGCGCCAGCCCGCCCGTGTGGAGTACTGGGACGACGAGATAGACTCTCTCGCCTCCTTCGACCTGCTCACCCAGCGGCGGGACGGTGCGCTGGAAAAGATCTATCTTTCCCCCGCCCGTGAGGTGCTGTTCGGCAGCACCGCCGACACGGCAGAGGCCCTCCGCGCCGCCCAGAAGAAAGCCCGCGGCAAGCGCCGCACCGCCCTCGAAAAGGCCATGGAGTCCGACCTCGCCCAGCTGGACAGCGGCGTCATGCCCGAGGCTATGGACAAATACTACGGTCTGCGGTACGAGACGCCCGCCACATTGCTGGACCACCTGAGCAGCCCCATCTTCATCCTCGACGAGGTGGGCGGCATCCGGGACGCCCAGAAGGCCACCGAGTTCCGCCGCAGCGAAGAGCTGACCGGCCTGCTCGAGGAGGGCGTCATCTGCCCCGGCCTCGATGTGCTCTACCAGACCATGGACGACCTCGCCATTGCGGCGCAGGACCAGAGCACCCTGCTCTGCGAGAACTTCCTGCGGGGGATGAACGAGTTCAAGCTGAAAGACCTCATCAACGCCGAGGCCTTCGCGGCCCCCAACTGGGGCGGCGACCTCGCTTCCCTGCGGGAAGACCTCGACCCGCTGGTCCAGCAGGGGTACGCCGTGGCCCTTTTCGCCGGCACGCCCAAGGGTGCAGCGGCCCTTACCCGCGATTTGGCTGACAAGGGCTATGCCGTCAGCATGAGCCGGGACGTCCGGCCCGCGAAAGGTCTGGTTCAGGTACTGCCCGGCCACCTCACGGCGGGCTGCACCTTCCCGTTCGCCCGCGTGGCGGTCATCTCGTCCCGGCGTCACGGTCTGGACGACGAGGCCGCCGAGAACAAAAAGCGCAAGAAGAACAAAAACGCCCTGTCCAGCCTCTCGGACATCAAGCCCGGCGACTATGTGGTTCACCAGAGCCACGGCATCGGTATGTATGCGGGCATCCAGCGTCTCGAGGTCCAGGGCGCGATAAAAGATTACCTGAAGATCCAGTATTCCGGCTCCGACGTGCTGTATGTGCCGGTGACTCAGCTCGATCTGCTGAGCCGCTACACCGCCCCCGGCGACGAGGAAAAGGTGAAGCTTGCAAAGCTGGGCGGCACCGAGTGGCAGCGCACCCGCGCCAAGGTCAAAAAGGCCACCGAAGAGATGGCCCAGGAGCTCATCGAGCTCTACGCCCGCCGCCGTCAGGCCACAGGCTACGCCTTCCCCGCCGACGGCGAGTGGCAGAGCGATTTCGAGTCCCGCTTCGAGTACGACGAGACGGACGACCAGCTCACCGCCACCGCCGAGATCAAAAAGGACATGGAAAAGGGCTGGCCTATGGACCGCCTGCTCTGCGGCGACGTGGGCGTCGGCAAAACAGAGGTCGCCTTCCGCGCGGCCTTCAAGTGCGTCATGGGCGGCAAGCAGTGCGCCATTCTGGCCCCCACCACCCTGCTGGCGTGGCAGCACTACAACAGCATCATCTCCCGCATGGAGGCGTTCCCGGTGAAAGTCGGGCTGCTCTCCCGCTTCCGCACCGCCAAACAGCAGAAAGAGACCCTGCGGGGCCTGCAGGCCGGCAGCGTGGACATCGTCATCGGCACCCACCGCCTCCTCTCCAAGGACGTCCGGTTCCACGACCTGGGCCTTGTCATCATCGACGAGGAGCAGCGTTTCGGCGTCAAGCACAAGGAGAAGCTGAAAGAGAACTTCATCGGCGTGGACATGCTGACCCTCTCGGCCACCCCCATCCCCCGCACCCTGAACATGGCCATGAGCGGCATCCGCGACCTCTCCACCATCGAGCAGCCGCCCATCGAGCGCCAGCCGGTGGAGACATTCGTGTTGGAATACAATGACGTCATCCTCGCCGAAGCCATGAAGAAGGAGCTGGCCCGGGGCGGTCAGGTCTACTACCTGCACAACCGGGTGGACAACATCGAGTCCTGCGCCGCCCATGTCAGCCAGATGGTACCCGGGGCGCGGGTGGGCATCGCCCACGGCAAGATGACCGAGGAAGAGCTGAACCCTGTCTGGCAGCATCTGCTGAACGGCGAGATAGACATCCTCGTCTGCACCACCCTCATCGAGACGGGTATTGACGTGCGCAACTGCAACACCCTCATCATCGAGGATGCTGACCGGATGGGTCTGGCCCAGCTGTACCAGATCCGGGGCCGCGTAGGCCGCTCGGGCCGGAAAGCCTACGCCTACTTCACCTTCCGGCGGGACAAGACCCTCACCGACATCGCCCAGAAGCGGCTTTCCGCCATCCGGGAGTTCACGGCCTTCGGCTCCGGCTTCCGCATCGCCATGCGCGACTTACAAATTCGCGGCGCGGGCAGTCTGCTGGGCCACAGCCAGCACGGCCACATGGAGGCCGTGGGCTATGACCTTTACGTCAAGATGCTGGGTCAGGCCATTGCCCGGGCCAAGGGCGAGCCCATCCAGCGGGACAAGAGCGAATGCCTCGTGGACCTGCGGGTGGACGCCTTCATCCCGGAGAAGTATATCGCCGACGGCCCGGGCCGCATCGAGGCCTACAAGCGCATTGCCGCCATCCAGACCCCCGAGGACGCCGCCGACGTGCTGGACGAACTCATTGACCGCTACGGCGACCCGCCGCCCTCCGTCAGCGACCTCGTGAACGTCTCGCTGGTGCGGGTCCAGGCCGCCGCCGTGGGCGTCTACGAAGTCACCCAGAAAAAGGACACCCTGCTGTTACAGGTGGAGACGCTGGACCTGGCCATGATACGCGGCCTGCTCATCGCTTTCAATGGCCGGGTGACGGCAGGAGCCGGCACCAAGCCCTACCTCTCGGTGGCTCTCCAACCCGACGAAAAGCCGCTGGAACTGCTGCAAAGCATCCTCAAGGCGATGGCCGACATCCTTGCTGCCCCGCCGGAAGAAAACACCGGCAAAAAATAAATTTCACTAGGAGTACACTTATGAAGAAGAAATTCATCGCGCTCGCCTGCGCCCTCGCTCTGGCCGTCGGCCTCGTGGGCTGCAGCCTCTCCACCCCGGATTCCGTAGGCACCATCGGTAACGTGGACATCTCTTCCGGCCTCTATCTGCTGGCCCAGTTCGATGCCTACCAGACCGCCGCCGACCTCGCTTCCGACGACCAGGACGCCACCAAGGTGTCCAGCTTCCTCAAGGCCACCATCACCGTCGATGACGCCACCGGCGAGACCGCCGTGGTCAGCGACTATGTGGCCCAGAAGACCCTCGAGAACCTCGAGTCCTACGCCGCCATCGAGACCCGTTTTGATGAGCTGGGCGGCGTTCTGACCCCCGACGAGGAGACCCAGGCCGACAGCTACGCCTCCCAGCTGATGGAGCAGAACGGCGACCTCTACAAGGCCAACGGCATCGGCCTCGACACCCTCAAGCGGTTTGAGCGCATCCTCATCAAGAGCAACGACCTGCTCGAGATGTGCTACGGCACCGACGGCGAGACTCCCGTCTCCGACGCAGAGCTGACCAGCCACCTCGAGGACGAGATGGTCTACATCCGCTATGTGGTCGTGCCGCTCTACAACACCAGCACCTTCGCTTTTGCTGATGACGCCCAGAGCGCCCAGATGCTCGAGCTGGCCCAGACCGCCGCCGAGAACTGCAACGCTGCCATCCCCGATGGGGCCAGCGCCCAGACCTCCGCTTTCAGCGCCGCCGTCGCCGCTGCCCTGCCCGACATCTACGCGGTGCTGGATGGCGAGCCCTCTTCCGACGCTTCTTCTCTCTCCACTGCCCTGCTGGGCTCTGACAACATCGATTCCACCTTCTCCGAGGAAGGTACCGCCGACGCCGTCCGCGCCCTCAAGCCCGGCGAGGCCGCTGCGGTGCAGTATTCCAGCTATGCGCTGATGATGCTCGTCCGTCTCGACCCGCTGGACGCTGACACGCTGGACAGCCTCCGCGCACAGGCCCTCTCCGACATGAAGAGCGGCGAGCTGCAGGACAGCCTTCAGTCCTATGGCGCCCAGCTGCCCCACGCTCTGGATTCTGCCGCCATGAAGAAGATGCCGGCTTCCAAAATCAAGAACGAGCAGTAATTTTCCTCAAAAATAATACAAAAGCTCCGGGAAACTATTGGTTCCCGGAGCTTTTCTGTACTCATACTGCTTTTCAGATCCCGCTTCCAGCGCCGCGCGGATATGCATCGTACGGCGTTGCTTTTTGTCAGTTTTTATGGTATTCTCTTAGCAGAAAGGCGCTGTCCAACCAAACGCAGGCGGCTATTGCTCCTCACCGGTCTCGCTGTCTTGCTCTTCGGAGCAAAGCAAGCGCGGGAGGGCAACTTTTTGGAGTTCCGCTCCCGACGCTCAAGGCGAAGGGAGGGATGCCTTATGACTACATCGGAAATTCTATTGCTTTTCCAGACGATCATCGCACTGTTGGCGCTTCTCGTAAGTGTTGTACATCTGATGGACGACCGGAAAAAGGATGATTCTTATGGCAGCAAAAGGAAAAAGCACAAAAAGAAATGACCGCCCACAGTTCCCCAACTCGGTGGCGGTCATTACTTTTTGTAGCGACTTAAACTGGTGAGGAGCTAGCCGTTTGCACGGTCAGCGCCTTTCCTTATCTTTATTATAGGCAGTCGTACGCGGATTGTCAAGCGCCAGAACTTCCAGAATACAAAAGATAAAAACGGACCACCCGCTTCGGCCTTCTCAGGCTGTGGCGGGCGGCCCGACATTTTCTAACGCATTCTGATGCGATCCGACGTTTTTATCCATTCTCTCAAAAACAATGCAGATACATCATTTTTCTTATATTTCGGCGTTATTTTCGCCTTTTAGAGCATCTCAGAATGGGCAGTTTTTGCGTTTTTGGGTTCCCATAATTTTCCAGTCCATACCTCTTCGGCTGGTCTGCACCTCGATTATAGATGAATCGCTCTCCAATGTCAATAGCCCAGCGCCTATAAAAAGCCCAAGGGCGAGGTCCCTTGCGGAACCTCGCCCTCAGACTATGTGAGATAAATCACTACATGCGCGAACATATAATGTTTATCATTACAGGCCGTGTGCCTGTAATACCTGTTTTATAGCAATTCAACTTTTTAATGCAACAGCAGCAGCGTTGAATTGCATATCGCAAATACGCTGTTATCCTGAACATTTTCATATACAAGAACTTCGTGGTCTGTCTCGATGGGTCCAGTATAGTGCATTTTTACAGAATTGTCAATATATGGTATTATTTTCGACATTTTAGCCAATCAGGAGCCGTGAAAAACAGCAAAATGCTCTGCCTGCACAGGAACAAATGGCCGTGAGCCCGTTCATTCTTTTACTGCCTTTTCAAACTCCGCTTCCAGCGCCTCGTTGACGGCGCGGACGGCGGCGGCATCGGGTTTGATGGCCGTGCGGTCGTAGGTGAACAGGCCGTTCACCTCGTCCTCCACGTCGGTCAACTGGGTGTACACCAGCGCCGACAGGCCCTTTTTCAGCTGCGGGAGAATCGTCTTGCGCTGCAAATCGCAGTAGCGCTCGGTCAGCTCTGCCCGGCTTCTGGCCGTGCCGTAGCCGTAGGTCTTCCGGGGCGGCTCATGGCCGGGCATGGGCCATGCAATGCCGCCGTACTCGCTGAGGGCCACCGTGCGCACATTCGGGCGGATGCGGAGCGGATAGAAGTAGTTGTGGATGGAATGCACATCTCCCCCGCCCCGGTCGAACCAGCCGCTGGCCTCGTCCACCAGACGGGAGGGGTCGAGGGCGCGGAGGGTCTCGGTGGCTTTCCGCGCATCGAACTGCCCCCACCCCTCGTTGAACGGCACCCAGCACCCGATGCAGGGGTGCCGCCCCAGCGCGGCTACCGTGTCGGCCAGCTCCCGGGCGTATTCCTCCCGGCTGTGGGCGCTGCCCCGGCCCAGAAAGCCCCACAGCAGCTTCCCGTCCGGGGCGCGGCGCATCAGGGGCTGTAAGGCGTTGGTCAGGTAGGTGACGTACCACATCGGGTAGGCCCCGCCGCCGTTGACCATATCCTGCCAGACGATGATGCCCAGCTTATCGCAGTGGTAGTACCAGCGCTCCGGCTCGATTTTGGCGTGCTTGCGCAGCAGGTTGAAGCCCAGCTCCCGCACGGTGTGCAGTTCGTGCTCCACGGCGGCGTCGGAGGGCGGGGTGTAGAGGCCGTCGGGCCAATAGCCCTGGTCCAGCAGGCCGTTGAGCAGGATGGGCCTGCCGTTCAGGAAAAACCGCCGGATGCCCTTTGCATCCTCTTTGCACTCCCACTTGCGGAGGGCGAAATAGCTGTGGACGGTGTCGAAGTCCTTTTCTTCGCCCTGGGTCGTGCCGACCGTCAAATCATAGAGGAAGGGGCTGTCGGGGCTCCACGGGAAGAAATGCTCTTCGGCGATGTTCAGGGTCACTTCGCCGTCCCGGTCGGCCTCGTCGCTGCCCCAGTCCTCGGCGATGGTCACGCCGCCGGCCCGCACCACGGCCCAGAGGTTCACAGCGCCGCCGGGCTTCGAGGTATGGACTTTCACGGTCACGGTCCGGGCGTCGTAGTCCGGGGTGACGGTCAGCGTATCAATGTAATTTTCCGGCACCCGCTCCAGCCACACCGTCTGCCAGATGCCGCTCTGGGCCGGGTAGAACATCCCGCCGGGCCGGAGGGTCTGCTTGCCCCTCGCCTGCGTTCCGGTGCCGGTGGGGTCCTGCACGGCCACCCAGAGGGTGTTGCGGCCCTGCGGGCGGAGCAGGTCGGTGATGTCCAGCGTAAAGGGCCAGTAGCCGCCCCGGTGTCCCCCGGCCAGACGGCCATTGACCTCCACCGCGCAGGCGTAGTCCACCGCCCCGAAGTGGAGCAGGACGCGCCCGCCCTCCCCCGCCGGGGTCGTGAAGGTGCGGTGGTAGTGGAGCCACTGGCCGGGCTGCAGCGTCCGGCCCACGCCGGAAGCTTTCGCCTCGGGCGAATAGGGTACGAGGATAGCGCCGTCCCACTTTGCCGGGAACTCCGAGCTCTGGGTGATGGCGTAGTCCCACGGGCCGTTCAGGTTGACGTAGCTGTCCCGGCGCATACTCGGGCGGGGATATTCGGGGAGCGGATGCATGGAACTACCTCACATTCACTTTTTATAGGCTGCGGCCAGCTTTTCCAGTGCGGGCAGGCTGCGCTTCACCTTCTCGGTGTCGATGCAGTAGGCAAAGCGGACATAGCCCTTGACGCCGAAGGTGTCGCTGGGGACCAGCAGCAGATCGAACTCCCGGGCCTTGAGGCAGAAGGCGTTGGCGTCCTCTTCCAGCGCCTTCGGGAAGATATAAAATGTGCCGCCGGGGCGCTCCACCTCAAAGCCCAGCTCGGTGAGCTTATCGTACAGCAGGTTCATGTTCGTCTCGTAGACGGACAGATCGCTGGTGACGTCGAGGCACTCGGCAGTGGCTTTCTGGATGATGCTGGGCGGGCAGTTGTGGCCGGTGAAGCGGGAGATCTGGGCCATCATGTCCACCAGCACATCCTCACCCTCACAGCCCGGACGCACCGCCACATAGCCAAGGCGCTCGCCGGGCAGGCTCAGGCTCTTGGAATAGGAGAAGCAGGTGAGAGTGTGGGGGTAGAACGCCGCCGGGTAGGGCACCTTTTTGCCGTCGAATGCGATATCCCGGTAGGGCTCATCGCTGACAAGGAAGATGTTGTGACCGAATGCCCGGCTCTTTTCGGTCAGGATCTCTGCCATGCGGGTGAGCGTCCCTGCAGAGTAGACCACACCGGTGGGGTTGTTGGGGGTATTGATGAGCACCGCCGTCACCTTCTCGGTGAGCATCTGTTCAAAGGCATCCAGATTGGGCTGGAAGGTGGGTGCCTGCGGCGGCACCACCTTGAGCACCGCCCCGGTGCCCGCCACATAGGGGCCGTACTCCGGAAAGTAGGGTGCAAAGGTCAGCACCTCATCGCCGGGCCGGGTCACTGCGCGGATGGCATGGGCAATGGCACCCGCCGCACCGGTGGTGGGGAAGATGTGCTTCTGCTCATAGGGCAGGCCAAAGGTCTTTGTCAGGTGCGCTGCCACATCGGTGCGGAAGCCCGGGTCGCCCTGACTGGGGCAGTAGCCGTGCAGGTTTACCGGTTCCTCGTTGGCCAGCAGGTCCTGCATGGCGGCAGTGAACTCCTGCGGGCAGGGCACGCTGGGGTTGCCCAGCGAGTAATCGAACACATTCTCATATCCGATCTCTGCGGCACGCTGTTTGCCGTACATGAAGGTCTCGCGGATGACGCTCTTATTGCCGAGCATCGCGCGGTAGGTCTCATTCAGCATAATACTTCCCCCTGAGAGTTTATTTGTGGGCAGCCGTATAACTCTGCTCCACCTTGATGATGCAGCTGTAGGCTGCATCCTGTTCCTTGATGAACTGTTCCAGCTGAGTCAGCAGCTCTACCTTATCCCCTGCATAGCCTGCCGGCAGCACCAGATCGAACAGCACGTTGGTGTGGGTCCTGCCCGGCACGATGCGCAGATCGTGCAGAGAAAGCTCCGGGTCCATCTGACGCAGCTTTTCGGTCAGACGGGCACGCAGCACCCCCACTGCGGCGTCCGAGGTGACGATGGGATCGTAGTGGATGGTCACCATGAGGTTGTCGTTTTTAAAGAAGTCCCGCTCGATGTTGTCGATCAGGTCGTGTGCCTCCAGCGGGTCCTGCTCGGCGGGCAGCTCCACATGCAGGGAGGCGAACTGGTGTCCCGGGCCGTAGTCGTGCACCATCAGGTCATGCATGCCCAGCACGCCGGGATAGGAGAGCACCTTCTGCTCGATGTGGTCC
>ENA-UESC01002379-UESC01002379.1-human-gut-metagenome-genome-assembly--contig:-NODE-2379-length-11747-cov-5.329649_pt1 | contig 11747 bp, 7 predicted proteins | sample MGYA00242998_ERZ507999 | MGnify/ENA primary metagenome ERZ507999 (study PRJEB26167, sample SAMN06115465) | human gut metagenome | host: Homo sapiens | place: China:Hubei | collected 2016-04-27 | study... | reverse complement strand
AATCCCTGATCCCCATTATTCAGGACATCCAGGCGACCTACCGGTATCTCCCGCCGGATCTTTTGGACTATGTGGCCAAAAAGATCGGCATTACAGAGACCAAGGCTTACAGCGTGGCCAGCTTCTATGAGAACTTCTCCTTTGAACAGAAGGGAAAGTATGTGCTCAAGATCTGCGACGGAACGGCCTGCCATGTCCGCAAATCCACGCCGGTGCTGCAGTACCTGCGTCAGGAACTGGGACTCAGTGAGACCAAGCAGACCACCGATGACCTGATGTTCACGGTGGAAGTGGTGTCCTGCCTGGGCGCCTGCGGTCTGGCCCCGGCCATGATGGTCAACGAGCAGGTCCATCCCAAAATGACGCCGGAAAAGGCGGCGGAGCTGCTCAAGGAGCTTCGGGCCAAGGAAGAGGAGGGGCGGAGCGATGATCAGAATTGAAAACCGGTTCCAGCTCAAGCAGGTCCGGGCGGAATGCCAGGCTGAGACCAAGCAGGAAAAGTGCCGGGTGCTGATCTGCGGCGGCACGGGCTGTCTGGCCGGCGGCTCCGCCAAGCTCTATGAGCACATGAAGGAGTTGGCTGCGGAGCATGAAAACGTTCAGGTGGAGATCGGCCCGGAGATCGCCCATATCGGCGTCCACAAGAGCGGCTGCCACGGCTTCTGCGAAATGGGCCCCCTGATGCGGATCGAGCCTTACGGCTATCTCTACTTAAAGGTGCAGGAGAGCGACTGCGGCGAGATCTTTGAAAAAACGGTCCTCCGGGGTCAGCCGGTGGAGCGGCTGATGTTCCGTCAGGATAACAAGGTCTATCCCTCTGAGGAGGAGATCCCCTTCTACGCCAAGCAGACCCGCCTGGTGCTGAAAAACTGCGGCCATATCGACGCGGAGCGCATTGAGGCGGCCATTGCCGCTGGCGCTTACGAGGGCCTTGAAAAAGCCCTCTTTGAAATGACGCCCAAGGCCGTCATTCAGGCTATTACCGACTCCAAGCTCCGGGGCCGCGGCGGCGCGGGCTTCCCCGCCGGCAAAAAATGGAGCCAGGTGGCCGCTCAGAAGGAGACCGTCCGCTATGTGGTCTGCAACGGCGATGAGGGCGACCCCGGCGCGTTTATGGACCGCAGTATCATGGAGGGCGATCCCCACCGGATGATCGAGGGTATGCTGATCGCGGCCTATGCCGTAGGCGCGCAGGAGGGCTATATCTATGTCCGCGCGGAGTATCCTCTGGCTATTGAGCGCCTGAAGCTGGCCATTGCGCAGGCAGAGGAAGCCGGATTTCTGGGTGACAACATTCTGGGTACGGACTTCTGCTGCCGTCTGCATATCAACCGGGGCGCCGGCGCCTTTGTCTGCGGCGAGGGCAGCGCATTGACCGCCTCCATCGAGGGCAAGCGGGGTATGCCCCGCGTCAAGCCGCCCCGCACTGTGGAGCATGGCCTGTGGGAGAAGCCCACGGTCCTCAACAACGTGGAGACCTACGCCAACGTGCCCATGATCATTCAGCGGGGCGCGGAGTGGTACCGGGGGATCGGTACGCCGGAAAGCCCCGGTACCAAGGCCTTCGCCCTCACCGGCAACGTGTGCAACACCGGCCTGATCGAAGTCCCCATGGGTACGCCTCTGCGGGACATCGTGTTTGACGTAGGCGGCGGCATCCCCAACGGAAAGAAGTTCAAGGCCGTCCAGATCGGCGGTCCCTCCGGCGGCTGCCTGTCCGAAAAGGATCTGGACCGCCACATGGACTTTGACTCCCTCACCAAGATCGGCGCCATGATCGGCTCCGGCGGCATGGTGGTCATGGATGAGGACACCTGCATGGTGGAGGTGGCCCGGTTCTTCATGAGCTTCACTCAGCGTGAAAGCTGCGGCAAGTGCGTTCCCTGCCGGGAGGGCACTCAGCGGATGCTGGAGATCCTGGAGCGCATCGTGGCCGGTCAGGGCACCATGGAGGATCTGGATACCCTCCGGGATCTGGCGGATATGATCGAGAATACCGCCCTGTGCGGCCTGGGCAAGAGCGCGCCCAAGCCGGTCATCAGCACCCTCAACGCCTTCCGGGACGAGTATGTGGCCCACATTCGGGACCGCCGCTGTCCCGCCGGCGTCTGCTCCAAGCTTCGGGTGTACAGCATCGACCCCGCCAAGTGCAAGGGCTGCTCCAAGTGCGCCCGGAACTGCCCGGCGTCGGCCATTCACGGTACGCTGAAGTCGCCGTACACCATTGATCAGGACGCCTGCATCCGCTGCGGAAGCTGCGTGGAGCAGTGTGCCTTCGGCGCGATCACCGTAGAGAAGTAAGGAGGATGCTGCTATGGGATTTATGACCATTGACGGTCAGCGGGTGGAATTTACCAACGAACCCAATGTTCTGACCGTGATCCGCAATGCGGAGATCGATATACCGACCCTTTGTTACCATTCCGAACTGTCCATTTACGGTGCCTGCCGTCTGTGCACCGTAGAGAATGACCGGGGCAAGACCTTTGCCTCCTGTGCGGAGCCGCCCCGGGACGGCATGGTGATCTACACCAATACCCCCCGGCTCATGCGCTACCGCCGGACGATCCTGGAGTTGCTGCTGGCAGCCCATGACCGGGACTGCACCACCTGCGTGAAAAGCGGCGAGTGTCATCTGCTGGAGCTGGCTCACCGCATGGGCGTGGACCGGATCCGCTTCAAGAACCGGGAGGCCAAGTACCCCATCGACGAAAGCTCTCCTGCCATCGTCCGCAACCCCAATAAGTGCATCCTCTGCGGCGACTGCGTCCGTATGTGCGACAATGTCCAGTCCGTGAACGCCATCGACTTTGCCTACCGCGGCACCAGCACGCTGGTGACCCCGGCCTTCAACAAGACCATCGCCCAGACCAACTGCGTCAACTGCGGTCAGTGCCGGGTGGTGTGTCCCACCGGCGCGATCAGCATCAAGACCAACATCGATGAGGTCTGGGACGCGCTGGCGGATCCCAACACCATTGTGGTGGCGCAGGTGGCTCCGGCGGTCCGTGTGGCGCTGGGCGACAAGTTCGGCATCCCCAAGGGCGAAAACGTCATGGGCAAGCTGGTCAATGCCCTGCACCGACTGGGTTTCCATGAGGTCTATGACACTACCTACGGCGCGGACCTCACCGTGATCGAGGAGGCGGAGGAGCTGCTGGAGCGGATCTCCAGCGGCGCCAAGGGCCCCCTGTTCACCTCCTGCTGCCCTGCCTGGGTCAAGTTCTGCGAGACCCGGTATCCGGAGCTGGCGGACAATATTTCCACCTGCCGCTCTCCCCAGCAGATGTTCGGTGCGGTGATCCGGGAATACTACCGCAATCCTGAGATCAATCAGGGCAAGAAGCTGGTGTCGGTGTCCATCATGCCCTGTACCGCCAAGAAGGAGGAGATCCTCCGCCCTGAGTCCATGACCAATGGCCGACAGGACGTGGACTATGTGCTGACCACCACCGAGGTGGCCTCCATGATCCGCAAGTCCGGTATCCGCTTTGAGAATATCGACGGCGAGTCCACCGATATGCCCTTTGGCATCGGTTCTGGCGGCGGCGTCATCTTCGGTGTCACCGGCGGCGTGACGGAGGCGGTGCTCCGCCGCCTTCAGACCGGCCATAGCCGGGTGGAAATGGATCGCATCCGCACCAGCGGCGTCCGGGGCGATGACGGCTTGAAGGAACTGACCTTTGACTACATGGGCAAGGAGATCCGCGCCGCAGTGGTCAACGGTCTGGGCAATGCCGACAAGCTCATCAAGCGTATCCAGAGCGGCGAGGTCAGCTATGACTTCGTGGAGGTCATGGCCTGCCGCCGGGGCTGTATCATGGGCGGCGGCCAGCCGGTCGGCGCCGGTCCCCGGACCCGGAAGGCCCGCGCCAAGGGCCTGTATGATACCGACGTCAATATGCAGATCAAAAAGTCCAACGAGAACCCCATGGTCCTTGCTCTGTACGAGGGCCTGCTGAAGGGCAAGACCCATCAGCTTCTGCACCGTAATCTGGGCGTTACCGAGAACTGAATCACAGGAACAGCCGCCGCGGAAACTCCGCGGCGGCTGTTCTCTGCGTATGGGAAGATGCTCTGAGTGCCCTGAAAACTGATGAAAAAGCTGCGAAAACCTTTCTCACCGTGGAAGAAAGAAGTCAAAAGCCAGCCCGTAAAGGCTGGCTTTCGGCTTATTGGAATGTCCAGCGGGAAATGTCCGTATCGATGCTGTAAGCGTCAACGGTATCCGACCCGGTGCTGCCGGGGAATATGAGGGTCTGGCCGTCGCTGTCCAGCGTCAGGGGAAACCAATCAGGGCAGATGACCTCCCGGCCGTACTCATCGGTGAGAACAGCCGCTGATTCCAGAATATCCCCGGCGGCAAAGGGGAAGGAGAGAGGCTCCAGCCGATAGAAGGTGGCGTTGTCATAGCCTCGGTAGCTGGTCTGCTCATCGGCGCTGATGGGCCGCGCCCAGGCGATCAGATGCTGGTTTTTGAACAGGCCTACCCGAATGGAAACGGCCTCCGCCCGGGGGATCAGGATATTGTCCAGCTGCGTGCTGAGCGTCAAGGCATACTCCATGGCGTCCGGCAGGGTCAGCTTGCCGTTTTCAATCTGCGCCCGGCCTTGGAGATCCGCATCCACAAGATTGGCAACGTCCGGCAGGGAGCCGGAATACAGGCCGGAATACGTTTGCAGGGGCTGGGTCTGCCGGGTGCCGTCCGGCATGACGAATACCGCGGTGATGGCGATGTCATCCGTCAGTTCGCAGGTCAGCTCCGCCGAGAATTTCTCACTGACCGGCTGCCCGTTCTGATCCGGCTCGGACAGGACGGTTTTGCTGTTGGAGTTGTGGCCGTTGTCCACTGAAAATTCAACGCGCATACCCTCCACGTATGTTTTGGGGACGGCGTAGACGGAGAAGGTCACGGCGTTTTTGGACAGATCGGCGGATACCAGCTCCGTTCCATAGTCTGCTGTCAAAGCGTTCTGCTGTTTGAGGATCTCCTCCACCTGACCGGAGATACTGTATACCTGATTGGACATACTGCACTCCATCTGGTTGATCCGGTTGTAAACGCCATCGAATTGCCGACCGATTGTCCGAATGGAATCATAGATATTGTAGGCGGCACACAATACCGCCAGCGCTGCCAGCACATAGGGCCATTTCTTCCGGGGCTTCGGGGCGGTTTGGGCGGCGAGATACCGCTCCGTGATCTCCTCCACCATTTTCAACTGGGCGTCCGTCAATTCGCCGCTGTCCGGGGCAGAGGCCGTCTCCGGCGCTTCCTCCACTCCTAACAGCCAGCCTACGGTCACACCGAACCGGCGGCTGAGGGCCACCAGCTTGTCAATCTCCGGTAAGGCAGTATCCGATTCCCACTTGTAAATGGACTGCCGGGAAACGCCCAGCTCCGCGCCCAGTGTCTCTTGGGACAATCCGGCCTCTTTTCGCTTCAGGGCGATTCGCTGGCCTGTGGTCATACGCGTCACATCCTTTCGTGGGAACAGTATCGCCGAAAGCGGGCAAAATCGCCACCAACTTCCCGGCGAAATTTGTAAACCGTGGGTTTACACAGGGGGTTTACAGCTTTTTTTCGTAGAGATTCAGGGGGCAGTGGACGTAGCCCATGAAGAAGGTGTCCACCGTCCCGGCGAAGCGGTAGCCGATAGTGGGATAGAGGTGGTTGGAAACGGCGTTGCTCACGCCAGTGTCGAACCGCATGACGGTCTTGCCCTGTCTGCGGGCGGTGTCCTCGGCAAAGGCCACCATCTGCCGGGCCAAGCCCTGTCCCGCCCGGTCAGGATGGATGGTCAGGGTGTGGATGACGGCGACCTGATCGTCCTCGGCGGGGATGGACCAGCCGCCGTTTTTGTATTCCGGCAGCTGGACGCCGTTGAGATTCATGCTGCCCCAGATCGCGCCATCCTCATCTACGCCTACATACAGGGTCCCGGCGTTGAAGATATTCCGGGCGGTGTCGGCGGTGGGGTAAGCGCCCCGCTTCCAGCCTGTGTAATGCAGACCGGTGGCGTCCTCATGGTCTAAAATAGCCTCATAGACGGCGGCTACGGCAGACAGGTCGGATTCCTTGGCAATACGGATCATGGTGTTTCCTCTCTTTTCTCTCATTTTCAAAAACAGGCGTACCATCCGGTACGCCTGTTTGGTGGCTATTCGGATCTGGAGTCGTTTTCCTGCTTGGGCTCAGGCTTCCCGTCAGACGGCGTTTCGTCAGAGCCGGGCTTGTCCGCATCATTCGTCTCCCCGTCGGCGGGAGCGTTCTCCGGGGCTTCGATCTTCTCGGAGATCATGTGGACCTTCCGGGCGGCAGGCTCGATGACCTCCGGCTGAGAGGGGCGGAAGCCGTTCTCATGGGCCAGCGTGGAGGCGTAGGCGTCTTCCACGGTGGAGGGGTCCCGGCCCTCGATGATAGCCACCATCTCCGCGCCGGTGATGGTCTCCTTCTCCAGCAGATAGGCCACCACCTTGTCCATGTCCTCCCGGTTTTCCCGGATGATGTTCACGGCGTCGGCATAGCACTTGTCCAGAATATCCTTCACGGCCTTGTCCATAGCGGCGGCGGTGTCCTGCGCGCAGTCCAGACCGTAGCCGCCGTCCAGATACTGGCTGCGGCGGGAGGCCAGAGCCATCATGCCGAACTGGTCGCTCATGCCGAACATGGCAACCATGTTCCGGGCCACGCCGGTGGCCTCCTGAATGTCCTGAGAGGCGCCGTTGGTCATGGTGTTCATCACCACTTCCTCGGCGGCGCGGCCACCCATGGACACAGCGATCTTCGCCATCAGCTCGTCCCGGGTGCGAAGTTCCGTCTTATCCTCCTCCGGCATCAGCAGGGTGTAACCCAGCGCGCCTTGGGTGTGAGGGACAATGGTGATCTTCTGGACCGGTTCTGTGTTCTTCTGCTTGTAGGCCACCATGGCGTGACCGACCTCATGGTAGGCCACCAGCTTTTTCTCAAATTCCGTCAGGACGCTGCCCTTTTTCTCCGTGCCGGCGATGACCAGCTCGAAGGCGGCCAGCAGGTCTTCCTGGATCACCAGCTTGCGGCCCTTCCGGACGGCCCGGAGAGCGGCCTCATTCACAAGGTTGGCGAGATCCGCGCCCACGCAGCCGGCGGTGGCCAGCGCTACTTTCTTCAAGTTGACGTCCTCGGCCAGCTTGATGTTCCGGGTATGGACCTGAAGGGTGGCCAGACGGCCCGCCAGATTGGGACGGTCAATGATGATGCGGCGGTCGAACCGGCCGGGCCGCAGAAGGGCCTGATCCAGCACCTCGGGCCGGTTGGTGGCGGCCAGAAGGATGATGCCCTTGGTGGGGTCAAAGCCGTCCATTTCGGCAAGAAGCTGGTTCAGGGTCTGCTCCCGCTCATCATTGCCGCCGAAGCGCCCGGAGTCACGGGATTTGCCGATGGTGTCGATCTCATCGATGAATACGATACAGGGGGCTACCTTGGCGGCCTCCTTAAAGAGGTCGCGGACACGGGATGCACCCACGCCCACGAACATCTCCACAAAGTCGGAGCCGGAGATGGAGAAGAAGGGGACATTGGCTTCGCCGGCCACGGCCTTGGCCAGCAGCGTTTTGCCGGTGCCCGGAGGGCCTACCAGCAAAGCACCCTTGGGGAGCTTGGCACCGATGTCGGTATATTTCTTGGGATTGTGCAGAAAGTCGATGATCTCCGTCAGGGATTCCTTGGCCTCGTCCTGACCGGCCACATCGGCAAAGGTGACGCCGGTCTGCTTTTCCATGTAGACCTTGGCGTTGGCCTTACCCACGCCGCCGATCCCGCCCATGCCTCCCATGCCGCCCTTTTTCGCCATGATCCGCATGACGAGGGAGAACATGAGCATGATGAACACAAAGGGCAGAATGAAGTTGATGGCGAACAGAAGGAGCGGGCTCATCTGAGGCTCGTACTTCGTGTCATAGTCTGTTTTTCCGGCCTCGTGCATCCGCTCCACCAGAGTGTCGTTAGACTCCATCTTTACGGTAAAGAGCTTCAGCGCCGCGGTATGCTCCTTGCCGTCGGTGTCGGTAAAGGCGTAAACGGCCTTGCCATCCTGATCCGTGGACTTGGTGTAGGCGGTGCCATTCTCAGCAGTGTAGACATAGCCGTCCTTGGGGACGATATACAGCAGGCCCTCGGAGAGGTCCACGGTGACGTCCTCCACCTGCTTGTCCTCCATCATGGCGATGAAATCGCTGTATTTGATGTTGATGTTGGAGGCCTGCTTTCCGGCGGACCCCATGTAGCTGCTGGTGCAGTAGAACACCAGCGTCAGCACCAACGCCCAGGCCACCAGCTTGACAGCGCCCAGCAGATTGCGGTTGCCCCGTCGGTTTTTATTGTTTTTATCGTTCTGGTCCATTGAGAACTCCTTTCAGAGTGTGTGAAATTAAAAAGCAGTATAGCACAACCTCCTTGAAACCACAAGGAAAAGAGACTGCCTTTTCATAAACTTTCTGTAAATTCAGACGCGCTAAGGCGGAACGATTTTTCAAATTCATCTTTATTGTGGACCGGTTCTGTGATATACTGTAAAAAATATACCCTGCAGATTTTGACAAATTCCGATCATGAGAGGATTTCAATATGACAGACGAAAGAAAAGACCAGCTGACCGCCGAGGCCGATGGCATGATCGAGGGCCGCAATGCGGTGATCGAGGCGCTGCGGACGCAGACGAATATTGATAAAATTTATATCCAGCGGGGTGAAACGGACAAGACGCTGGGCCACATTGCCTCCAAGGCCCGGGCGGCGGGCATCGTGGTGGTGGAGGCCGACAGGCGGAAGCTGGACGGCATGAGCCGCACCCACGCCCATCAGGGCGTCATCGCTCTGGCAGCGGTGCGGGAGTACGTCAGTGTAGACGATATTCTGGCAGATGCCGCCGCCAAGAACGAGCCGCCCCTGATCGTGGTGTGTGACGAGATCTCCGACCCCCACAATCTGGGCGCCATCATCCGAACGGCTTATTGCGCCGGCGCTCACGGCGTGGTCATTCCCAAGCGCCGCAGTGCGGGTCTGACCAGCGTGGTGGCCAAGACCTCCGCAGGCGCGGTGTCTCACATGAAGGTGGCTCGGGTGCCCAATATCCCCTCCTTGCTGAAGGACCTGAAAAAGCAGGGGGTCTGGGTATTCGGCACGGCGGTCAACGGCACCACCGGCCTGTATGACGCGGACCTGAAGGGCGCCGCCGCCATCGTCATCGGCAGTGAGGGGGACGGCATGACCCGTCTGGCTGCCGAAAACTGCGATTTTCTGGTGAGCATCCCCATGAAGGGTGATCTGAATTCCCTGAACGCCAGCGCCTCGGCAGCGATCCTGCTGTATGAGGCCGTGCGTCAGCGGATGAACTGAGAAGTTTGGAGAGAACACGGTGTCAAAGGATGTCGAGAAAACAGAATACGGCACAGGCACCTGGGATACGCCGCCGTCTGACGAGGATTACACCTTAGAAGAGATCTTGGCGGAATACGGCTCCAGCCGCCAGCAGAAGATCATGGAAGAGGTGGAACGGGAGACCGCTCCGGCAGAGCCGGATACGCCGCCCAAGGCACCGGCTCCTGAACAGCCTTCCGCCCCTAAACCGACAGAGACAGCCCCATCTCCAACGCCCAAATCGGCGATGGCCCTCTGGGAGGAACGGATCGCTGCGGCGACGCTGGAACAGGACGGGGAGGACCCCCTTGCCGACGATTCGGACCCGGAGGAAGAACCCCGGACAGATGACGGCCCGGAGCCGGAGGCCACCCGCTTCCTGAGCCTGGAAGAACTGGTAGGGACAACGGTAGGGGCCGTGATGGAGGAGCACCACGAAACGCTGCTGAAGCCGAAATGGGGGCTGTTCTCCCGGAAGCGGCAGGAGGAAACGGAGCAGCTCTACGATTCCATGGAAGCCCCGGAGGAACCGGTAAAGCCTCTTACCGAGGCGGAGAGCATCGGGGAAGAACCGGAGCTCAGCGAGGTCGCGTCTGAGGAGCGGGAAGCCTATAAGAGACGTCACCGGTCTCTGGGGTTTGCCTTTTTTACAGCGCTGGTGCCTATCGCCGCTATGGCGGCGGAGCAGTCCGGCGTCACGGTCCCCTTCTGGACCGGAGACCGGCAGATCCAAGGCGTTGCCATGCTGGCCTGTCTGCTGATCGAATTGGTGCTGTGCTGGCACGTGCCGGTGTACGCGATCCGGAAGCTGAGTGAAAAACGCTGCGTCAGCGCACTGCTGGTGTCGTTGGCGGTGCTGGCGGCGGTGGTGGACTGCGCGTTGTGGCTGCTTGTTCCGGGGCGGGGAGAAGCGCTTCCCTATACCGCTGCGGCGGGACTGGCGCTGTGCTTTGCCCAGTGGGGCATCAGCCGGGAAAGCCGGGGCAGCTATGATAGCTTCCGTTTGGCATCGCTGGACGATTACCCCCCTTACTTGGTCACGGAAACTCCAAGGGGTGCCTGCAAGCAGAGGGGAGACCTGCGGGGCTTTTACACCACCGCCATGCGGGATGATTATGCCTCCCGTCTTCAGACGGTGTTCCTGCCGGTGATTTTTATGGCCGCGCTGGTATTCGCGGGCTTGACCTCTTTGGGACGTGGACACGGAATTGACTTCCTGCGGAACTGGTCCGTGATCCTGACAGCGGGAGCCACCTGTTCCCTGCCGCTGTGCTGGGGTCTGCCATGGTCCCGGCTGACCCGCCGGCAGCAGAAAAGCGGCTGTGCCGTGGCGGGCTGGGACGGCGCGGCCCGGGTAGGAAAGCGCCGGGGCATGATCCTGACGGATACCGACCTGTTTCCGCCGGGGACCATCCGGCTCAACGGCGTGAAGGTCTACGGCGAGGAGCTGGGCAAGGTGTCGGCCTATGCGGCGGCAGCCGCCCGTGCGGCGGGCTGCGGCCTGGAGCGGGTCTTTGAGGGACTGGCGGTGGGGGAGAACGCCCCACGGGAAACGGCTCAGGACCTGAGCTTCTATGAGCAGGGCGGCTTTGGCTGCACGATCCACGGGGAATCCGTCCTGTTGGGGACTGCCTCCTTCCTGCGGAAGCAGGATGTGCGTCTGCCCAGCAACATCAATCTGAAAACCGGCATTTTTCTGGCCATCGATCATCAGCTGGCGGCGGTGTTCGCTGTGAAGTACGAGGCGTCGGAAAATGTGGATTACGCGCTGCGGACCCTGCGCCGCAGCCGGATCACGCCGATTCTGGCAGTGCGGGACCCCAACATCACCCCGACGCTGCTGAAGCGGAAGTTCTACAAGAAGATCAAGGTGGAGTATCCGCAGCTGACGGACCGGGTGGCCCTCAGCGAAGCGGAGGAGGACCGTGGCCTGCCCCGGGCGCTGCTGCTGCGGGAGGGCCTGCTGCCCTACGCCGAAGCAGTGGTGGGCAGCCGCCGTCTGCGGACGGCGGTGCGCCGGGCGACCTGGCTGTCCCTGGCGGGCAGCGCCGCCGGCGTTTTGCTGACGGCGTATCTGGTGTCTCTGGGGAAGTTCGATTTGCTCACCCCCCTGTCCCTGACGGTGTTTTTGCTGCTGTGGACCCTGCCGGTGCTGCTGATGAGCGACTGGACCGGCCGATATTGACACTTGACAGAATAAAGTACCGGGAGGCAGGCTTTTTCCCTGCCTCCCGGTACTTTTTCGCGCTGTCCGGGACCAAAAGACTTTTTTTCAAGAAAAATGATTTTTGCGGGACCCCACAAAAATAGGCGACCCTTTTTGCCTACCCCTCCAAAATGTGAGATCTCA
>ENA-UESC01002377-UESC01002377.1-human-gut-metagenome-genome-assembly--contig:-NODE-2377-length-11763-cov-5.459439_pt1 | contig 11763 bp, 8 predicted proteins | sample MGYA00242998_ERZ507999 | MGnify/ENA primary metagenome ERZ507999 (study PRJEB26167, sample SAMN06115465) | human gut metagenome | host: Homo sapiens | place: China:Hubei | collected 2016-04-27 | study... | reverse complement strand
AAGGCCGCTGGACATCTGTCCGGCGGCCTGTTTTTGTGCGATATGGGCGCTCAGCCCCAGAGGGCGGTGAGCATAGGGATGATCTGCTTTTTGCGCGAGACTACGCCGGGCAGGAACGCCGTATGGTCGCGGAACTGGACGCCGAACGCCTGCGTCATCGTGTCGTCGTCGCCGACGTAGAGCAGCTGCGTACCCTCAAGCAGGACGTCCGTCAGCATCAGGATCATCAGCTTATAGCCGCGCTCGCGGCTGGTCTTTTCCATGAGCGTGAGGAACTCGTCCTTGCGCTGCATCATCCGCTGCGAATCGACGCAGGTGATCTGGCTGACGCCGAGGTCGTGCCCAGCGATGTGGAAATCCTTGAAATCGGAAAACAGCAGCGACTCCGCGCTCTTCGCCTCGCCGATGGACGCGGAGAAGATCTCACGGCCCAGCTCGTCGAGCGAGATGTTCGCGATGCGCGCCATGCGCTCGGCCATGCGGTGGTCGCGCGGCGTGGACGTCGGAGATTTGAACATGACCGTATCGGCCACGATGGCCGCCGCCATCAGGCCCGCGAGGTTCTGCGAGGGCATGAGTCCGCGCTCCTGATACATTTCGGCGATGATCGTCGCCGTCGAGCCGACCGGCTCGTTCCGGAAATAGATCGGTCCGCCGGTCTGGATATCGGCGAGGCGGTGGTGGTCGATGATGGCGAGGATATCCGCCTGTTCGAGACCGGGCACGGACTGCGCCGCCTCGTTGTGGTCGACGAGGACGACGCGCTTGCGCCGCGGCTTGATGAGATGGAACCGTGAGAGCGTCCCGACGACCTTGTCGTTTTCATCCAAAATCGGATAGCTCCGGTGGCGGCTCTTCAGCACGACCTCCTTCACGTCGTCGACAAAATCGCTCAGGTGGAACGCTTCGAGATCATCCGTGCGGCAGATGCGCGAAATTTCGATTGCATGATAGACCATTCGCGCGGCGCGGAACGCATCGAACGGCGTCGCGATGATGCAGGTCTTTGTCGGCAGCTCGCGCAGCTCCTCCGGCAGCCCCGCCTGGCAGACGATCAGGCAGTTGACGTTCTGCTCGATGGCGCGGCGCGCCACGTCCGGCTGCTCGCCGACGATGACGATCGACTCCGGGCCGGGGAACAGCAGATTCGGGTTCGACTGCGGCACCGCGATCGTCACCTCGCCGCTCAGGCGGTCGACGGAATAACCTGCGTCGTTGATGATCTTGCCGTCGAGAACGCTCAGCAGGTTAAAGACCGGAATGTCCTGCACACAGGGTGTGCTCAGCGTCTGCATGTCGTAGGCCGCGATCTCCGCCGGGGAGAGCATGCCATAGAGCGTCCCGTCGTCGTGGACGACTGGAATGGCGGGGATGGAGCGGTCGGATTGCAGGGCATCCCACGCGCGGCCCAGCGTCACGGCGCAGCCCAGCGCGGGCGGCGTGTCGTAATCGAGGTCGCGCACCTGCGTGCGCATGGTCTGGATGCGCATCGGCGGCTCAAAGCCGAACCGGTCGAGCACGAGCTGTGTCTCGTCGGAGATGTGGCCGAGGCGCGCGGGGACGTAATCACGCTCGCCAATGGCGTTTTGCAGGGCCGCATAGGCCATGGCGGAGACAATGGAGTCGGTATCGGGGTTGCGGTGGCCGGTGACATAGATCGGTTCCATAGAGGCCTCCTTACTGCGCGGCCGGGAAGGCCACACCGTTCTGCCGCAGGATGAAGCGGATGGGGTAATAACCGTCAAGGTAGTACTTGCAGTACCAGTCATAAGTTGCGTCCGGCAGGTGGACAAGCTCCGGCGCCTCCGTGCGGAAGAGCTTGAAGGTCGTCTCGTCGCCGGAGAGCAGCGCCGCGGCCAGTTCCGTCTGTCCCTCGGCCATCAGGCGGCTCAGGCAGCCATCCATGATGCGGACGCAGGCCTGTTCGTCCGTGGAGCCAAGCAGCTCGCGATTGCCGAGCCAGGCAAGGAAATCCTCCATCGAAAGCTCCGTGCGTGCCGCTGCGCGGGAGAGCGTGCGGAACTCTCCGTCCGCGCCGCGGCGGAGAATGTCGATCAGGTAGCGGAAAATTTCATCTTCAAGGCAGACGCTGTCGAGAAAGACCTCAAAAATGTCGCGCGTCTCGGTTTTCACCGGCTCCGCCGGTTCGGCGGGTTCATCCGGCTCCGGCGCGCGCTCGGCGGCGAGCTGCGCGATGGCGGCGTTCAGGTCATTGGGGTCGAATGCGTCATAGTCAGCTTGCGGAATGGACTCGCCGGTCTGCGCGGCGCAGCGGCGGACAAACTCCGGGATGCCGACGGTCTGGATCTGGGTTTGCAGCTCGACGGCCTTTTTCAGATCGTCCGTCTCATGCAGCGCGAAGCCCTCCGGCAGCGGCCGCTTCCCCTCGCAGATCTCGGAAACGAATTGCAGATAGTATGGAATTAAGGACATCTTGTGCCTCCTTGGGCATTTTCTTTTAGTGTATCATTCGGGGCACAGAATGTCAAAGAGAACCCATCGCAATTTCAAAAGTCCAGTCTGCCCCGTAGGGGCGGCCAATGGCCACCCGACCCAAACTGTGACCCAGCGAAGCGGTCACAGTTTGGAAAGGAAGAAGGAGCCAGCGAATATGGAGCTTTCGCCGCCCCGGCGGAAGCGGAATGCAGCTGGCTTCTTCTGACGCCGCGCCGCACGCGATCTTGATGATGGCGGGCAGACAACATTTTACGGATACACCCCAAAGACGGTCTGGTGCTTACCGAACCGTCGGCAGCGTAAAGATAAAATTGGTAATGCCATTCTCGCTCGTGGCCCAGATGTCGCCGCCGTAGGCGCCGACAATGGTCTTTGCAATATACAGCCCGAGGCCCCAGCCTTCGCGGTCGGCAGAGCGGGATTTATCGGCCTTATGGAAGCGGTCGAACAGGAGGGGCAGCTCGTTCGGGTCGATGGTTGGGCCGGAATTCTGCACGGTGACCTTCGCCTTGCCGCCCTCGAGCGCGAGGAAGAGGCCGAGCTTGCCGCCCTGCGGGCAGAACTTGATGGCGTTATCGAGCAGGTTGTAGACGACCTGCGTGATGCCGTCGCGCTCGGCCTTGACCCAGACGGGCCGGTCGGGCAGCTCGACGTCGACGTTCAGGCCCTTGCCGTTGATCTTCTGCTCGAACGTGATGATCACGTCGCTCATCAGCTCGCCGAGGTCGAACCGCGTCATCCGTGATTCTTCAACGCCCATCGCCTGCAGCCGCGAGATGTCCAGCATATTGCGCACAAGGCGGGAAAGCCGCCGTACCTCGCCGGAGACGATCTGCATGTAGTGCTGCTGCTTTTCGGGCGGGATCGTCCCGTCGAGCATGCCGTCGATATAGCCGCCGATGGTCGTCATCGGGGTCTTCAGTTCGTGCGAGACATTGGCGACAAATTCCTGCCGCCGCCGCTCGGACGATTCGAGCGAATCGACCATCGTGTTGAACGCGCGGGCGAGGTCGTTGATCTCGCTCGTATTTTTCGGCGATTCCTCGACGCGCACGCCGAGTTCACCCCGGCCAAAGCGGCGCGCGGCGTCGGCCATCTGGCCGAGCGGACGGACCTGCATCCGCGACAGGAACGACGCGGCCAGCATCGACACGATCAGAACTGCGATCGCCACGTAGAAGAACAGCGTCGACGAACGGAGCATGAAATTCTTCGTCTGCGCCATCGGCGCGGAAACCAACACATAGCCGATCTGCTCGCCGTCGCTCGCGAGCAGCGTCTGCCCGGCGAGATAGCGCGGCTCGTCGTAGATGCTGGAGAGGGACGTCTCCTCGTACCAGCTGCCGTCCTTCTGGATCTCGGCCAGCAGCACGGGATCGACGGTCTGCCCGATGTGATCACAGGAGAACTTCTCACAGGAACAAATACGGATCACGCCGTCTGTATCGCAGAGCAGCGCCTCCGCATCGCCGACCTTGGTGAACAGGGACAGGCTGATGTGGAAATCAAAATTATTCTGCAAATCGCCGACGGAGTCGTAGGCCTCGGCCAGCTCGGCCACGGCCTCTGCGTCGCGGATCATGGTCTGCTGGTTCTGCGACTCGATCGTGCCCAGCATCAGGAACCGGAACGAAACGCCCGTGATGAGCAGGCACAGCAGGAGCAGCGCCGCGATCATCGCAAACTGCCGGCTGAACGTTGTTTTCATGGTTACAGAACCTCGAATTTATACCCGACGCCCCAGACGGTTTTCAGGCTCCACTGATCACTGACGCCCTCGAGCTTTTCGCGCAGGCGCTTGACGTGGACGTCGACGGTGCGGCTGTCGCCGAAATAGTCGAAGCCCCAGACCTCGTCCAGCAGTTGGTTGCGCGTGTAGACGCGGTTCGGTGTGGACGCGAGGTGATAGAGCAGCTCCATCTCCTTCGGCGGCGTCTCGACGCGCTTGCCGTCCACGATCAGCTCGAACGAGTCGAGGTCGATGATCAGCTTGTCGAACACGAGGCGGCGCGGCTTCTCCTTGTCGCCGTCGCCCGCCGCGCGGCGGAGCACCGCCTCGATCCGCGCAAGCACCTCTTTCATCTCGAAGGGCTTCGTGATGTAATCGTCCGCGCCCTGCTTCAGGCCGGAGACCTTATCGGTCGTCTCGCCCTTGGCCGTCAGCATGATGACGGGCGTCTGGCTGTCCTGCCGGATGGCGCGGAGCACGCCCCAGCCGTCCACACCCGGCATCATCACGTCCAGCAGCACCAGATCGGGCCGCAGCTTGCGATAGAGGTCGATGCCCTGTGTGCCGTCGGCGGCGATCGTCGCCTGATAGCCCTCTTTTTCCAGATACAGCCGCAGCAGATCTGCGATATTATTGTCGTCCTCGACGATGAGGATGCTTTTCGCCATTTCAAAACTCCCCTTTTGCGGCGCAGCCGCCGCCATTGTTTTTCTCTATTCTATCACACCCAAAAGCGCGTGCATGAACTTTTTGTAAAAAACCGCGTTTACCGGGAAAAACAGCGGAAATCCGTTTGTCAACCGGCCGCAAATATGATATGATACCTATGATCACTCGTATTGATGGGAGAACGAACCATGGAATATACACCCCGTATGCTGGACGCCGCTCTGACGGCCCGCAGCGCGGCAGCCGCCGGAATGGTGCTGCTGAAAAATGTACAGAACGCCCTGCCGCTGACCGCGGAGGACGGCGAGGCGCTGCCGGTCGCCGTGTTCGGCTCCGGCCAGATCTTCACGCCCTGCTGTGAGGCAGCAATGGACCCGTGGCGCAAGGTCTCTGTGCTGGACGGACTTTGCGCGAGCGACGCCGTCAAGCCGGACGGTCTGCTCAGCCACAAGTACCGCACGTGGGCGCTGGAGCACCCGGCGGGCGGCGAATATCCGCTCGGCTCTTTGAGCATGGAAGAACTGGCGGGCTGCAACCGCGCGGCCATCGTCGTCATCGCCCGCAGGCCGGAACAGACCGACTGCACGCTGACGGACAGCGAGACGCAGATGCTCCGCAGCGTGACCACCGCGTTTGACCGCACGATCCTCGTCCTCGCGACGCCGGGCTTCGTCGAACTGAACGACGCCGCGATGGCCTGCCAGGCCATTGTCTGGATGGGCATTGCCGGACAGGAGGCAGGTTCTGCCCTAGCCGACGTGCTGACGGCGAAGGCGCTGCCGATGGGCCGCCTGCCGTTCTCCTGGCCGGTCTCGCGGACGGACTTTGACGCGTCGAACGCGCAGGCTGACCAGTTTGTCGGCTACCGTTATTTTGATTCCTTCGGCGCGGAGCTGCGCTGGCCGTTCGGCTATGGACTCGGCTACGGCACGTGCGCGCTCGGCAGCGTGAGCGTTGGACTCGATGGCACGGATGTCACCGTCAGTGCCGAGGTGGAGAACATCGGCGAGACCTGGCCCGCCGCGGAGGCCGTGCAGGTTTATATCTCCCGGCCCGACGCCGCCGGTGCGCAGCCGGTCTGGCTGCTTGACTGCTTCGCCCGCACAAAGCTGCTCGCCCCCGGCGAGCGCGAGACCGTCCAGCTTCGCTTCCCGGTCACGGAGCTTGCCGCCTACCGCGAGAGCGCCTGTGCCTTTGCGCTGGAAGAGGGATATTACGACGTCCGCGTCGGCTTCCATTCCCGTGGGACATATATTGCCGGTTCGCTCCGTTCGATGCAGCGCGCCATGGTACGGGCCGTCACGCCGCTCCGCCTGGATGCCCCGGCGAATGACCGCGTGCGTGACCGCAAAGCCGCATTCACCTATCCCGGCGAGGCCGAGGAACTGACCGCTGCGCACAAGTATGCCATCCGCATCTCCCCGCGCAATCTCCCGAAGCGCAGCCGCAAAAAGGGCCGCGATTTCCAGGGCTGCTACGGCGACAACGAAGTACATACACTGGACGACGTCCGCGCGGGCCGGTGCAGCGTATTTACGCTGGTCGCCGCAATGGACGACCACAGCCTACGGCAGCTCGTCGACCAGTTCGGCTTCTGCCCGGCGTCGGTGCCCGGCGCACTGGGCGCATCCGCCGCGCTCGAGCGTTACCGCATCCCGGCGATGCAGCTTGCCGCCGGTTCAGAAGGACTTTGCCTGACAAAAGAGATCCGCGGCGAGGACGATGAGATCATCCGCCGGCAATATACCACGGCCTTTCCGTCGGCCACGCTGCTCGCCGCCGCGTTCTCGCCGGATGTCTGCCGGGCCGTTGGCCGGGCTGTTGGCCGCGAAATGCAGGAATTCGGCATCCATCTCTGGCTGGCCCCGAGCTTGAATCTGCTCGCCGATCCACGCGCCGCAGACGCCGCGGGCCGCTGGTCGGAGGACCCAGTGCTCACCGGCGTTCTGGCCGCTGCGCTGGCCGAGGGCGTTTCGAAGTATGGCGCAGCCGTGCTTCGCCATGGAGATCTGCCGGAAGATGCCGCAATGAGCCAGTCCGCGCTCCGCGACACGTGGCTCCTGCCGTATGAGATCGCGGCGGGCAGCTATCGCGCAGCGCTCATTCCAAGCGGCACGTTCTGCGGCGAAGTCCTCGGCGAGGACAGCCCGCTTGTGCGTTCGTGGATCGTGGACAGCCGCTATCGCGGCATGTTCCTCGCCGACGGCGAGCGCTATGTCTCCGGCCCGCAGCGCATCGACCTTGAACGTTCGGCCATCCGCATTTTGAAATTGATGCTGGACATTCCCAAATAAAAGTTCCGCCCTCTGACGCAGACGCGCCGGAGGGCGGTTTTTTAATTTTCCATCTGACGGCCCAAGAATCCGGCGACGGTCTGCACCAGCTTCTGCTCGGCCTCGGTCAGCGGCGCGTCCTGCTCATCCAGCAGGAGCATCACAGCGCCCATCAGGTCGCCCTCAGCCAAGATCGGCGCAGCCACGCCGAGAAAGTACCGTTCGGAGGCATCCGATGGGTGCAGCCGGGCCTGCCCCGGCTGGTAGCGGTAGATTTTCCGCGACTCCATGAGCCGTTCCAGCTCCTGCGAGCAATGGTTGTCGATCAGCTCGCGCCGCTGCGCACCATAGACCGCGATGATCGCGTCCCGGTCGCAGACAGCAGCGATGTGGCCAGTGTTTTTGCCCATCGATTCGCAGATCTGCGCGGCAAACTCCGTCAGATCGCCCATGGGCGAATATTTCTTGAAAATGACCTCGCCGTCCTTTTCCGTATAGATCTCCAGCGGGTCGCCGCTGCTGATAACACTGACACGGAAAACCTTGTCCTTTCGGTGTGCCGCACCTTGGACAATTTCAGTTTCGTAGGGGTCGATGCCCACATCGACCCGCGGGCGGACAGAGTCGTCCGCCCCTACAAGCTGGGATTCGCTATTTTCCGTGCCGGAATTAAAATTTGCGGTATCCTCCGGGAGTGCGCCGGCCTTGAGCAGGCTGTCGATGTCCGCCTTGAGCTGCACCTCGATGTGATCCTCATAGACCCGGATTTTTTCGATCATTAAATTCAGGTCGTTGCGGTCAAGCGTTGGCTTTTCCAGAATGTCATGAAACACGTCGATGGCCGTCTTTGCCACGCGGTTGATGCGGATGATGGTGTTTCGTTTGTCACTGGCAAATTCGATCTGGTGCTGGATGCCCGCAATGCGCTGCGTCAGCTCCGCTTCCAGCTCGTCGTAGGTTTCCTCCAAAAGTTCTTCCTGCTCCGGGTGCTTCATAATGTCGCGGATGCGCTGGCGCTTGGTCGCTTTCAGTTCCTCCTGCTTGTCAAGCAGTAAGGCTTCCAGATTTTCCTCCGTGCGCTTCGTCTCCGCAATGTCCGCCTGCTCTTTCTCCAGATCGGCGTTCAGCCGCTCAAGCATGGCGCTGGAATTGTCGCGTACCTTGCGCACATAGTCCTTGACCAGCGCGTCGAGTGTTTCCACGCGGATATGGTGGCTCGTGCAGCCCTTGAGGCCGCGACGGTGATACGTTCCGCAGGTATAGGCGGGCGCCAGATCACTCCGGCTCATTGCGAACATCGGACTGCCGCAGTCGCCGCAGACAAGAAGTCCCGAATACACGTTGTCGTTGACCTTGACCCCGCGATAGTTGTTTGTCGAACGGCTTTCGCGCAGGGAACGCACTGTTGCGAACGTGCGGTAGTCGATGATCTCCTGATGGTGATGCTCAAAGACGCGGTGCTCGCTCTCATCCAGCTTGCGGTCTGTGCCATTGATTTTTACGCGCGTGAATTTTCCCTGCCGCAGCGTGCCGATATAAAAATCGTTATCTAAAATCCCCTGTACCGTGACGATCGCCCACGCCGCTTTCGTCTTGCGGCGGACAGGCTCTCCGGCCGCGGCGCGGCGCTCACACTCGGACATCCGCGGCGTGGGCACGTTGTTGTCCGTCAGGTAGTTGGCAATTTTCTTGTAGCCCCAGCCATCCAGATAGAGCCTGAAAATTGTCCGGATGACCTCGGCCTCGGTCGGCACGACCTCAAAAACCTGCTGTTTGTTGAGAATGTAGCCATACGGCGCGGCGCAGAGCCAGCGCCCCTCCTCCTGCCGCCGCTTCACGACGCTGCGCACCTTTTTCGACGTGTCCGTGACCGGCATTTCATTGATCAAAAACTGAAACTGGATCTTCAGCCAGTCGTCGTCATTCGGGAAATCAATGTTATCACCGATCGAAATGATCCGCACACCCGCGTCGCGCAGATCCTCCAGCTCCACCAGCCCGCGGGAATTGCGGCGGGAGAAGCGCGAGAAATCCTTGACGATGAGAATGTCGTACTTGTGGCGCATCAGCCCCCGGCGCATCTCCTGATACCCCTCGCGCTGCTCGAACGTGTACCCCGAGCGGTCGCGGTCTTCAAAAAACGTCAGTGTGCTGTTTGGAAAGTGCGTCGTTACAAAATCTTCGATGATGGACTTCTGGTTTTCGATCGACACATTGTCGCGGTCGAGCTCCTCATCGACCGAAATGCGGGCATACCCCGCAATGTCAAAGCGTTCTATCATTCGCATTTACCCTTGAGATACTTTTCCGTCTGCCCCCAGCTGCCGAGGATTCCTCGGTAGTTGCTTTTCGGCTCATTTCCCATTTGTGTCTCCTTTCGTCTGCTCCGGCAGCTGTGCCGCCAGCAGGTTGAACACCAGCACTGCCGCCACGGCCAGGGCCGTCAGTCCGGCGGAGAAGGCGCCCCTGCGGGAGGCGTGGCGCCCCGCGGTCTCCTGCAGGCTGTTTTTCCAATCACGATGTTCCATATTCACACGCCTCCTCTCAGTTCCACCGGCGCTTCTGGATGACCTGGACGGTCAGAAAGACCAGCAGCGCGCTGATGGACAGGTACAGCAGGATCCCGGGAACGTCGAAGACGTGGTCCGTGGAAAAGCTGTCGAAGGCGGAGAGCAGGGAGAACTTGCCCAGCACATCCGGCAGCAGGTTGGCGAAGACGGAGGAGTCCCGCAGGTAGAAGGCGATCAGCACCGCGGCGCCGGCCACCAGCACGCCGGCTGTGACCTTCCAGTTGTTGGACAGGGCGTTGATGAGGAAGCACACCAGGATCAGCACCACGAAGAAGCCCAGCAGAGACCCGACGGCGGTGGAGGGCAGAAAGCCCACCAGGCCGTCCCACAGATACAGCAGGAGCAGCAGGCCGAAGGTGCCCACTGCGGCGATGATCTGGCTCTCCGTCAGAGAGGAGATCAGCATGCCCACGGCGATCTCCACCGCGCCCAGCAGGAAGAAGGCCAGAATGGCGCCGTAGTCCGCCAACAGGAAGGCCGTGCCGTTCAGCGCGATGATGAGGGGGCACAGGCAGGCAATGGCCACCGGCACGGCGAACACCGTCAGCATGGCGAAGTACTTCCCCAGCACCACGGCGGTGACGGATACCGGCGCCGTCAGCAGCAGCTGGTCCGTCTTGGTGTGGCGCTCATCCGCCATGGAGCGCATGGTGAGAATGGGGACCACCACCATGAAAATGAAGAGAGAGGAGCCCAGAGAGAGGGAGAAATAGGGGTATCCCTGAAACAGGTTGTAGGCAAAGAAATAGATGCCGATGAAGACCGTCAGAACCGCCACGAAGATCCAGCCGATCATGGAGTTGAAATAGGAGCTGACCTCCCGCTTATAAATCGCTTTCATCGCCGACCGCCTCCTTTTCCGCAGTTTCCACAGAGGTCTGGAACAGCGCCGCCGCCCGGGCGGCCACCGTATCGTTATCGTCCGTCAGATCCAGGAAGACCTCCTCCAGAGAGGCCGTCCGGGGCCGCAGCTCCAGCAGGGGCAGCCCCGCCTCTGCAAAGGCGAAGAACAGCGCCTCCCGGATGTCCCTCTCCATGTGGATGGCAAATCGGGCTGTGTCCTCCGTCCGCCCCAGCAGGGTCCGGCCGGTGATGCCCGCCACCCGGTCCAGCACGGCCCCCGCCGCCTCCGGCGCGGCCTTTGCCGTCAGTTCCAGGGAGCCTCCGGCGGAGAGCTTCTCCTCCAGGTCCTCCGGGGTGTCGCACACCACAAACCGGCCCTTGCGGATGATGAGGACCCGGTCGCATACCGCCCGGATCTCAGAGAGGATATGGGAGCTGAGGATCACGGTGTGGTCCTTTGCCAGATGCCGAATGAGATCCCGGATCTCCACCACCTGCTTGGGATCCAGGCCCACGGTGGGCTCGTCCAGAATGATAATCTTGGGGAAGCCCAGGATGGCCTGGGCCAGGCCGACCCGCTGGCGGTAGCCCTTGGACAGGTTCCGGATCAGCCGGGCGCTCATATCCTCCAGATGGGTCAGGGCCAGGACCTTCGTCAGCTGGTCCGTCCGCTGCTCCTTGGGGATCTTCTTCAGCTCCGCGCAGAAGCGCAGGTACTCCTCCACCGTCATATCAGGATACAGCGGCGGGATCTCGGGGAGATAGCCGATGCAGGCACGGGCGGCCTCCGGCTCCTCCAGAATATCGTGGCCCTCCACCAGGACCTGTCCCTCCGTGGCCGCCAGATAGCCGGTCATGATATTCATTGTGGTGGATTTTCCGGCGCCGTTCGGCCCCAAGAAGCCGAAGATCTGGCCGTCCTCCACCGTGAAGCTCAGATGGTTCACCGCATAGTGGTCGCCATAACGCTTCACAAGGTTTTTGACCTCGATCACACAAATAACCTCCTTCAGGAATGGAGACGGGCAGGGCCCGCCCCAGTCAGCTTTCACAGTATAAAAAAAGAAACTGAAAACTATCTGAAAGAATGAACAGAACTTCATAAACTGTTCAAACTTTTTAAAGGTTGTTTTTAGATTTTGGGGGTATGATACAGACATCCTCCAAAAAGGATAACTGATCCCCCCTCTCTTTTTTCATTTTTCATTTCCTTTCTCTCTGC
>ENA-UESC01002374-UESC01002374.1-human-gut-metagenome-genome-assembly--contig:-NODE-2374-length-11771-cov-3.303746_pt1 | contig 11771 bp, 5 predicted proteins | sample MGYA00242998_ERZ507999 | MGnify/ENA primary metagenome ERZ507999 (study PRJEB26167, sample SAMN06115465) | human gut metagenome | host: Homo sapiens | place: China:Hubei | collected 2016-04-27 | study... | reverse complement strand
CAGGTGAACAGCCATCTATATACATCGGACCATTTAGTTTCCGACTTTCCCGGTCGCAGATTCCGAGTGGATGAAGTGCTGTCTTTTACCGGAAAACTCTGTAAAGGACTATCAAAGACAATCCCCCAAGCAAATATAACCGTGCGTAATTTTCCTCTCTCCGTAGAAGAACTGCGTAAGCGGACGAAGATCACCGACGGAGGCCATGTCTATCTCTTTGCAACTACCTTGGTGGATGGAGAAAAGGTGCTGGTCAAGTGTTCCAAAGCCTGATCGATCAGGTGAATAACATCAGCACCAATTGTGCTGAAATCACGCGGATAAACATTGAAAGCGGATAGACGGTGGCATAAGAAACGGAGGGTTCGTCGCCATCGACAGTCGTGTTGGCATAGCTCAGTGCCATCGGGTTTGCCATGCTCCCGCAGAGCATACCCACGTTGTGCGCATAATCGAGTTTGAAAAATTGCGAAGCTATGAAACCGACGATCAGCACCGGCACGATCGTCAGCAGAAATCCAAGCCCGATCCAAAGCAATCCTTCTGCCCGAAAAACCGTTTCGAAGAAATGTACACCCGAATCGATCCCCAATCCCGCTAAATAAATAATGATCCCCAGTTGACGAAGCATCAGGTTGGCACTCATTGTCGTGTAGGTTGTCAGGTGGAAACGAGGGCCGAATGCGCCCATCAGGATTCCGACGATGATCGGGCCTCCGGCGATCCCTAATTTGACTCATCCCTGGTAACGTGATCGGCAATGCTCCTAACAGCATCCCCAGCGATATACCAATGAAGACAGCCAAGAGGTTCGGATTGTTTAACCGCTTGATCTCATCCCCTAAAATCTTTCCGACTGTGTTTACCGAATTCGCTTCTCCCACGATAGTCAACCGGTCACCGATTTGCAGGCGCAGGTCGGGAGAGGCCAGCAGGTCTATACCGGCACGGTTCACACGCGTAATATTGATACCGTAGAGGTTACGAAGGCGGAGAGAGCCTAATTTCACACCGTTCACCCGGTTGCGTGTCACCGCGATGCGGCGCGAGATCAGTTGGCTGTCAATGGCATTCCAGTCGATATCCGCCTTGTTCCAATCTACATTCTCCTGCTCGCCGAAAAGGACTTTAATATTTTCGACATCCGATTTAACGGAGATGATCAAAAGGTGGTCATGCTCGTGAAGTAAGGTGTCCGAAGTCGGAATGCTTACTTTACCGTTTCTCCATACACGTGAAATAACGAAATGCTTGTCCGTCAGCTTCATTACGTCCTTGATGCTCTTTTCGTAGATAGCCGGATTGCTTACATGAAACTCGGCGACATAGGTAGTCGTGTCGCGTTGTTCCTTTAAGTCTTTCTGTTTCTTGTCGGCAAACAAGGCTCTCAGGATAATAATCGCCAAGATCACGCCCACTACGCCGAGCGGATAAGCAACGGCACACGCCAAAGCCATGTCCGTCACCCCTTTGGTATTGGTCGGATCTATCTGCAACAAAGCCTGTTGGGCGGCTCCCAAAGCAGGCGTGTTGGTAACGGCCCCACAAAGCAAACCGACCATATTGGAAAGGGAAACTCCTGTTACCCAGTGCAGACCGACTGTCATAATGAGTCCGAGCAGGATAACGCCTAACCCCATCATGTTCATAGCTACCCCTCCCTTCTTCAGCGAAGAGAAGAAACCGGGACCAACCTGTAACCCTAATGCATAGACGAAAAGGATCAAGCCGAAACTTTGAGCAAAATACAGCATATCCTTATTCACGACGATCCCTAAATGCCCGGCCAAGATACCGGCAAAGAATACAAATGTGATACCCAGTGAGATCCCGAATATCTTGATCCGTCCTAAATACAATCCAAGTGCAGAGACCAGTGAAATAATGATGACTGCCTGCACCATCGTAGGCTCTAAAAAGGCCTCTTGTAACCAATTCATAAAGTTCCCCTGTTTATTGACGGCACAAAGATAGGACAATAATTTGATTCGTCATCTATTTCTCTCGTTCCCGCGCTTGACACAGGCTCCCCTTATTGTCTTTGTTCGTTTGTTTCATTACCTTTATCCCCAAAATAAGATCAGATTCATATTTGTTAAATCTGGAAAAACATGTCATTGAAAATAATCCATACTGCCGACTGGCATCTTGGGCAAACCTTTTTCGGGTATGACCGTGATGAGGAACATGAGGCATTTCTTTCGTGGTTGATCGATATATTGACGCTGCGGCAGACTGATGTCTTGCTGATAGCAGGCGATGTTTTTGATGTTGCCAATCCGTCGGCAGCCGCCCAACGCCGTTTTTTCCGTTTTTTGCGGGAAGCGAACCGGTGTAACCCACAATTGCAGATCGTGATTATCGCAGGTAATCATGATTCGGCAGCCCGTCTGGAGGCGCCGATACCCCTGTTGGAAGAACTGAATACGTCAATTGTAGGGGCTGTCCCGCGAACCGACCTGTGCAAGATCGATTTCGATTCGCTTCTGATTCCTTTATATAATAAGGAAGGAAAACGGGAAGCGATCTGTCTGGCTGTTCCCTATCTTCGTCAGGGAGATTATCCCGCTTCGAAAGAAGGGAAAGATACCTATGTGGAGGGCGTTACCCGAATGTATCGCCAGCTCTATGACTATGCCGACAGCCAAAGGCAACCGGGCGAGGCCCTGCTTGCGATGGGACACTTGCATGCGACTGGTGCTGAACTGTCGGAAGACGATCGGAGCGAACGGACTATCATGGGAGGACTTGAATCTATATCGGTAGAAGCCTTTAACGAGGACTTGGCCTATACGGCCCTCGGTCACATCCACAAGGCGCAACGGGTAGGGGGACGCGAGTCTGTACGCTATGCCGGCAGCCCGCTTCCGATGTCTTTCTCCGAACAGCATTATCACCATCAGGTTGTTGCCTTTACCCTCGAAAACGGATGCCTGTCGGATCTCGAAGCAGTGCCCATCCCACTCCGAACCGCCCTGCATCGGATTCCGGCGGAACCGGCGTCGCCTGCCGAAGTCCTTTTGTCGCTTTCCAACCTACCGTTGGCGGAAGAGGGAGCCGATCGCAGCCTATGGCCTTATCTGGAGGTGCAGGTACTGCTGACGGAGCCAGATCCGGGATTTCGGCATCGGGTGGAGGAGGCGCTGGCGGATAAGGCTGTACGCCTGACTTCCATCATCCCTTCTTATCCGAAAAAGGAGGGAGAGGAAGATTCTCGTCCTTTCTCTTATACGGATTTACAAAAGATCGCTCCGCTGGATATGCTTCGCCATACCTTTACGAACCGTTTCGGGGGAGATTTGCCGGAAGAGTTAGAGAAGATGTTTAACGATGTAATACGGGAGGTTTCCCTATGAAGATATTAGCGATACGAGGTCGTAACCTGGCCTCGTTTGAAGTTGATTTTGAAATAGATTTTACGGTGGAGCCGTTACTTTCAGCCGGGATCTTTGCTATTTCCGGGCCTACGGGAGCAGGTAAGTCTACCCTTTTGGATACGATGTGCTTAGCTCTGTTCGCCCGTACGCCTCGTACCGACCAGGCGAAAGAAAATAATGTCAAGCTTCAGGATGTCAGTAATGAACAACTGTCGCAGAGCGATCCCCGTTTCTTGCTGCGGCGGGGGACGGCTTCTGGTTTTGCAGAGGTGGATTTCATGGCCTTGAACGGACACCGCTACCGGACACGCTGGTCGGTGGCGCGGGCACGCGACAAGGAAAACGGACGGTTGCAGAATCCGCGTTTGGCTCTGTATAACCTCGACAAGGAGGAGGAAGAGCAAGGGACGCGTTCCGATTTGCAAGCCCGTATTATCGATTTGATTGGCTTGACTTTCGAACAGTTTACGCGTTCCGTATTGCTGGCGCAGAACGATTTTTCCACTTTCTTGAAAGCCGAGCAGGGAGAAAAAGCCTCCTTGTTGGAGAAGTTGACTGGAACCGAGCTTTATTCCGCTATTTCCCGCCAGATATTTGAAAGAAATGCGCGGGCGAAAGATGCCTTCGACTTGATCCAATCACGCATACAAGGCATTGAACTATTGACGGATGAGGAAGAAAACGACTTGCGCACTCGCCTTGCCGGAACGGAAAAGGAGCTGCAGCGAGTCGAGAAAGCGAAAGCGGAGCAACAGGCCCTTCAAGAGGCCGTCCGTTCTATCGAACAGCAGATAACCATCCGCCAAAGACAACAAAAAGAGGCGGCCGATAAGTTGGTGCACGCAACGGAATTGTTGACGGTCGCTCGCCATGAATACGAAAAGGGAGTGGAGGAACAGCAACAGTCTGAGGCTCGTTTCAAATCCCTTCAACAGGAGATCTTGCAGGCGCGTAAACTGGATATCCAGTTGGATACAGCCATCCGTGACCTGTCACATTCGGAGCAGCAGTTGAAAAATGTAATGCTTCGGAAAGAAGAGGCCGAAAAGAAATATCAAGCTGCCGTCCTCCGCCGGAGACAGGGAGCGGAGGAGATTGCCCGTCTGACCGCTTGGCGCGAGCGTTATAAAAAGAAGGAACGTATTGCGGAGCAGCTTTCAGCCTTGTTGTTGCACTTGGATGCAGCATCGGCCACCCGTTCAGGGATGGAGGCGGCTGTCCGTTCGATCGAAACGCTCCGGCAGGAGATGGCGGCGTTGAATAAACAACTTTCCGACCTGCAACAGACCAGTGCAAACAAACAGCAGGCGTTGAAGCGGGCTGAAGCGGATTACCGGAATCTGGAAGAGGAACTGAAAGCTGTCGATGCACCGGCTTTGGACAAACAGATCGAGAAACTTCGCCAGGAACGGGAACAATTGCTTATCGAACAGGCACGCTTGGAGGCTTCCGGTAACATAAAGGATTTACGTGGCAGGTTGCAGGATGGACAACCTTGTCCGGTTTGCGGGAGCACACATCATCCTTTTGCAAATCAGGTTCCTGTCGCTCCTGTTTCTGCTCTAACCCTTCAATTGCAGGATTTATCGAATAAAAAAGAAACCTATGTCGCTCATACCCGCCATCTTACCCGTTTGCAACAGCAGTTGCTCCAACTCCATAAAGAACTTGCAGATAGCGAGGCCGCCTGTAAGGAAATGGCTGGTAAGCAACAACTCGCTGCCAGTCGGCAAGAGAGGGAAGAAGCTATTGTAAAAGAGCAATCCACCCTGTTGACCCAGTCCCTTTCGGCTGCCGACCTGCTGTTCGGCAATAGTGAGTGGCAGAAAGCCTGGTTGCAGAATCCGGAAACTTTCCGTAAAACATTGACAGACTTCGCCCGTCAGTGGCATGAGAATACCGAGAAACTCCATCAACTGGAACGGCAGGAAAGCGCCCAAAAAGCCGAATGCGAATCTCTCGCCTCCTTCCTTCCTTCTCTCGAAAAGCAAGCCGAAGAATCCGGACAGCTCCACGAAAAGAACCGTGCCGCTTTTTCCTCTTTGCAGGCAGAACGAAAGAAACTTTTGAATGGCCGATCTGCAGATAGCGTAGAACAGGAGTACATCCGACGAATGGAAGAACTGAAAGAGCGTTTGAAAAAACTGTCGGCCACCCAGACTGAGCAATCCGGCATCGCCGACCAGACACGCGGCATTGCCGACCAGATTGCAAAAGACCTGACCGAGGCCTCTGCCGACCTACTCCGGAGAAAGGCGGCTTTAGACAAATGGACAGCTGATTATTTGGATTCTTCGGGTGGAGAGCCACTCGAAGTTATCTTGTCCCGGTACACACAGGAAAAGACGGAACTTGCTTTCCGGCTTCGTACTCAGACGGAGAACAAGGCGAAAGTTTCCGGTCTGCAGGAAGAATTGAATGTCCGGCGTACGGAAAGCGAACGTTGGGCGAAGCTGAACGAACTGGCCGGTTCTGCCGACGGCGCCAAGTTCCGTCGTATAGCGCAAGGATATACGCTCGATATACTGTTGAACTATGCCAATGTGCAACTGCGTGAATTGACAAGGCGCTATCGGCTGGAACGGGTTCCCGAAACACTAGCCTTGCAGGTGATCGACCGGGATATGTGCGATGAGGTGCGTACCGTCCATAGCCTTTCAGGGGGCGAATCGTTCCTTGTTTCGTTGGCACTGGCGCTTGGCCTGTCTTCCCTCTCATCCAACCGGATGCGGGTTGAAAGCCTTTTCATTGACGAAGGTTTTGGTTCTTTGGATGCCGAGACGCTTCGTGTGGCGATGGATGCTTTGGAAAGTTTGCGGACGCAGGGACGCAAGATCGGAGTCATCTCGCATGTGCAGGAAATGACTGAGCGCATCCCTGTCCGCATCTGTGTGAATCGCGCCGGCAATGGACGCAGCTTTCTTGAAGTTTTGTAAAGTTCCAAAATCCCTTGTCCCCGCGTCAAGCGCGAGAATAGGGCTTTCGCCTTTACATATCTTCGACAATAATCCTAAAGCCGACGTTCATCGGCCGCTGCCAAGGCAGGTAGGCTTTGCGGATGGCCGATGTGGAGTATTTAGGACGTTCACGCCAAGAGCCGCCACGTACGACTTTCTTTTCGGCAGTCTCTTTGTTTGCCTTTTCTTTTAAAGGATAAGGAATGTAATCGGAGGCTGTCCATTCCGCCACATTCCCGTTCATGTCGTACAATCCCCAGGGATTGGGCTGGTAAGAGGCAACAGGGCAACTGATCAGTTGGTGGTCGTTTACGTTCAGGATTTTCGGTAGGAAATCCCAGAACTTGCGCATGGGATCGTTTGCCCGCATCGGTTTCGGATCTACGCCTGTTACCGCCAGATCGACAGTCGTACTGTCTGCCAAGTTTTCGAAAGCACCGAAGTCGCTCTCCGTCGATCCGAACCAGAAATCATCTGCGCTTCCCGAGCGTGCTGCCCATTCCCATTGTGTTTCGGTAGGCAGAGAAACTGTATTGCCTGATATTTCGCTGATCTTTTGGCAGAAAGCATTCGCTTCGTCCCAACTGACGCGCACGACAGGCTGTTTTGGCCGGTTGGCTGCATAGCCGGGGGTAGTATGATCTTTCCAAGTCTGTCCGATGTACCGGCTGTCGTGTTCCGGGAAAAGTGCGCGGAACTGCTCGTTCGTGATTTCGGTCGTACTCATCCAGAACCCCTCCTTTACATTTGCCTTAAATGCAGGCGAAGCGGAAGGCGTCCGGTTGTTGCCCATCACAAAGCTACCGGCGGGAATCCATACCAAATCGATATGGACATCCGGAGTGATACTGAGGCGGCGAGTCGTTTCGCCTTTGGCTGCTTGCCGGGTAGTCGCCGTCTGCGTGTCGAACGGGAATCCCTTTACCTTGACCGGGCGGACCGGTTTGGTCGGCTTCTTTATTTCGACTGTTTCGCCGGTCGTTGCTCCGGTAATGCCGTCTGCCTTTTTGTTTTCTTTCAGCCAGTCGGCGTAGTCGGCAATCTCTTTTTGCCAGTCAACCCGTACACCGCTGTATTTCTCGGCCAGCTCCATACGGCGTTCCACCTGACCTTTGGGAGATTGAGGCTTCAGGTCTATTTGGGTGAAAGCCCCATAATAAGGCGCGTTGAGATCGATCCAGGCATAGAGCGTCCGCATGTCCTCTTCCGGAACCTCTACGCCGTGGTGTCCGGCTTGCAGGATGCGGATCAGTTCGCTGTTGCTCGCGTGAAACTCGGCCGGCTTGAGGACATAGATGTCTGATTCCGGTCCCTGGCGGTACACGTATGGGTGCAGGTTCAGATAGCTCTGGTCATACTGCTTGTTGATTTTCGTCAAGATACCTCTCTTATATGTGACCATCTGATCCTTGCGGAAGTCCGGTTCGGCATTTTTCCCGTTGTGGCAAGAGACGCAGTTACGATCCAGTACCGGTTGCACTTCCAGGCGGAACGTGAATGGGCGGACACCTCCTTCCGGTGTTTCCAGCCGGCGTGCCTGCTTGGCCGAAGCAATCGTGCGTTTGGGAATGGGTATGCTGTTCTGATCTTCATGGCAACCGACGCAGGAGACGATCTCGCCCGGCATCCCTGTCAGCCAGCTGCGCATCCATTGGATGGCTGCCCCGTCTTTATCCAACGGCTGGATGGAAATCGGCGTGTTGGCGGGAATGGTGAATAGCGCGGAACCGTCTTCCTCGACCGGGACTGTTCCGAGTATACGTTTGATATCCCATCCACTCTGTATTCCCTGTGCATCGTGATCGGAAGGAGCTAAGATATAGGCATACTCATAAGCAAAGATACGGAGAGCCTTGATCGTGCCCCGGGGAACGCCCTGCGTACCTTCTCCTTCGTAGATATCCTGGATAAAGACCGTAGCCTCTTTGCTGTCCGGCTTGATCTTCGAAGGAATGACAGGAGGCGTTTCGCGTTTTACCAGCGGGATGGGAGCGGTCAGACCTTCCCCTTCCTGCTCGGCAATGAGTGTCAGGTTATCGAAAACGTCGACCAGGTAAATTCCCCAAAGTGCATCCTTGGCCGGTTTGCAGGCAACTAAAAAATATTTTTCGCTGAGCGGGTACGGCTTCATGAACTGAGGCCAGACGCCTTCGACCAATTCGTCCTTGATGATCGGGACGATCGGGCGGTCTTTGAACGGCAGTTCCTGTATCATCCCCTTTTCCTCTTTCCGGCTTTTGGCAGGATCGAAGATGACGAGCCGCCCTGAACGTGCCGTCCCGTGATGGCCGGAGATGATGCCGATGAAGCGGCTGCTGTGCTTGGAGAGCGGTTTCATGTCGAACGTACTGTTCGGGAAATAGGAGCCGCTGCCGTAGAGCGCTTTGTTTTCCGTCCCGTCGGGGTTCATGTGCATCACGATACGGGAGAAATAGTGTGTCAGGTCCGTATATTCCCAACGGGTGTACATGATGCGTCCGTTCGGGATCACGATAGGCGACCAGTTCCCGTCCTGGTCGAAGGTGAGGCGGCGCAAGGCACGCGTTTCGGGGTCAAAGGAGACAAGGTTGGCTACCACATCGTCGCCATGCACACAAGGAACGCCGTTGTAACCGATGTTGGTCGTCGCCACCACTTTCCCGTCCGGCAGGTAATTGGCGTCGCAGAATTCCAGATCCGGCTCATCAACGGTGATCTTTTGGTGAAGGTTGCTTCCGTCGATGTTCATTTCGTATATCTGCCACTTCCGGTTCTTGTCGAGCGAGGAGAAGAGGAGGCGGTCGGCATCCCAGTGGAGCTGTATGTCCGAAATGGGAACATCGGCTTCGGGTTTGTATATCCGGCTGCTTTCGATTTGTCCGCGCAAGCCCGTGAGCAAGTCGATCTCGGCATCGTAGCCTTTACGCGAGTTGGAAAATAGCGAGTTGTAGTTGGCTGTCGAAGTTCCCATCGACGGGCCCATCGCCTTACGGGCCTTGTTTCCCAAACGGTAACGGGCCACTATGATCTTGTCCATGTCCAGCAGCGGGTTGGCCAGGATGATCTCACGCTTCAAGGCAAGTATTTCTTGAGCTTGGCCAATTACTTCGTCGGTCGCGTTGCTGGAAACCTTATCGGAGAAGGCCTGCCGCACGCCGGGCAGAAGTGTTTCCAGACGGGATAGTTTTTCGTAAAGCGCGGGAGCTTTTCCTCCCAATGCTGTTTTTGTGTCGTCCAGATAGGCACGTATGGCGGTAGGATTTACCCATCGGATTTGCACTCCCAGATCATTAAGCTGCATTTGGCGTAATGAATCCTGTCCGTTCGTTGCGGAAATACCGGATAAGGAAAGGGAGAGGAATGCGAAGAGTAAACAAACTGTATGTCTCATTTGTCTGCTAATTTGTAAATTTCCGATGCAGCCATCAGGAATGCACCTGTACCATAGAGCTCGGTCATGTCGCGTGTCACCTTTTTCGGATCGGCGCCTACCGGCTGGACCCAACCCAATTTTCCGTCCGTTTCAACGGCGCGTGTCAATGCTTCCCAGCCTTTTTTTACGACAGGCAGGTATTTGTCTGCCGGCAGATAACCCTGGTTGATTCCGTATGCCAGGCCGTAGACGATAAATCCGGTCGCGCTTGTTTCGGGTGAAGGATAGCTGTCCGGGTCCAGCAGGCTGGCATGCCAGTAACCGTCTTTCCCTTGCAGCCCGGCGAGGCGCTCGGACATCTCCTTATAAAGTTCGAGATAGAAAGGCCGGAACTCGGTATCTTCCGCCGGCAGCGTCTTCAATATTTCCGCCAATCCGCCGATTACCCAACCGTTGCCGCGTCCCCAGAACACCTTCTTGCCGTTGGCTTCTTTCTGTCCGATATAGCGGCTGTCGCGATAGAAGAGATCTTCGTCTTTATCATACAGGTGATTGTAAGTAGCACGAAATTCGCCATCGGCAAAATACATGTATTTGCGGTTGCCGGTCAGTGTGTAGAGCCGCGTGTAGACACCGGGCGCCATGAAGAGGGCGTCACACCAGGTCCAGCGTTCGATCGTGCTGCCTTTGCTGTAATCGAGGTCCATACTTCCGTTGGAAGGGTTGTTCAAAACCCAGTCAGCGCGGGCGATAGTCGGTTTCAGCATATTCTCGTTCTTTTCCTTATTATAGAAATCGATGTAGGTTTGTGCGATGCAAACGTCATCGGCATGATACATCCGGTTGGCAACCTGCCAGCTCTGTCGGTTGAAGATTTTCCGGAGCCAGTCGTAATAGGTATTGTCTCCACTCAGTTCCGCCCAGTCGAACATCCCCATATAAAGCGCCCCGGCGATCCATCCGCGCGGTTCGCTCTTGGCATATTTGTTTTCGGGATAATCCTTGATCTGCCAGTCTGCCACCCGGCGGGCGACGTCCATAACGCTTTGCCGGTTCCAGCCGGCAGCTGTCGTAGTGACGGCGGTATTTGTCGTTTCGGCCTGTGCCGGCAGGTTGTTCACTAAACAGGTACAAGCGCAAAGTGAGAGGCCTGTACAGATGTACTTGATTGTAGTTTTCATGATATTCGTTCTGTTTCTATTTAATTCTGCACCAAAAATAGGAAAGATAAGGCTCAGGATATAATAATATCATCTCAAAATGATTAAAAAATGTACCAAATCCAATGATTCTTATTGAAAAGAAAGGGGATGTTCCTTTGGCTGGAACTCCCCTTTCACCATATAAGTGTGTGTCTGTCAGTAGGTATTCAATGCTTAATACCCCGGATTCTGCGGGAACTCGGCTCCTGTGTTAGAGTCGATGATGGTCTGCGGGATCGGCCACAAAGTGTGGTGTTCGTCCATTGTGTTGCTGTGCGGGTTGTATTTCTTTACGCGCTCAACCAGCTTGCCTGTACGAACCAGCGTAAACCGGCGCAACTCTTCACCGACCAATTCACGGATACGTTCGTCCAGCAGGAAGTCGATCGTGGCATCTTTGGCTGCGATTTCCGGTGCGTTTGCACGTTTGCGGATTACATTGATCGCGTCTGCAGCTCCTTGCGCATTGTTTTGCATCAGACGCGCTTCAGCCAATAACAGATATGTTTCGGCCAGACGGAACTTCATGCGGTCTTTGTTGTTACCACCGTAGCTCAAGTCTTCAGCTTTTCCGTAGAAGAATTTCGTGACAGCCGGGAATACGGTGAATTTGGTCCATGTGTCCTCTGTTATTTCGGCTTTCTTTCCATATTTATCAGAAGAAGCATCGTTGTAATACCAGTTCCTCTTGATGTTGTATTCCGAGTTACGGATATCGCTTGAAGCGAAGAAGTCGTTGCTGTCGATCCACCATTTGAATGGGACGATCTGTGCCAGGCCACGTCCGCCTAAAGAGTCTGCCAACACAAAACCGTCTTCGTTATAGTATTTGGGAACCCAGGCACGTTTTGTCCAGTCTTCGTTTGCTCCGCCGCCTCCGGTC
>ENA-UESC01002366-UESC01002366.1-human-gut-metagenome-genome-assembly--contig:-NODE-2366-length-11788-cov-4.860985_pt1 | contig 11788 bp, 7 predicted proteins | sample MGYA00242998_ERZ507999 | MGnify/ENA primary metagenome ERZ507999 (study PRJEB26167, sample SAMN06115465) | human gut metagenome | host: Homo sapiens | place: China:Hubei | collected 2016-04-27 | study... | reverse complement strand
CCAGCCGTTATATCTATCACTATTGTGGCATACTTTATAATCCTGTTCACTATCTCTTATATAGCAGGACGCAAAGCTGACAATGAAGGGTTCTTCGTAGGAAACCGTAAATCGGCATGGTATGTTGTTGCTTTTGCCATGATTGGTTCCACCATTTCGGGAGTTACTTTTGTATCTGTTCCGGGCATGGTACAAGCCAGTAGTTTCTCTTATCTGCAAATGGTACTCGGCTTTATAGTCGGACAGTTTATTATCGCCTTTGTGCTTGTTCCACTGTTCTATCGGATGAATCTGGTTTCTATCTATGAATATTTGGAGAACAGATTCGGAGCTTCATCCTATAAAACAGGAGCATGGTTCTTCTTTATCTCAAAGATGCTGGGAGCTGCCGTTCGACTATTTCTGGTATGCCTGACGCTGCAACTGCTGATCTTCGAGCCTTTCCATCTTCCTTTCCTGTTGAATGTCATGCTTACCGTATTTATAGTATGGCTCTATACTTTCCGGGGCGGAGTGAAATCATTGATTTGGACGGATGTATTGAAAACATTCTGCCTGGTAGTCTCTGTGGTACTATGTATCTATTATATAGCCTCCAACTTGCACCTCAACTTTAGCGGCCTGGCTACTACCATATCAGATAGTGACTTTTCCAAGACATTCTTTTTTGACGACGTGAACGACAAACGCTATTTCTTCAAACAGTTCCTGGCAGGAGTGTTCACTGTCATTGCCATGAACGGGCTCGACCAGGATATGATGCAACGCAATCTTAGTTGCAAGAATTTCCGGGATTCTCAAAAGAATATGATTACAAGCGGTATCTCACAATTCTTTGTCATTCTGCTTTTTCTGATGCTGGGAGTACTATTATATACGTTTACAGCACAACAAGGCATTGGGAATCCGGAAAAAAGCGACGAGTTGTTTCCGATGATTGCTACCGGAAATTATTTTCCCGGCATAGTCGGAATATTATTCATTATCGGACTGATAGCCTCCGCCTATTCTGCAGCGGGTTCTGCCTTGACGGCACTGACCACTTCCTTTACTGTAGATATTTTACATGCACAGAAAAAAGGAGAGGCGGCACTTAGCCAAATACGCAAACATGTACATATCGGTATGGCAGTTGTGATGGGAGCAGTCATTTTCGTATTCAATCTGCTGAACAACACCAGTGTGATTGATGCGATTTACACATTGGCCAGTTATACGTATGGCCCTATCTTAGGACTGTTCGCTTTCGGCATCTTCACCAAGAAACAAGTTTATGATAAATATATTCCGTTGGTAGCTATCGCTTCTCCTATTCTTTGCTATATCCTGCAAAGAAATTCGGAAGCATGGCTCAACGGTTACCAAATTAGTTACGAGTTGTTGATAATCAATGCCCTGTTCACATTCCTTGGACTTTGTTTGTTCATCAAAAAACAAGACAAAGAAACATCTTACACAACTCATACTACAAAACAAGAAGTAAAATAATGAAAACAACAATCAACTGTTTTCTTCCTTTCAGCCGGTTGGAAGAAACTGTGCAAACAGTTAAGGAGTTACGTGCATCGACGCTGGTAGACAAAATTTATTTATTGGCATCGCCAATTACCAATGTCTGTATTCCCGGATGCGAACTCATCTCTGTAGAGAAAATGCAGTCTACACAAGCAATGCGAGCTATTGCAGAACATTCTGATAAAACATATACCTTGCTCTATACCAAATACACTGCACTAAAAATAGGCATGTTCGCTCTTGAAAGAATGGTTCAAGTAATGGAAATGACCCAAGCTGGCATGGTATATGCAGACCATTACCAACAGATAGACGGTGTGCAAAAAACAGCTCCGGTCATTGATTACCAACCCGGTAGCCTGCGTGACGACTTCAATTTCGGCTCGGTTTTACTGTTCAATGCCAACGCATTCAAGGAAGTTATAGAAAATACGGAAGAGGAATATCAATATGCAGGCTTGTATGATTTGAGACTCAAAATATCCCAAAAGAGCAAACTGGTACATATCAACGAATATCTATATACCGAAGTAGAAAGTGACAAGCGGAAAAGCGGTGAGAAGCAGTTCGATTATGTAGACCCTAAAAACCGTCAGGTACAGATCGAAATGGAACAGGCATGCACCAACCATTTGAAGGAAATTGGCGGATATCTTTATCCTATCTTCCGTCCTGTAGACTTTTCTTCCCACACTTTTGAGTATGAAGCTTCTGTCATTATACCCGTACGCAACCGTATTCGTACAGTCAAAGATGCCGTACGCTCGGCACTGAACCAGCAAACGACCTTTCCGTTCAATGTCATTGTCATCGACAATCATTCGACAGACGGGACCAGTGAAGTTCTCCGTGAACTTAGTTCGGACAAGCGGCTGATTCACGTCATTCCCGAAAGAAATGACCTCGGTATAGGCGGATGTTGGAACATAGGTATCCATCACGAGAAATGTGGAAAGTTTGCCGTCCAACTTGATAGCGATGACGTGTATAAAGACGAACATAGCCTGCAAATCATCATTGATACTTTCTATAAACAGAAATGTGCAATGGTAATCGGCACTTATATGATGACTAACTTTGATATGCAGGAAATTGCCCCCGGCATCATCGATCATAAGGAATGGACGCCCGACAACGGACGAAATAATGCATTACGTATCAACGGTCTGGGAGCTCCCCGTGCATTCTACACGCCCATTCTTCGGGAAATCAAAGTCCCGAACACAAGCTATGGAGAAGATTATGCCCTTGGATTGAAAATTTCACACGATTATCAGATAGGCAGAATATACGACGTGATTTACCTTTGCCGCCGTTGGGAAGGCAACTCGGATGCTGCACTGCCTGTTGAGAAAATCAACCAGAATAATCTATATAAAGACCGGCTTCGTACGTGGGAATTGGAACAGCGCATCCTGCAACAAAAAACGACATTAGAGAAAATTCAGCAAAGTATCGAACAGTTATTCCAAAAGCAAACTCTTTCTTGGGAACTAGCCAAAGAGAATTACCAGGCATTGAAACAGTATCGGTCACGAACAAAAGAAATATCCAAATGGTTTGGTAACAATTGTTTAAGTGCGAAACTATTCTTTAATCCGAAACGTATTCTTTCGGCTACCGCACAGACAGATACTGCCTCCATTCACTCACGGCCTTGCTTCCTCTGCCAAACAAACCGACCGCAGGAACAAGAGTTCATCAGTTACAGGAATTATCAGATACTGGTTAATCCCTATCCCATATTTAAACACCACTTTACAATTGTAGATAAGGAACACAAGTCGCAATCCATAGCCGGGCGTTTTAAAGATATGATAGAATTCACCGACATAATGAGAGAATACTTCCTTTTGTATAATGGACCGGAATGTGGAGCTTCCGCTCCCGATCATGCCCATTTTCAAGCTTGCAGTAAAGAGGAAAGTATGCAGGGATCATATTACGATCACATAGATTTAATAGATAACGACAAGGTGCGAATTAGTTATGAAGATTTCCCGTACAGTTTCATCAGGATTCAGGCGAAAAATAAGAAAACAATGTCGAAAACCTTTCATCTGATTTACGACATCTTAGCTGCCAATAATAACGGAAAAGAACCAATGATGAATATTCTTGCCTGGTATGGTTTGGAAATCACCAAAGAGCATTTTGGAAAGAACTACGACGATCAATTTGAGTCAGTGGCCGAACACCCTTACAATTGTATTATCTTCTTACGCAGCAAACATCGTCCCGACTGCTATTACGCAAAAGGAGACGAACAAATTCTCATCAGTCCTGCTATTGCTGAAATGAACGGCATATTCCCTATAGTACGTGAAGAGGATATGGAGAAACTGACTCCTGAAAAGGTATATGATATCTATCGGGAAGTATCGATATCTAAAGAAAAGCTACAAGAAATAATAGAACGCATTAAAGCCGCCTTATGACAGAGCCCCAAATAGCAGTTGGCATTCTTTCCGGGAAAGAGATTGAATTCTCTTTCCCGGTGAAATTTAGTTCTTCTGTCGGAACGAAAATTTCCGGAACACAGAAAGTTATTTATCAGGATAGGAAGATTCATTGGCAAGGGAAAGAATATAATGAATTATCTTTCACTCCCCAACAAGGTGCACATGCTTTCTTTGAACTGAAAGATGTAACCATCGGAATCAACTTCCATTGGGAACGCAAAGAAGTCCAGAAATTCAAAGGGGAATTAAAGATTATCATCGAAGGAGAACAACTAACCGCCATCAATGTGATTTCCATTGAAGAATATCTTACCAGTGTAATTTCATCCGAAATGAGCGCAACAGCTTCTTTAGAGCTACTAAAGGCTCACGCCGTCATCTCCCGAAGCTGGTTACTCGAAAAAAATAAAGAATTAAGAATGAAGAATGAAGAATTTAAAAGAACTTTGCAAAAAGACAGCGCAGCCAATTCTTCATTCTTCATTCCTAATTCTTCATTTATTAAGTGGTATGACCATGAAGCACATAGAAATTTCGATGTATGTGCCGATGATCATTGCCAGCGTTATCAGGGAATTACACGAGCCTCAACACCACAAGCCATCGAAGCAGTCTCCGCCACGCGGGGGGAAGTGCTGATGTATAAAGGAGCGATTTGTGATGCCCGTTTCTCTAAATGTTGTGGCGGAGCTTTTGAAGAGTTCCAAAATTGTTGGGAAAACGTAAAGCATCCTTATCTAATCAGACAACGGGATAGCAAGACTGAAAAACAACTTCCCGATTTGAACATAGAGGCGGAAGCTGATAAATGGATACGTACCTCACCTGTTGCTTTTTGTAATACGCAGGATAAGAAAATTCTAAGCCAAGTACTAAACAACTACGATCAGGAAACAGCAGACTTCTATCGTTGGAAAGTCAGTTATACCCAACAAGAACTTTCAACACTGATTCATCAACGTTCGGGAATTGACTTCGGACAAATTCTGGATTTAATTCCTATAGAACGGGGAACATCCGGACGTCTTGTCCGACTAAAGATTGTAGGAACCTTACAGACACTCATCATTGGAAAAGAGTTGGAAATACGCCGTACCTTATCTACTTCTCATCTGTATAGTTCCGCCTTCGTAGTAGACAAGGAATATGAGGAAAAAGGACATAAAGAGGATAAAATCCCTTCACGATTCATCCTTACCGGAGCCGGATGGGGGCATGGAGTAGGACTTTGCCAGATTGGTGCTGCCGTAATGGGAGAGCAAGATTACAAATATGAAGAAATACTGTCTCACTATTACCCCGGCAGTACGCTCGAGAAACAATATCAATAAAAAAGAATAATACCATGACAACCCCCACTACAAAAAGAAATCCCTGGAGCTGGATACCCACCCTCTACTTCGCAGAAGGGCTGCCATACGTAGCGGTAATGACGATTGCTGTTATCATGTACAAGCGTTTGGGATTATCCAATACGGAAATAGCCTTATATACTTCCTGGCTCTATCTTCCCTGGACTATCAAACCGCTATGGAGTCCTTTCGTCGACTTGGTGAAAACGAAACGCGCCTGGATTATTGCCATGCAAGGTTTCATCGCTGCCGGATTTGCAGGAATAGCCTTCTTTATTCCGACTGCTCATTATGTACAGTTGACTCTCGCCTTTTTCTGGTTGTTGGCGTTCAGTTCCGCTACGCATGACATCGCTGCAGACGGTTTCTATATGCTCGGGCTCAATAATAAGGAACAATCTTTCTTTGTCGGTATCCGGAATACTTTCTATCGGCTTGCCAATATTTTCGGGCAGGGAATTCTAGTCATGCTGGCAGGATGGCTGGAAACATCACAGAACAATATTCCCTTAGCATGGAGTATTACATTCTACCTCCTTGCCGGATTATTTCTGACTCTTACTATCTATCATCGGCTTATCCTCCCCCATCCTGATTCGGACATTAAACGTCGCGGACTCAAACCGGGTAAGTTGTTGGGAGATTTCCTCCTGACCTTTGTCACATTCTTTCAGAAAAAGAACCTCGGTCTCATGTTCTTTTTCCTCCTCACCTATCGGTTGGGAGAATCACAGTTAGCCAAAATAGCTTCTCCTTTCCTGCTCGACACGACCGATAAAGGTGGACTGGGTTTATCCACAGCAACTGTCGGAATGATCTACGGTACCATAGGTGTCATAGCTTTATTGCTCGGTGGAATCATTAGTGGTTTCCTCGTTTCCCGTGACGGATTCAAGAAATGGATATTACCCATGGCATTAGCCATCAACATTCCCGATCTATTATATGTATGGATGGCTGCCGCCACCCCGGACAATCCTATATTTATAGCCATTTGTGTAGCGATCGAACAGTTGGGGTATGGTTTCGGCTTTACCGCTTATATGCTATATCTGATTTATATAGCAGAAGGTGAACACAAAACGGCGCACTATGCTATCGGAACCGGATTTATGGCACTGGGCATGATGATTCCGGGGATGCCTGCCGGATGGATACAGGAACACCTCGGATACACAAACTTCTTTATCTGGGTTTGTATTTGTACCCTACCCGGTATCGTCGCCTCATTAATGATTCGCAACCGACTGGAGGATTCTTTCGGAAAGAAACAATAAAAAACTCAAAGATATGATACTCATTGCAGATAGTGGTTCTACAAAAACCGACTGGTGCATCGTTTTCAACGACACCCCAATCAAACGAATGGGAACGAAGGGAATTAATCCCTTCTTCCAATCAGAAGAAGAAATTCAACAAGAGCTGACACATTCCCTTCTGCCACAACTACCGGAAGGAACGATCAACTCCGTCTTTTTTTATGGTGCAGGATGCACTCCCGAAAAAGCTCCCGTCCTCCGGCGGGCTATTGCCGACAGCCTGCCCGTCATCGGGAACATCAAAGCCTACTCGGATATGCTTGCCGCTGCCCGCGGACTATGCGGACATGAAGCAGGGATTGCCTGCATCCTCGGCACAGGTTCCAATTCCTGTTTCTACAACGGTGAAGAGATTGTCAACAACATCTCCCCTCTTGGATTCATCCTGGGAGATGAAGGAAGCGGCGCAGTCTTAGGAAAACTACTGGTAGGCGATGTACTGAAAAACCAGCTTCCGCCTGCCATCAAAGAAGCTTTCTTAAAACAGTTCGACCTGACGGCCCCCGAAATCATCGACCGCGTTTACCGCCAACCCTTTCCGAACCGTTTTCTGGCTAGTCTCTCCCCTTTCCTTGCACAGCACTTGGAAGAACCGGCTATCCGTTCACTAGTACTCAACAGCTTTATCGCTTTTCTCCGCAGAAACGTGATGCAATATGATTATAAGCAATATCCGGTACATTTTATTGGTTCCGTAGCTCACTGTTACAAGGAGATTTTGCAGGAGGCTGCGCAAACAACAGGTATTCAGATCGGTAAGATTCTTCAAAGTCCGATGGAAGGGCTGATTCAATACCATCAACAATAATTCTTTTACCTATTGTAATTTATAACCAGTAATTATAAAAATGCAGATAACCGAACAACCGTCCTTTTACGATCATCTGGAAAAGAAATCTGTGCGAGAGATCTTAGAAGATATCAACCAGGAAGATCAGAAAGTAGCGTTAGCCGTACAAAAGGCTATTCCACAAATTGAAGAGCTTGTCAATCAGATTGTGCCCCGCATGAAACAAGGCGGACGCATCTTTTATATGGGGGCCGGCACAAGCGGTCGCCTGGGAGTATTGGATGCTTCCGAAATCCCTCCTACTTTCGGAATGTCTCCCAACTGGATTATCGGACTGATTGCAGGAGGCGATACAGCCCTGCGCAATCCGGTAGAAGGAGCCGAAGATGATGAAAATCGCGGCTGGGAAGAACTCGTCGAACACCAGATCAACGAAAAAGACACCGTTATCGGCATTGCCGCTTCCGGCACTACCCCGTACGTAATCGGTGCTTTACGGGAAGCCCGTAAACACGGTGTCCTGACAGGTTGTATCACCAGTAATCCCGATTCTCCAATGGCAGCAGAAGCGGATGTCGCCATCGAAATGATTGTAGGGCCGGAATATGTGACAGGCAGTTCCCGGATGAAATCAGGCACCGGACAGAAAATGATTCTGAATATGATTAGTACCTCGGTGATGATTCAACTTGGACGGGTGAAAGGAAATAAGATGGTAAATATGCAGCTTAGTAATCATAAACTGGTAGAAAGAGGCACCAGGATGATTATGGAGGAACTAGGATTAAATCATGACCATGCACAAAAATTGTTACTGTTACATGGTTCGGTTAAGAATGCAATTGACGCTTACCGATATTCTCAAGATCATTAAAATCTCTACTTACTCTTGTTTAACCAACTTATATTATACGCATCACATACCAATCTTATTAATACGGAATATGACACATTAACCATCATTATTCATCCGACAGCCTCATAGATACAATACAAAAAGATTTTGAAACAAAATCAAAAACATTTATTGAACAAACCGGTTTGTTCACACTTCTTTATTTTATCTCCGACGAAAAAACTTCAAGAAAAAGTAAATTGGTATCAACAGTATAAATAATTGAAACATACCCAAAGCCCGTTCTTATCAATACCAACTATCTTTGCATCGTGTCACAGTACAGACAAAAAATAAACCATTTTTGGAATTAAAGACACAAAGAAGATAATTTCATTAAATATAGTATTTATGAAGAAGGATATTTGCATCATTTTGAGCCTGCTGTTATATACTTTTCAATTACCAATTATCTACAAAGTAGAATATCCGGTTACAGTGAAACGTAAGATCAATGATTAACAACAAATTATTAAATATTGAAACCATGAAAAGATTATTTCTATTCTTCTACCTCTCTGTTATGAGTATAGCAGCATTTGCCGCTGAACAATTCGTAGTATTCACACCGACCGATAATCATTTTCCGTTGATATCCCAAGGAGTTCCTTGTCCGATATATGTAGATTCTTCCGAAGACAAAGGAGTGATGATAGCTGTCGGCAATCTTCAACAAGATATACTGCAAGTATGCGGAACGAAGCCTGTGCTCTTAACAAACGTAAGTTCGAAACACTGTGTCATTGTAGGTACCTATAGTACTCCTTTTGTAAAAAAACTGATAGCTGCAAACAAAATAGATAAAAAAGAGCTGGAAGGGAAAAATGAGAAATATATCCTGCAAGTTGTCACTAATCCCTGTGAAGGAGTAGATGAAGCAGTGGTTATCATCGGCAGCGACAGACGCGGTACGATCTATGGTATCTATGAACTTTCCGAACAAATGGGGGTATCTCCCTGGTATTGGTGGGCAGACGTCCCTATCCGAAAGCAACAGAATGTATATGTAAAGCCGGGACAGTATACAGACGGAGAACCTGCGGTGACCTACCGCGGTATCTTCCTGAATGATGAAGCGCCCTGTCTGACCGGTTGGGTAAAACAAACCTACGGCACAAACTACGGTGACCACCGTTTTTATACACAAGTTTACGAACTGATATTACGCCTGAAAGGTAATTTTCTTTGGCCTGCCATGTGGAGTTGGGCTTTCTATGCAGACGACCCGGAGAATAGTAAGACTGCTGATGAAATGGGAGTCATTATCGGCACGTCCCACCACGAACCGATGGCACGCAACCATCAGGAATGGTCACGCAAGCGCAAAGAATATGGTGCATGGGATTATACAACTAACAAAAAAGTGATCGATCAGTTTTTCCGTGAAGGTATCGAACGGATGCAGGGCACAGAAGATATCGTAACCATCGGTATGCGCGGAGACGGTGACGCAGCCATGAGCGAAAACACCAACGTGAAACTACTGGAAGACATAGTAAAGAACCAACGCAGAATTATTGAAAAGGTGACTAAACGTCCTGCCAAAGAAACCCCGCAAGTCTGGGCACTATACAAAGAAGTACTGGATTACTATGATAAAGGTATGCGTGTGCCCGATGATGTTATCATGCTATTATGTGATGACAATTGGGGCAATGTATGCCGTCTGCCAAATGCCAAGGAACGTAAGCATCCGGGCGGTTGGGGCATGTATTACCATGTAGACTACGTAGGTGCTCCGAGAAACTCCAAATGGCTGAACGTAACCCCTATACAAAATATGTGGGAGCAACTTCAACTCACATACGATTACGGAGTAGAAAAGCTGTGGATATTGAATGTAGGCGATTTAAAGCCAATGGAATATCCGATCACGCTCTTCATGGATATGGCATGGAATCCCAAGCAATTCAACGTCTCCAACTTGCTGGACCATCCCCGTCGTTTCTGCGCACAGCAGTTTGGCGAAGATCAAGCGGATGAAGCTATGCGAATCTTAAACCTGTACAGCAAATATAACGGTCGCGTAACGGGAGAAATGCTCGACCGGAATACTTATAACCTGGAGACCGGCGAATGGAAACAAGTATCTGATGAATATCTGAAACTGGAAGCGGAAGCTTTGAGACAATACATATCATTGAAATCAGAATATAAAGATGCCTACAAGCAATTAATCCTCTTCCCTGTTCAAGCCATGGCAAACCTGTACGAGATGTATTATGCACAAGCCATGAACCATAAATTGTACAAAGAAAACAATCCGCAAACTAACGAATGGGCAGATAAAGTGGAACAGGCTTTTGCACGGGATAAAGCATTGAGTGACGATTATAACAATGTTATGTCCGGCGGTAAATGGAAGAACATGATGATTCAGAAACATATCGGTTATACCTCATGGAATGATAATTTCCCCGCTGATACACTACCACAAACCTACCGAATCAAGCATCCGGAAAAGGCTGTCGGCGGATACGTCTTCACCGGACAAGACGGATATGTAGCTATGGAAGCCGAACACTATTACAGCACTAAAGCAGCACCAAGTACGGAATGGACAGTGATCCCCTACATGGGACGAACCCTTAGCGGCATGGCTCTGATGCCTTATACCCAGCCGACCGACGGAGCTTCTATCTCCTACAAAATAAAATTGCCTAAAGGAGTCGACAAAGTGACTGTTCACGTGATAGTGAAATCGACTCTTGCTTTCCACGACCGGAAAGGACATGAGTACAGTATCGGATTCGAAGGGGCGAAGGAACAGACTATCAATTTCAATCAGAATTTGAATGAACTTCCCGAAAATGTGTATAGCATATACTATCCGACAGTTGCAAGACGTATCGTCGAGAAAAAGGTCAAACTGAATGTGCCGAATACATCAGACGGCATGCAGACACTAATTTTCAAACCTCTTGATCCGGGCATCGTGCTGGAAAAGTTGGTTGTAGACTACGGAGGCTATAAGAAATCTTATCTGTTTATGAATGAATCGAAAAGCAAGAGAGATAATAGATAAAAAGATCAATGTAGAGACAAGTCAATTACTACACACTGATTATATTTACATATAAATTTTGCAGTTCTTATTGTCAGCCGTCATTCCTATTCATTAGATAAATGATTTTCAATCCATTAGATGCTGACAATAAGCCCTGACAATAGGCTGACAATAACATTTTATAAGTTTTATTGTCAGCCTATTATTTTATGATTTTGCTCTCCCATATCTCCTATCCAGCTTTACTTACTTTTCAAGAAAAGCCTCCATTAAACATCCGTCATACAACCGGCATACTTATATCATTCAATAACTATTGTTCGATCAGGATACCGGTATACTTAATTCTTCACGGCCGTGGTAGCTTCTTCCCACAGCCGTGAAGAGTTCCTACCACGGCCGTGGGAAGATCTTGTCACGGCCGTGGGAAATTAATGATACCGGTACT
>ENA-UESC01002353-UESC01002353.1-human-gut-metagenome-genome-assembly--contig:-NODE-2353-length-11828-cov-5.058889_pt1 | contig 11828 bp, 9 predicted proteins | sample MGYA00242998_ERZ507999 | MGnify/ENA primary metagenome ERZ507999 (study PRJEB26167, sample SAMN06115465) | human gut metagenome | host: Homo sapiens | place: China:Hubei | collected 2016-04-27 | study... | reverse complement strand
CAGCAGACCCGGGGCCTGCTGGCCCTGGGCTCCGGCGGCCTCTTCGGCCAGGGATACATGCAGGGCACCCAGACTCAGGCGGGGGAGGGGTCCCTGCCGGCCCGGCACACGGACTTCATCTTCTGTGTCTGCGGGGAGGAGCTGGGGATGATCGGCTGTCTTGTTGTGATCGCCCTGCTGGCGGCCATCATCATCCGGGTGCTGCTGGTAGCCCGCCGGGCTGAGACGCCCTTCCACTGCTATGTCTGTGTGGGTGTGGCGGCCATGCTGATCTTCCAGACTGTGGTGAACATCGGTATGTGCCTGTTTGTGATGCCCGTGATCGGTCTGACCCTGCCGTTCTTCAGCTACGGCGGGTCCTCGCTGTTGACGCTGTATGCCGCCATGGGCGTGGTGTCCGGCATCAAAAAGCGATCCCCTGTGGTCCGCCGTCCGGGCAGGCCCCTGGGGTGAGCGGAAGGAGCTCCCAAACACGGCCGGAGTGCGCTCCGGCCGTGTTTTTCTGCATATTTCCGGCGGGCGGGAAGAAACTAGCGGTGCACCCAATTCAATACAGGAGGTATGATCGCCTTGAAGACCCAACTGATGAAACGCGCCGCCGCCCTGTGCCTGGCGGTAGTCCTGACCCTGTCCGTCAACGCCGCCGCCCTGTTCGGCGGCAAGGAGAAGGCCCAGCCGGCAGAGGGGAGCCCCACGGCCCAGGCGCTGGAGATCCGCACCTACCGGGGCATTCCCTATCACGCCCAGTTTCTGGCCGCGGGCGGCGAGGGAGAGGACCTGACCTTCACCGTGGAGAAAGAGCCCAAAAAGGGCACCGTCCAGATTGACGGCGCCAGCTTCACCTATACCCCAGAGGGGGATTCCACCGGAAGCGACAGCTTCACCTATACCGCCACCGACAGCGCCGGACGCGTGTCTCAACCCGCTACGGTGAGCGTCACCATTGAGAAGGCCAAGTCTGGCGTCACCTATGCGGACACGGCGGACAGCACCGCCGCGGTGGCCGCGCAGGACCTGGCGGAGGCGGGGATTTTCACCGGTGCCAAGATCGGAGACCAGTACTACTTTGAGCCGGATAAGCCCGTCTCCCGCAGCGAGTTTCTGGCCCTGGTAATGGAGACCGCCGGGGACGAACCCACCGCCGTTACCATGACCGGCTTCTGTGATGACGCGGCCATCCCCACCTGGGCCAAGGCCTACGCCGCGGCCGGCGTCGCGGACGGCATCATTCAGGGCGTCTCCACAGCGGAGGGCGTGGCCTTCCAGGGAGATGAGCCCATCACCTTCAATGAGGCGGCTACCGTGCTCAACCGCGTCCTGGCGGTGGAGGATGTGGATCTGGCCAGCTGGTACGCAGACCGGGAGGCAGTGCCCTCCTGGGCAGCCCAGGCCGTGGGGAACATGGAGGCGGTCAGCGTCCTCGCCGCGGGCAGCTTCGGCAGCGCCGCCATGGGAGAGACCGTCACCCGGGCGGACGCGGCCCAGATGCTCTCCGCCGCCGGCACCCTGCTGGAGGGAGAACCGGCCGGCCTCTTCGACTGGCTCCTCTGAGCCGGAAATTTCCAGCAGAACAAACAGCCCTCCGAAAAAGCGCCCGTGCTTTTTCGGAGGGCCTGCGGCGTTTTAACAGTTGTATTTGGGGGCGGTTTGTGCTAAACTATGGAACATTAAAATAGGATGATTATGACTACCCATCGGAGAGCAGTCAAGATAGAAGGGACTGGAAACGAGCATGAAGATCGTTGTATTGGCGGGGGGAATCTCCACAGAGCGGGCGGTCTCCCTGGTGACGGGCACCGGCGTGTGCCGCGCCCTGCGGGAAAACGGCCATCGGGCCATCCTGGTGGATCTGTTCCTGGGGCTGGAGGAGGTCCCGGCGGACCTGGAGACCCTGTTTGACGCGCCCGACGGCCTGTGCCCCGACGCGAAGATCGAGGTGGAGGCGCCGGACCTGGAGACGGTGAAGCGCGGCCGGAAGGATCAGGGCCCCAGCCACATCGGCCCCCACGTGCTGGACATCTGCCAGAAGGCGGACCTGGTGTTCCTGGGCCTCCACGGTATGGACGGGGAGGACGGCCGCATCCAGGCCGCCCTGGATTTACTGGGCGTGCCCTACACCGGCGCGGGTCATCTGGCCTCCGCTGTCGCCATGGACAAGGCGGTTTCCAAGCAGATTCTGGACGCGTGCGGCATCCCCACCCCCAAGTGGCGGCTGCTGTCCTATGGACTGGATGAGGCGGAGCCCCTGGCCCAGACGCTGCCTATGCCCTGCGTCATCAAGACCATCGGGGGCGGTTCGTCCCTGGGGGTGTACTTACCGGAGGACCGGACGGAGCTGAAGCGGGCCCTGGAGGAGGTGCTGCGCTACGGCGCCAAGGTCCTGGCGGAGGAGCGGATCTACGGCCGGGAGCTGACAGTGGCGGTCCTGGGGGACCGCTGGCTGCCGGCGGTGGAGACCGTGCCCGCCGGAAAGGAATTTGACTACGTGGCCAAGTACCAGGCCGGCGCGGCGGTGGAGACCTGTCCGGCCGATGTGCCGCCCGCGGTGATGCAGGCCGCCGGTGAGCTGGCCCTGCGGACCCACCGGGCGTTGGGATTGGAGGTCTACTCCCGCACGGACATGATTCTGGACAAAGACGGAAATCTGTGGGTGCTGGAGGCCAACTCCCTGCCGGGCATGACCCCCAACAGCTTTGTCCCCAAGGAGGCCGCCGCCGTGGGCATGAGCTACAACCAGCTCTGCGAGGAGATCGTGCGGCTCTCCTGCGACGTGAAGAGAAGAGGGTGAACTGCATGCAGCCAATGACCATTCCTGAGATCATATCCGCTGTGGACGGCACCTGGCTGAATCCCCGGAAGGGGGCGGCCCCCGTCACCGCTGTGTGCACCGACAGCCGGAAGATTGCCCCCGGCTGCCTGTTCCTGCCCTGGGTGGGGGAGCGGTTCGACGGCCATGACTTCATCGACAGGGCCCTGGACGCGGGAGCCGCCGGGTGCTTGTGCGCCCGGAGGCCGGAGCTGCTGCGGCCAGACAAGTTCTATATCCAGGTGGCGGACACCCGGCTGGCCCTGCGGGCCCTGGCGTCCGCCTACCGGGACCGGTTCGCCATCCCCTTTGTCCAGGTCACCGGCAGCGTGGGCAAGACCACCACAAAGGAGATGCTGGCGGCGGTGCTGGGGGCGAAGCTCCGGGTGCTGAAGACACCGGAGAACTTCAACAACGACATCGGCACGCCCCTGACCCTGCTGGGCCTGGGGCCGGAGCATCAGGCGGCGGTGATCGAGACCGGGATGAACCACTTCGGGGAGATCCGCTATTTGGGGGAGATGGTGCGGCCGGACATCGCCGTCATCTCCAACATCGGTGACGCCCATATCGAGCATCTGGGCAGCCGGGAGGGGATCCTCAAGGCCAAGAGCGAGATTTTTGAGAACCTGAAGCCGGAGGGACTGGCGGTCCTTAACGGGGATGACGCCCTGCTGAACACCCTGGACCTGCCCTTCCGGACCGTCCGCTGCGGACGGTCGGAGCACTGCGCCGTCCGGGTGATGGACATGGCCGACCACGGCGTGGCGGGAATTACCTGCACCGTCGTGTCCCCCCGGGACACCTATCACCTGACCATCCCTGCGCCGGGAGAGCACATGGCCTACTCTGCCGCCATCGCCGTGGCGGTGGGAGAGGAGCTGGGCCTTTCCACGGAGGAGATCACCCGGGGCGCGGCTTCGTATGAACCCGCCGGATCCCGGATGCGGGTGCTTCGTCTGCGGGACGGGCGGCTGGTGCTGGATGACTGCTACAACGCCAATCCCCAGTCCGTCACTGCGGCCCTGGAGATCCTGGCCAAGACTGAGTGCGGCCGGAAGGTGGCCGTGCTGGGGGACATGGGGGAACTGGGGGACCTGACGGACCAGGCCCACTACAACATGGGCGCCCTGGCCGCCATGCTGGGCATCGACGAGGTGGTGGCCATCGGCGCCAAGGCGGAGAAGATCGCCGACGGCGCCGCCCAGAGCGGCGGCTCCGTCACCCATTTTGCCACCAAGGAGGAGGCCGTCCACGAATTGACTGACCAGCTGGGCACCGACACCGCCATGCTGGTGAAGGCGTCCCACGCCATGCACTTTGGCTGGATCGTGGAGCAGTTGAAACAAGCGTATGATTGAGATTCAAGTGAACAACCTGGTGAAGTCCTTTGAGGTGGGGAAGAACGTCCTGGACGGCCTCACCTTTCAGGTGGACCAGGGGGAGCGGGTGGGGCTGCTGGGCCGCAACGGCGCGGGCAAGACCACCCTGTTCAAGATACTGACCGGCGAGCTGGACTACGACGAGGGCACCGTCGTGGTGGGCCAGGGCCGGCGGGTGGGCCTGATCTCCCAGATCCCCGTCTACCCCGCCGGCTGCACAGTAGAGGATGTGCTGCGCTCCGCCTTCGCCCGGCTGGAGAGCCTGGCGGAGGAGATGCGGGCCCTGGAGGCCCGGATGGCCGCCGGGGAGAGCGACCCTGCCATTTTGAAGCGGTACGGCACATTAAGCGAGCGGTTTGAGGCATTTGGCGGCTATGACACAGATGTGGCGGTGAATAAGATCGCCAACGGCCTGTCCATTCCGGACAGCCAGCGGTCCCAGCTGTTCGACAGCCTCTCCGGCGGGGAAAAGACCCGGGTGAACCTGGGCCGCCTCATCCTGGAGGACACGGACATCCTGCTGCTGGACGAGCCCACCAACCACCTGGACCTCCACGCTACCGAGTGGCTGGAGGAGTACATTCGCTCTTTCCACGGCACGGTGGTCACCATCTCCCACGACCGGTATTTCCTGGACCGCACCGTCACCCGGGTCATCGAGATCCAGGACGGGAAAGCGGAGTTTTACAGCGGGAATTACAGCTTCTACGCCGTGGAGAAGGAACGCCGCTACCAGGAGCGGATGAAGCAGTACGAAAAAGAGCAGGCCAAGATCGCACAGTTGGAGAAGGCGGCGGAGCAATTGCGGGTCTGGGCTTTCATGGGCATGGACAAGACCTACCGCCGGGCCATCTCCATGGAAAAGCGCATCGAGCGGATGCGGACCACCTCCAAACCCACCAAGGCGCGGAAGATGGACGCCCGGTTCTCCTCCGCAGAGTTCCACGGGGACGAGGTGCTGGGCATCCGGAACGTGTCCAAGTCCTACGGGGACAAGCACCTCTTTGAGGGCATCAGCCTGAAGGTGGAGGGGGGCGAGCGCATCGCCCTCATCGGCGACAACGGCACCGGAAAGTCCACCCTTATCAAGATGATCGTGGGGGAGCTGTATCCGGACGACGGCCGCATCAAAACCGGCCCCCAGGTGAAGGAGGCATACCTGCCCCAGATCGTCCGCTTCGACCACCCAGACTGGAACCTGGTGGAGAATATGATGGCGGCGAAAAAGGGCCTCTCGGCCCAGTCGGCCCGAAACCGGCTGGCGGCATACGACTTCCGGGGCGAGGACGTGTTCAAGCCGGTGTCGGTGCTCTCCGGCGGGGAGCAGAGCCGCCTGCGGCTGTGCATGCTGATGGATGACGAGATCAACTTCCTGATCCTGGACGAGCCCACCAACCATCTGGACATCGACTCCCGGGAGTGGATCGAGGAGGCGGTGGAGGCCTACGACGGCACGCTGCTGTTCGTCAGCCACGACCGCTACTTCATCAACCGCTTCGCCACCCGGATCTGGGAGCTGACGGATGGCACCATCACGGATTATCCCTGCGGCTTTGCCCAATACCGGCAGATGAAGGCTCAGGAGGAGGCGGAGAAGGCCGCCGCTCCCAAGCCGGAGAAGGAGCGGGAAAAGCCCGCTGCGGAGCGGCCCCAGCGGGGCAACAAGGCCCAGCAGGCGGCCCGACGGCAGTTGACCATCTGTGAGCGGGACATCGCCAGGGCGGAGGAGTACATCGCCGCCCTGGAGGCGGACATGGAGGCCGCCGCCTGCGACTACGAGAAGCTGAACGAGCTGGTGGGGCAGAAGGACGCCGCCCAGGCGGAGCTGGACGCCCTGTACGAAAGGTGGGAGCAGCTCAGTGAAGAGGCAGAGGGCTAAACAGCGGCCCCTGTACCGGTACGATGTCTACCGGGGCCGCAGAAGAGGACAGGCCCGGCTGATCGGGGCGGCGGGCTGCGCCGTTTTCGGCCTGCTTCTGGTGCTGATCCGGAGCCTGGGCATCCGGTTTTCCGGCTTTCTGCTGCTGGGGCTGGCGGCGCTCCTGGTGCTTTCCTGGCTGCTGGATCGCCTGGCCGCCGGAAATCACCGCTGGCGGCTGATCCACCGGGGCTTTTATGGCTGCCTTACGGTGGGACTGGCTGCGCTGCTGGGGCTGGAGGTCTTTATCATTAACCGGGGGCGCAGCGACATGACGCCCCTGCCGGCAGACGCGGTCATCGTCCTGGGGGCGGGGGTCAACGGCACTGAGCCGTCCCTGTCCCTGCGGACCCGGCTGGACAAGGCCGTGGACTATCTGGAGCGGTGGCCGGACATCCCGGCAGTGCTCACCGGCGGCACCGGCTACGGCGAGGAGATCAGCGAGGCCCAGTGTATGTATGACTATCTCACGGAGTACGGTGTGGAGGCAGACCGCCTGATCCTGGAGGACCGGGCATCCAACACGGCGGAGAACTTCGCCTTTTCCTGGGAACTGCTGACAGAGGCGGGGGTGGACCCGGCGGAGGGACGGGTGGCTGTTGTCACCAATGACTTTCACATCGCCCGGGCGGAGCTGATCGCCGCCCGGGAGGGCTACGGAGACGTGGCCGGGATCCCAGCGCCGCTGCCCTGGGTTCATTTGGAGATCAATTACACCCTGCGGGAGGCCTTTGCCATGGTAAAGACCTTTCTGTTTGACTGAGCGGATACGGAGGAACCAAATGAGCGACATCTTATGTATCTATTACTCCCGGACGGGGAACACCAAGAAGGCCATGGAGGAGATTGCCGCCGCCCTGGACGCGGAGCTGGCGGAGCTGCGGGACAACGCGGACCGGAGCGGCTGGCGGGGCTGGCTGCGCTGTGGGCTGGACGCCATGCGCAAAGACACCCGCCCCGTGGCCCCGTTGGAGACAGCCCGTCCCCTGGGGGACTACCGCTTGGTGATTCTGGGCACACCGGTGTGGGCCGGGCGATCCAGCGCCGTCATGCGGTCGTTTCTGAAAGACCGGGGCGGGGAGATCCGCAACGCGGCCTATGTGCTGACCCGCAGCAGCGGCTCCCAGTACCAGGAGGTCTATCGCCAGATGGATCTCTGTGTGCCCGCCGGTCATCTGGCGGCGGTGTCCCTGCGAAGCGGGGACGTGGGCTGGGCATTCTGGCAGGAGGAGTTTCTCCGCCAAGTCCGGGCCTTTCTGGAGGGGCAGTAGCGGCAGACCCTTTTCTGAAATCAACGGGAGAGGAGATGCCCCATGCTGGAAAAACTGAAGGAGCTGGCCCTGCGGTATGAGGACCTGCAGGCTCAGCTGGCGGACCCGTCTGTCTACGGCGACGCGGAGCGGCTGAAGACTGTAAATCGGGAGCTGAAGGACCTGACTCCGGTGGCAGAGGCGTACCAGGCATACCGGCAGGCGGAGGCGGACCGAGCCGCGGCGGAGGAGCTGCTCTCTGACCCGGAGATGCGGGAGTTGGCCCAGGAGGAGCTGACCGCCGCACGGGAAGAGATGGAGCGGCTGCGGCAGGAGCTGAAGCTCCTGCTTCTGCCCAAGGATCCCAATGACCGGAAGAACGTGATCCTGGAGATCCGGGCGGGTACCGGCGGCGAGGAGGCGGCGCTGTTTGCCGCGTCGCTGCTGCGGATGTACACCATGTACGCTGCCGCCCGGGGCTGGAGGACCGACACCGTGGAGCTGAACGAGACGGAGCTGGGGGGCGTGAAGGAGTGCAGCGTCCTGATCGAGGGCGAGGGGGCCTTCTCTCGGCTGAAATTTGAAAGCGGGGTCCATCGCGTCCAGAGGGTGCCGGAGACGGAGTCCGGCGGCCGTATCCACACCAGCGCCGCCACGGTGGCGGTGCTGCCGGAGATGGAGCCGGTGGATGTGGAACTGAACCCCGCGGATATTGAAATGCAGGTCTACCGGGCCAGCGGCGCCGGCGGACAGCACGTGAACAAGACCTCCTCCGCCGTGCGGCTGATCCATAAGCCCACCGGCATGATCGCCGAGTGTCAGGAGGAGCGCAGCCAGTTTCAGAACCGGGAGAAGGCCATGCGTCTGCTGGCCTCCCGGCTGTACGAGGCGGAGCGGGAAAAGCGGGAGAGCGCCTATGACGCGGAGCGCCGCAGCCAGGTGGGCAGCGGCGACCGTTCCCAGCGGATCCGCACCTATAATTTCCCACAGGGACGGGTGACAGACCACCGCATCGGCCTGACGCTTTATAAGATCGACGCCATCATGGACGGCGCGCTGGACGAGCTGATCGACGCGCTGGTGACGGCGGATCAGGCAGAGAAGCTGAAACAGGGACAGGAAGCAGAGTGAGCATATTTTGAGAGCAAACGCCCGGCGGCGTTGAATATAAGATAATTCGAGGCGAGAAATGATGCATACACGATATTTTGACCTGCGGGACACCAAGGGTCAGCAAAAGATCATCGAGGATCAGATCTCCGCAGCGGCAGACATCCTGCGGCAGGGGGGACTGGTGGGAATTCCCACGGAAACGGTCTACGGTCTGGGCGCCAACGCATTGGACGCAGAGGCTGTCAACAAGATCTTCGAGGCCAAGGGCCGTCCGCAGGACAACCCTCTCATCATCCATATTCCGGGACCCCAGTGGCTGCCCCGGTACTGTGAGGACGTGCCGCCGCTGGCGTATACGCTGGCCCGGAAATTCTGGCCCGGTCCTCTGACCATGATCCTGAAGCGGAAGCCCATCGTGCCGGACGCCACCACAGCGGGACTGGACACCGTGGGTGTCCGCTGCCCGGACCATCAGGTAACGCTGTCCATCATCCGGGAGGCAGGCGTTCCTGTGGCCGCGCCCAGCGCCAACACCTCCGGCCGTCCCAGCTGCACCACCGCAGCGGACGTGATGGAGGACATGGAGGGCAAGATCGACGCCGTGGTGGACGGCGGCCCCTGTCAGGTGGGCGTGGAGTCTACCATTTTGGATCTGACCTGCACACCGCCCCGTCTGCTGAGACCCGGCGGACTGCCTTTGGAGGCATTGGAAGAGGTTGTCGGCCCCGTGGCGGTGGACAAGGCCGTAACAGAGCGGCTGAAGGACGGGGAGCAGCCCAAGGCTCCCGGTATGAAGTATCGCCATTATGCTCCCAAGGCTCCGGTGACTGTTGTCACCGGCCCGGCGGAAGCTTCCGCTCAGACCATTTTGCAGATGGTGAAGCCCGGTGACGGCGTCATCTGCTTTGATGAATTCGCGGAGCTGTTCAAGGAACAGGAAGTGGAATGTCTGGGACCCAGTCAGGATAAGCGGATCCAGGCCCAGCGGGTGTTTGACGCTCTGCGGGCCTTTGACAGCAAGGACGCGGCTCAGATCTATGCCCAGTGCCCGGACAGTCAGGGCCTTGGCCTTGCCATCAGCAACCGGTTGAAGAAGGCGGCGGGCTTCAAGACCATCGCCGCTGGACAGAAGCGGGTGGTCATCGGCATCACCGGCGGTACCGGCTCCGGTAAGACCAGCGCGCTGGAGGCCATCCGGGATCTGGGCGGCCGGGTCATCGACTGCGACGAGGTGTACCATGAGATGCTCCGGGACAGCGCAGAGCTGCGCCATGCCATCGAGGTGAAATTCCACGGCGTGTTTAATTCCGACGGTACACTGGACCGTAAGAAGCTGGGTGAGCTGGTCTTTGAGAACAAGGAACGGATGGCGCAGCTCAATGAGGTCATTTATCGGTTCATCGTGCCGGAGGTACAGCGCCGCTGTCAGGCCGGCGAACTGGTGGCGGTGGACGCCATCAACCTGATCGAAAGCGGTGCGGAGGCCCTGTGCGACCGGACCGTGGCTGTCACGGCCCCGGCGGAGCTGCGGGTGCGGCGGATCATGGCCCGGGACGGCATTGATGAGCGCTATGCCCGTATGCGGATCTCTGCCCAGAAATCTGACGAATTCTACCGCGGTAAGTGCGACTATGAGCTCAGCAACACCGCTGAGACGCCGGAGGATTTCCGGGAGATCGCCAGAGATTTCTTCCGCCGTCTTATCGGAGAGCTCCGGGAGGAAAAGAATGAAGCCAGCCGGTAAACGGCGGGCAGGAACCGCTGACGGCTGCCCTGCCTTACCGTCACGGAGAATTTACCACTTTATCGACAGTCTCGAAGGAGGATACTATGTCTGATAGCAACAAAGCATTGAAGGAAAAGCTGCTGAGCAGCCGTAAAAACGGCTTTGACCGTGTGGACGCGGCGGAGCTGGAGCAGATGGAAGCCTACTGCAAGGAATATATGGCGTTTCTGGATGCAGGCAAGACCGAGCGTCTCTGCGCGGCGGAGACAGTCCGCCTCGCAGAGCAGGCCGGATACAAGCCCCTGGTCCGGGGACAGGCATTGAAGGCCGGAGACAAGGTGTATGTCTGCAACCGGGGGAAGAGCGTGCTGCTGGCCCATGTCGGCAGCAAGCCCATGAGCGAGGGGACCCAGATCGCCGCCGCCCACATCGACTCTCCCCGGCTGGATCTGAAGCCCAACCCTCTGTATGAGGACAATGAGCTGGCCTATTTCAAGACCCACTACTACGGCGGCATCCGCAAATATCAGTGGGTGACCATCCCGATGGAGCTTCACGGCGTGGTGGCGCTGACGGATGGCACCACTGTCACAGTGAACATCGGCGGCGATGAAGGCGATCCCAAGCTGGTCATCACGGACCTGCTGCCCCATCTGGGTCAGGAGCAGAGCAAGAAGCCGCTGGCTGAGGGCATCGTGGGCGAACAGCTCAATCTGCTGCTGGGCAGCAAGCCCATCGGAGACGATGAAGGCTCCGACCGGGTGAAGCTGGCTGTGATGCAGCTTTTGAACGAGAAGTACGGCATCACGGAGGATGATTTCACCTCCGCTGAACTGGAAGCGGTGCCGGCTGTGAAGGCCACGGAGATCGGCCTGGACCGCTCCATGATCGGCTCCTACGGCCATGACGACCGCGTCTGCGGCTATGCCGCCTTGAAGGCATTGCTGGATCTGGACAAGACGCCTGTCAAAACCGCCGTCTGCGTGCTGGCGGACAAGGAGGAGATTGGCTCCGACGGTGTGACCGGTATGCAGTCCGCTGCCTTTGACACCTTTATGGAGGATCTGTGCGAGGCTCAGGGCGCGGCCCTGCGGGTGTGTCTGGAGAATTCCTTCTGCCTCAGTGCCGACGTGACGGCGGCCTACGATCCCAACTTCGGCGAGGTGTTTGAAAAGAAGAACGCCGCCTATCTGAACTACGGCATTGGTCTGTGCAAGTACACCGGCGCCCGTGGCAAGTCCGGCGCCAGTGATGCCAGCGCCGAGACGGTGGGCTATGTCCGGGGTATCTTTGACCGGGCCAAGGTCATCTGGCAGATCGCGGAGCTGGGCAAGGTGGACGCCGGCGGCGGCGGCACCGTGGCCATGTATATGGCCAACCGCAATATCACGACGCTGGACGCCGGCGTGCCGGTGCTGGCCATGCACGCCCCCTTTGAGGTGGTCTCCAAGCTGGACTGCTATGAGACATATAAAGGTATGAAAGCTGTTTACGAAGCGGAGTAAAAGCTGTTTTAAAAGAGTCTGACGGCGAGAAAATATGGAAAAGGCAGGAGGGAAACCCGCTCCTGTCTTTTCATATATGACCTTTTTCAACAATTTGACCGTAAACGGCGGACAATTTAGCGAAATTT
>ENA-UESC01002337-UESC01002337.1-human-gut-metagenome-genome-assembly--contig:-NODE-2337-length-11934-cov-5.259425_pt1 | contig 11934 bp, 9 predicted proteins | sample MGYA00242998_ERZ507999 | MGnify/ENA primary metagenome ERZ507999 (study PRJEB26167, sample SAMN06115465) | human gut metagenome | host: Homo sapiens | place: China:Hubei | collected 2016-04-27 | study... | reverse complement strand
ATGCGGCCCTGGAGCAGAGGAGCGATGACGATGGTGCATTTTGCACCCTGTGCAGTATCGGGATGGCCGCCCTGTGCGCCGGTGATGATGCCATCGGAGCCGACGACGACGTTGCAGTTGAAGTGGGTATCAACTTCCAGAGAGGCCAGGATGACGTAATCCAGCTTGTTGACGAACGCGCCCTTGTTCATCGGGCTTGCGTACTCGCCAGCAGAGATGGGGAAGTGGTTGGGGTTGGTGCGGACGTTGTTGACAGCGTCCAAATCGAAGTCCTGCGTATCGACCAGCTTGCGGGCCAGACCGCGGTCCAGCAGCTCGCACATGGGCTTGGTCAGACCGCCGACACCCAGACCCATGTGGATGTTCTTCTCTTCCATGATCTTGGACAGAGAGATGGTGGAGGCGATGGATGCGCCGCCGACACCGGTCTGATAAGAGAAGCCGTCCTTGAAGTAGGGGGTGTTTGCAACGACCTGAGTGCAGTACTCTGCCATCAGGATCTTGCGCTGGTCGGTGGTGGGCTTTGCAGCGCCGGTAGCGATCTTCTCGGGGATGCCGATCTGGTCCACGACGCAGACGTAATCCACTTTGGTCTGGTTGATCTCTGCGGGGTAGTTGGGGTAGTCCACGAGGCAATCGGTGACAGCGACGACATAGTCCGCCATCTCAGCGTCCACGTAAGCATAGCTCAGGACGCCGCAGTTGGTCTTGCCGCCCATGCCGGAGCAGTTGCCGTACTCGTCACAGGAGGGTGCGCCGATGAAGGCGATGTCCACATGGGTCTCGCCGGTCTCGATGGCGCGGACACGGCCGCCGTGGCTGCGCATGGTGGCCAGCCCCTTCAGCTTGCCATGAGAAATGGCATCGCCGATCTTGCCGCGGACGCCGGAAGACTCGATGTTGACGATGGTGCCGTCCTCGATCATGGGGACGAGGGCGTCATGAGCCTTGCCCAGAGAGCTTGCGCTCAGGGTGATGTTCTTGAAGCCCATCTTGTGGATCTCTTCCATCACCATGCAGACCACGAGGTCGCCCTCGCGGAAGTGGTGGTGGAAGGAGACGGTCATGCCGTCGTGGGCATTGCACTTGACCAGAGCCTCGTGGATGTCCTTGACCATCTTGTCGTGGTCATTGCGCATCACGGGGGTCACCTTCGGGCTGGCCTTCTGGAAGGCCTTGCCGTCTTTATAATTGTTGCCCTGAAAGACCTCTTTGCCGGTGCGCTCGAGGATCTCTTCGGGAATTTCTCTGCCGACTGCGTTCAACATAATTACAAATCCCCCTTATACACGCCGGATGCCTTTGCCAGATCGATGGTGCGCTTTGCGCCATCGTAGAAGGCGATGTCGATCATCTTGCCGTCAACGGTGAAGACGCCGATGCCCAGTGCCTTCTTGCTGTCGATCTCCTTGACGACCTTCTCGGCGAAGATGATGTCCTTCTGGGTGGGCGTAAAGATCTCGTGGACGATGGGGATCTGACGGGGGTTGATGATGGATTTGCCGTCGAAGCCCATCAGGTGGATGTTCTCGACATCCTTGCGGAAGCCGTCCATATCCTTCAGGTCGGTGTAAACGGTGTCGAAGCACTGCACGCCTGCGGCGCGGGCGGCAATGATCATCTGCTGGCGGGCGCCCATCAGCTCGATGCCGGTGCCGGTGATGTGGGTCTGCAGGTCCTTGGTATAGTCGCCGCCGGACAGTGCGATGCCGAACAGGCGCTCATCGCTCTCGCAGATCTCCAGAGCGTTCATGACGCCGCGGGCAGACTCCAGAGCGGCGATGATGAGGACTTCGCCCTCAGGACGGCCATAGGTCTTCTCGTCCTCGGCGATGGCCTGCGCCACGCGGTGGACATCCTCGGCGTGCTCGGTCTTGGGGATGCGGATGGAATCGCAGCCGCCGGCCACGCAGGCGCGGATGTCTTCACGCCAGTAGGGGGTGTCCAGACCGTTGATACGGACGACCCGCTCTGCACCGCGGTAATCCACGGTCTTCAGGGCGTGGTACAGGCTGAAGCGGGCCACATCCTTCTGGTTCTCGGCCACAGCGTCCTCCAGGTCCAGCATCAGAGAGTCGGCCTTATAGATGTAAGGGTCTTTGATGAGGCCGGGCTTCTGCGCATTCAGGAACATCATCGTGCGGCGCAGGCGCTTCTTGTTCGGATTATTCATCGAATGGCACCTCCCCAAGGCAGATTCTCATACTGGTCAACAGAGCGGAACACCGCGCCCTCGATGCGGGCCTTCAGGGTGCAGTCCAGTGCGCCCTTGTCCACGATGGTGATGCGGACGTTGTCAATGTCCAGATTCTTCAGGGTCTCCAGCGCGACCTTGCGCAGCTGGTTGCCGTACTGATGGATGACGGAGCTTTCGAGGGAGAAATCGATCTTACCCTCACCCGGCTCGACGGTCACCATGCAGTCGCTGGATTCCAGAGTGCCAGCCGTGGCTGCTTTCTTGATCTCCATGCTTTTTTCCTCCTTGACAGGTGGTTTCTTCAATCGTTATACCGTACTTGCGGGGCAGCGCCTCACTGCGCCGCTCCTGATGATTCTATCATAATCGGACAATCTTACAAAAGGCATAGCGTCAGTCTTAATATTCGTTAAGAATCGCCAAAAATTTCTCTTGTACACAAGATTTATTCCATTTGGTCATGCTGCTCGTGCATTTTCTCTTCCATTTTCCCTCCTTTCCTGCACGAGATGTCATCCGGCGCTGTTTTTGCCTTTTTCTCAGCTCTATCCTACCGCACCCGGCGGCATTTGTGAAATGAAAAGATGGAATCCTTATCCATCCAAAAAGGGAATGGGTAGTGCAAAACAGGCAAAACCACTGGCTGTGCGTTTTGCCTGCTGCGGAAAAGTCCTTTTTTACACGGGGCTGAAGCCCTTACCGATGATCTCGCTGGAATTTTCTATCATGATAAAGGCTGTCGGCTCCTGCTGGCGGATGAAGTTGCGCAGGCGGATGGCCTGACTGCGCCGCATGGTGGTCATGATGACCGTCTTGTGGGCGTCAGAGTACGCGCCGCGCGCTTCAAAGGTGGTCGCACTGCGGTTCAGCTCGTGGATGATGAAGTTGCAGATGGGCTGCGGGTGCTCACACACGATGTTGAAGCACTTGCAGAGGTTCATATTCTCGATGACGTTGTCCACCACCATCGACTTGGCCACCAGACCCATGACGGAGAACAGACCAGTGGAGGGGCCGTACATTGCAAACGAGAGGCCCACAGCCGCCACATCCGCTGCCATCAGGGCAGAACCGATGTTCATGCTGGTGTACTTTTTCAAAATCATGGCGATGACATCCGTGCCGCCCGAGGATGCGTCGATGTTGAACAGGATCGCCGAACCGATCGCCGGGAGCATAATGGCAAATACCAGCTCCAGCATCGGCTGGTCGGTCAGAGTGCCGTGCATCGGCACCAGCGCGTCCAGTGCCTGCAGGCTCACCGACATCACGATGGTCGCATAAACGGTGCGGATGCCGACGCTCTTGCCCAGAAAGATGAAGCCCAGCACCAGCAGCGCGTAGTTGGCAGCGGTGGTGAAGGTACTTGCCGAGCAGTGGAGCAGCTGGCTGAACACGGTGGAAAAGCCGGTCACGCCGCCGAAGGCGAAGTGGTTCGGGAATTTGAAAAAGTAGATGCCGATGACCATGATCCAGATGCTGACGGTGATGAGGCCATACTCCGCCAGCGTCCGGAGCAAGGGATTTTTGATTTCCTTTATTGTTGACGCCATAGTCTGATTTTTTGCCGCCTTCCGGTTTACATGGGGCCGAGGTGGATCGCCTGTGCGATCATCAGCATCACAGAACCGACGGCCAGCCAGATGAGGAACAGCTTCCACATGAACTTCATCCAACGGTCATAGGGGATGTTCACAGCGCTGATGATACCCATCAGAGCGGTGGAAGTGGGCAGGACGTAGTTGCAGAAGCCGTCGCCGAAATTGAAGGAAAGGATCGCGGTCTGACGGGTAACGCCCACGAGGTCGGCCAGAGGTGCCAGAATGGGAATGACCGCTGCGGCCTGACCGCTGCCGGAAGTCAGGAAGACGTTGATAATGGTGTTTGCCAGCAGCATTGCGGGTCCGAGCAGGATGGTGGGGACGAAGTTCAGGCCGTTTGCCAGTGCATGGACAACGGTATCGGTGATGTGACCGGCGTTCATGATGCTGCTGATGGCCTGTGCCATGCCGATGATGAAGGCAGCGCCCAGCATCTTCTTGCAGCCCTCAAGGAACTCTTTGGAGATCGCGGAGGGGCCAAAGCCGCCCAGTACGCCTTCGATGACAGCCAGTGCGAGGAAGACAGCTGCGGTCTCAGACATATCCCAGTCGAGCTTGATGCCGCCGTAGACGATGAGGATAAGGGATGCGAAGAAGACCAGCATGATGAGGATCTTGCGGGCGTCCAGCTTGCCGAAGGAGTCGAGGTCCGCAGCATCGCGGAACTCGCTGGTCTTGTCGAGCTCGTACATGGGGCTGAGTTCGGGATGTTTCTGGATCTTCAGTGCGTAGCGGATGAGGTAGATGTTGGTGATAACATAGAACACAGCAAAGCAGATAAAGCGGTATCCCACGCCGGAATACAGCGGCAGACCGGCGATTTTCTGAGCCACGATGGTGGTGTTGATGTTCAGAGGGCCAGTGGAGAAACCGATAGCGCCGCCCAGCAGGATGATGGATGCACCGGTGATGGAGTCCAGACCCATCGCAAAGGCCATCATGACCATGATGGGCGCAAAGGCAATGAACAGGTTGACGCCCTGCGTGGTGCAGATGAGGCCGAACACCAGCGTCAGGATGGGCAGGAACAGATAGACGCGGGTGGAGAAGACCTTCGCCATCTTGGCCACCACGGCGTGGAGTGCGCCGGTCTTGGTCAGGATGTGGAAAGCACCGCCTGCGAACATGATGACCAGCATCAGATCAATGCGCTTGATGAAGGCCTTGACGATGTACAGAGGAATTTCGAGCGGGTTGACGGGAGTCTTATCAATGTAGTTGAAATCGTTGGGGTCGATGACCTTAATGCCTGCTTCGTTCTCGAAGCGGGTGTAGGAGCCTGCCGGGATGATCCAGGTCAGCAGGACCGCAAGCAGGATGATGATGCCGATGATAACGAAGGTATGCGGCATCTTGAATTGTTTCTTTTTCGTTTCCATAATTTTTCCTCTCTTTTGACACACCAAAGCGTCAGCTCTGGCCGTTCAGTTCTTTGGCCAGATTCTCATGGAATTCCTTCTTGATGGCTTCCAGCTTTTCCGGGTCTTCAATGAGCTGTGCGCCCGTCAGAGCCAGGATCTTTGCGCCGTAGACCACCGCATTGTGGGCCGCTTCGGTCTTGCCGGCGTCCAGATACTCCTGCGAGTGAGCCGCTGCGCCCTCCGGGACAAAGGCCACGCGGATGCAGGTGCCGGGCACATGGCGCATCACGTTGCCGAAGTCGGTGGAACCGGTCTTCTGGCGGGCCGGACGGATGCAGGGAGCATGGACCTTCTCGGCCTGCTCCATCACCAGCTCGTTGAGAGCCAGCACCGGGATCTTGTTGTCGAGGCTCTTTTCCTCGATGATCTCCACTTCCGTCTCGGTCATCATGGCTGCGCCCTGAAGTACCTTCCTGACGCGGGCCACCACGCCGTCCAACTCCGTACGATTGTAGGAGCGGACATACATACTCGCTTCTGCATAGCCGGACACCACATTTGCCGCCGTGCCGCCGCAGTTGACGATGGTATAGTGCATCCGAACATCCGAGGGAACATGCTCCCGCAGGAACTCGACGCCCTGACAGGCCAGGATCAGGCCGTCCAGTGCGCTGCGGCCCTTTTCGGGCTTGAGCGCTGCGTGAGAGCAGACACCGTGGTAGATGATCTTGAGCTTGTTGAGTGCCAGCGACTTGACGTCCACCTGCGTGGCCGGGCCGCCGTGCATCATGAGCGCCACATCCAGCTCCTCAAAGGTACAGCCGTTTTCCAGCATCACGACCTTGCCGCTGATGCTCTCTTCGGCAGGCGTGCCGTAGACCGTGATGGTATACGGTGCGTCGATGGCTGCATCTTTCAGTGCCTTGGCTGCGCCCAGAATGGCCGGACCCTGCATATGGTGGCCGCAGGCGTGGCCCAGACCGGCCAGAGCATCGTACTCGCAGAGCAGGCCGATGTTCGGGCCGCCCTCGCCGTGCTTCCAGACGGCTCGGAACGCGGTATCCATACCAGCAATGCCGCGCTCCACAGTGAAGCCTTCTTTTTCCAGCCAGCCGGTCAGGGTCTCAAATGCATGAAACTCCTGCAGACCCACTTCCGGGTGGTCGAAGAAGTCGTCTGCCATTGCAGTCAGGGCAGCTGCGCTCTGCTCAACGCTTCGCTCCAGTTTTTCCTCCAACATAATAAGCACCTCCGTTTTTTGGTACTTTCAGTTTACCAAACCGGAGATGCTTTGTACATTTTGAAAAAATTATATCTTCATTTTGGAATTCTTATGTTCAGTTTATCAGAGCTTCAAATACTCCTCTGCCGCATCCTTCATCTGCATGATCATCGCTCGCATGGGTTTGGTCAGCTCCACATCCCGGCGGTAGGCCACCACAACGTCCTGTCCGTACCTGGAAATGTCGATGGTGTAGTATTTCACCGGCTTCGGATAGTGGATGTTCTTCTGATAGCCCTGCCGGATAAAGCCCACGCCCAGACCCTCGGCCACCAGCTGTGCGCCAAGCTCCATATTGCGTACTACCCGGATGCGGCCTGGCTTGACCTTGTGATCTTTCAGGATCTTCTCTTCCACCCGCCGGGCGCTCTGCATCTCGGTGTTCAGAAATATCGTCTCACCGCTCAGAAGGTGCGGGTCAAGGAAGTCGAACTTTGAACCTTCGACGGGGACCGCCCTTTCGTTCAGCGGGTGGTCTCCGGGCAGTATCAGCAGAAAATCTTCCATGCCCAGCGGGACAGCCTCCATCTCGGACGTTACGTCGCTCTGGCTCAGCACCACAAGGTCAAGCTCCCGGTTTTTCAGCATGATGGTCAAATCGGCCAGATTTCCTTCCCGGATGACCACATCCACCTGCGGCCACTCCCGCTCGTACACCGACAGTACCGCCGGCAGAAACCAGATGCCGCGCCGCTGTGCGATACCGATCCGCACCTGCCCGGCATTCTCCCGCTCCGCCTGCCGCCTCACCGCCTCGAACTGCCGCTCCAGCTCCAGCATCTGAGAAGCCTTTTCCACATACTGCTTGCCCAGCCACGTCAGCTCGAATTTCCGGCCATTCCGCTCGAACAGCCGCGCCCCCAGAATCTTTTCCACATTATTGATGTACAGGCTCAGTGCGGGCTGCGAGATATACAGCCGCTCCGAGGCGCGGGTCAAGCTCTTGCACTCCGCAAGGGTGCAGACGTACTTTTGCTCCTTCAAGTCCATTCGATTCCAGCCTCCTCACCAAATAACGACATTTTTCTTATTATAGCACATTTGAGCGCAAACAAAAAAGCCCTCCTTTGCAGGAGAGCTTTCGTATGAGCTTTACACAGACCGTTTTACAGCATCATCAAGACTGCAAGGTCGAGAACACTGCCGCAATGCCCACGCTGACGGGCGCTGCTGATGCTGCCGATATTTTTATGCGTGGTTGAAGCCCTTGCCGAACACCTCGGTGGTGCTGAGCATCGAGATAAAGGCGTTGAGGTTTTCCTTATGGATAAATGCCTGCAGCTGCAATGCCTCGCGGTGGGTGAGGGTCGTATAGATCATGTAGTGGGGCCGGTCGGTATAGGCACCATAGCAGGGCGTATAGGTCGCGCCGCGCACCAGCTTGCGCATGACGAAATCGCAGATGGGGTCTTTGTCGTCGCAGATGATGAGGATGGCCTTGCACATCTTCATCTGCTCGAGGACGGCATCGACGACGAGGCTCTTGACCGTCAGACCCACGAAAGAGTAGAGAGCGGTGTAGAGGTCGAAGACGAAGCAGGCTGCCAGCACCATGACGAAGTCGGTGATAAAAAGCGCCTCGCCGGTGTTCTTCATATGGGCGTATTTTTTCAGGATGAGGGCGACGACATCGGTGCCGCCGGAAGACGCGCCCACGTTGAAGAGCAGAGCCGACGCAATGGCGGGCAGGGCGATGGCGAAGACCAGGTCCAGCATGGGCTGGTTGGACAGGGGGCCGCTGAGGGGGACATATTTTTCAAAAAGGGCCAGCTCTGCCGTCATGACGACGGTAGCCCAGCCGGTGCTGATGGCAAAATCCTTGCCGAGGAATATCCAGCCCAGAATGAGCAGGAGGATATTGGCACAGGACGAAAAAGCTGAGGCCGACAGGGGCGTGAGCTTTGCCACAAGGGCCGCGCCGCCGGTCACGCCGCCGAAGACGAAGTTGTTGGGGAATTTGAAGAAGTATACGCCGATGGTCATGATGCTGATACTCAGGGTGATGATAACGTATCGGCTGACGATCTGCAAGATCTTTTCCCGCGTGCTGATCTCCATTTGACTGTTTCCTTTCGCCGTCCGCGCGGCACTCTCTTCTCACACAAAGGGCCGTTTCTCTGCCCATTACTTGTGTTATTGTAACACTGCCCACCGCGCCGTTCAAGAGGAAAAAACTTTTCGCACAAAAACCGCCCGCTTCGTTTTCCACAAAGCGGGCGGCAGATGTTGAATTTATGGAAGTGCTTACAGCTTCTTGCCGGTCAGCATCTCATAAGCTTCCTCGTACTTGGCGATGGTCTTGTCGATAACGTCCTGCGGCAGGTCATAGTCACTGTCGGGGTTGGCCAGCAGCCAGTTGCGGACGAACTGCTTATCAAAGGAGGGCTGACCGTGCCCGGCCTCGTAGCCCTCCAGCGGCCAGAAGCGGGAGGAATCGGGGGTCAGCATCTCGTCGCCGAGGATGACGTTGCCCTCCTCATCCAGACCGAACTCAAACTTGGTGTCGGCGATGATGATGCCGCGGGAGAGGGCATACTCAGCGCACTTCTTATACAGAGCGATGGTGCAGTCGCGCAGCTTGGTGGCGTACTCCTCGCCCTTGCCGGGGAACAGCTTTTCCAGCACGTCGATGCTCTGCTCGTAGGAGATGTTCTCGTCGTGGTCGCCGATCTCAGCCTTGGTGGAGGGGGTGTAGATGGGCTCGGGCAGCTTCTCGGACTCCTTCAGGCCCTCGGGCAGCTGGATGCCGCAGACCTTGCCGGTCTTCTGGTAGCTGGCCCAGCCGCTGCCGGTGATGTAGCCGCGGACGATGCACTCGACGGGCAGCATGGTCAGCTTGCGGCACATCATGCTGCGGCCCTCGTACTGGGGCTGCCGGAAGAACTCGGGCATCTCCTTCACGTCCACGCTCAGCATATGGTTGGGCAGCAGGTCGCGGGTGTAGTCGAACCAGAACTTGCTCATCTGGGTCAGCACCTTGCCCTTGTTGGTGACTTTATTCTTTAAGATAACATCGAATGCAGAGATGCGGTCGGTGGCGACCATGATGAGGCTGTCGCCGTTGTCGTAGATCTCACGGACCTTGCCTTCCTTGATGGGCTTGAACTCAGTCATAGCAAAACTCTCCATTTCCCTTATTCCGTAGGTATCTTTTCTTTTGGTCATTGGCAGGCTGTCTGCCGTCCTGTTACACTATAATCTTATCACAGGAATTGTCCGTTGGGAAGAAACAGATGGGAGAGAAATGGGCCGATTTTTGGTTTTTTCTCGTGAAAAGTGCTAAAATCCAGCTTAAATTTTCGTCGTTTTGACGGTAAAAGTCGTACTTTCGCCCCATTTTCGCCTGCCTTGCTGACCGAAACGCCGTCATTGACGAAATTTGTGAAAACGTGTATCATGGGTAACGGCATTGCATTTTTCAACTTTTGTCTTTTAAGGAGGTCCATGCCATGCGCCCTCTCATCATCGCCCATCGCGGCGCGTCCCATCTGGCCCCCGAAAACACGCTGACCGCGTTCCGTCTGGCAAAGACGCTGGGTGCGGACGGCTTCGAGTGTGACGTTCAAATCACCCGAGACCGTCATCTCGTGGTGGCCCACGACTACCTCACCGACCTCAAGACCGGCGTCCACGGCAACATCCCGGATATGGACTTCGACGACCTGCGCCAGCTGGATTTCGGAAAATGGAAAAGCCCGGAGTTCGCGGGCGAAAAGATCCCCACCCTCGAAGAGGTGCTGGAAGTCGCGCAGGACTTCAGGATGGTACATATTGAATTGAAGCCCTACTTTGACCGGGACGAAGAGATCGTGGACCGGGTCATCGACGCCGTCCTTGACGCCGGGCTGGAAGAAAAGGCCGTGCTCACCTCCTTCGAGTACGGCACCCTCCGCCGGGTGAAGGAGCGGATGCCCCAGATGGCCACCTGCGCCATGACCCTCAGCCCCGAATCCCAGCTCATCCAGCCGGCCACCTTCTGGGAGAAGCTGGGCCTCAAGAAGACCGACCCTCTCGTGGAGAAGCTTTCCAGCCCCCAGGCCCTCAGCGAAGCGGCCGCTCTGCTGGAAGACCCCAGCAGTCTGGACGAAGAGAACAGCATCCTCATCTACTACTTAAAAGACCGTCTCGATTTTCTCTGCTCCATCTACCCCGGCATGAACCTGGCCGAAATTCTGCAGCAGTATTATTATCAGACGGATTTTGTGAACTATGTGGCCCAGTTCGGCTTCCCGGTGGATTACGTCGGGCCGGAGTACCACGCCTTTTTCCGGGACAAAGACCTTGTCCCCAATGCCCACGCCCACGGCTTCAAGGTCGCGCCCTGGCCGGTGGGCAATGACAGCCGGGACGACCTGCGCCAGCTGTTCCGGCTGGACCCGGAGCTTGTGGTCACGAATAAGCCCGAGGTGGCCGTTGCTATCCTCACCGGGCTGGGCCAGTGGGACGAATCATCCAAAGAGGGTTGACAGCCCTCTTTTTTCGGAGCATAATAGTCCTGTATCGAACAGTTTTATGTGAAACAGTTCGACGATCGAACATTCACAGCAAAAGCCAAACCAGAAGGATGATACTATGAACCAAGCCTTTGAACCCGCCTGCACCCCCATCGCGCCGCCGTGGGAGACACCGCAGGTCATCCCGGCCCAGCTGCGCCGGGTGAACAACCTTATTTTCCGCAAGATAGGCCAGATCGCCCGCACCAATGGCGTGGAGGCCGTGACTCCCATGCACGGCTGGATCATGGAGTACCTCTACCGGAACTCCGACACTCCCGTATTCCAGCGGGACATCGAGCGGGAGTTCTCCATCACCCGCTCCACCGTGACCAACATCCTGCAATTGATGGAGCGCAAGGGGTATATCGAGCGGCGCAGTGTCCCGCAGGACGCCCGGCTCAAGCAGCTGGTGCTCACCGAAGAGGGCATCCGCTTCCACGAGAACACGATTCGTTCCTTCCATCAGACCGACGATTATGTGGCAGGGTTGCTGACGGAGGAAGAGAACACCGAGCTGCTGCGGCTGCTGAACAAGCTGCGGGATGCACTGCAGTGATGCAACCTGCCGAAAAAGTGTTCGTTAAATTAGTAATTATGAACATTTCTCGAAACGTCTTGACAATTAAAATGTTTTGTATAAAATTGTTCTGTACCAAACAAATAAAAAGTAACAGGAGGTAACTCAGATGATCAAAAAGTTAGTGTCGCATCTGGGCGAGTATAAACGCGCCGCAGTCCTGACACCGCTCTTTGCCGCTCTGGAAGCCGTGATGGATGTGCTTTTGCCCACCATCATGGCCTTTATCATCGATCAGGGCATTGAAAAGGGCGATATGAACGCCATCCTCAAGTACGGCCTGCTCACCTTTCTGGTGGCTGTGGTCGCGCTGGCGCTGGGCGTTCTGGCCGGCAAATACGCCGCCGAGGCATCCACCGGCTTTGCCGGCAATCTGCGCGATGCCATGTATGAGAACATCCAGCACTATTCCTTCTCCAA
>ENA-UESC01002318-UESC01002318.1-human-gut-metagenome-genome-assembly--contig:-NODE-2318-length-12036-cov-47.107701_pt1 | contig 12036 bp, 14 predicted proteins | sample MGYA00242998_ERZ507999 | MGnify/ENA primary metagenome ERZ507999 (study PRJEB26167, sample SAMN06115465) | human gut metagenome | host: Homo sapiens | place: China:Hubei | collected 2016-04-27... | reverse complement strand
ATTCAAGGCGTCGGTTGGAAGCATTGCCGACTGATTTCACACAACGACGGATATGGGTACGCGTGGCTCGGCCACGCGCCTCATTCCTCCCCTGCCTGAAGGCAGGGGTCTCCTGAGGTATTTTTGATGACTGCCCCTGTGTTCGCGCTGATTGACTGCAACAAGTTCTACGCTTCCTGTGAGAGGGTCTTTCAGCCGGAACTGCGCGGGAAACCTTTGGTCGTTCTTTCGAACAATGACGGCTGCGTCGTCACGCTCACTGCGGAAGCCAAGGCGCTCGGCATCCGCCGCGGCATGCCCGCCTTTCAGATCGCTCATCTGCTGAAGTCCGGTCAATGTGCCTGGAGAAGTTCCAATTACGAGCTTTATGCGTCGATCTCGCGGCACGTGATGAAGATCATCGCCGGCATGACGCCGGCTATCGAGGTTTATTCCATCGATGAATGCTTTGCCGATCTCTCTGGGCTCAATGAACCGCTTACCGACCTCGGCCGCCGCATCAAAGACCGCATCTGGCAGTGGCAGCGCATTCCAACCTGTGTCGGCATCGGAGAAACAAAGACTTTGGCGAAATTAGCCAATCACCTTGCCAAGGAATGGGCTGCATTCGGCGGCGTGCTCAATTGGACAGAACTCGCCCCCAGCCGCCGCGAAAAGGCCATGTCAATCACCCCGGCATCGGAGGTCTGGGGCATCGGCGGACGCACTGCTCAAAAACTCACCGGCATGGGCATTCATTCTGTGTTCGACTTTTACGGCATGGATGCATCCTTTGTGCGGCGAACTTTCGGCGTGGTGCTCGAACGCACTTGGCGGGAACTCCACGGCGTGCCGTGCATCCCGTTTGATCCGTCGCGCCGTCCCAAACAGGAAATCTGCCGGTCACGCTCTTTCGGGCACCCGACAAGCGACCTCAACCAGCTGATTTCAGCCGTCTCGACGCATCTGGGCGAAGCCGCGCGGCAGCTTCGCCGGCAAAAGAGCCTTGCCGGCGAACTCACAGTTTTCTTTCAAACCAACTTCTTCCGGCCCGACCTGCCGCAGCACAATGCTGCGCCCACCGTAAAACTCCCGAAACCCACCAGCGACACGCTTGAACTGACGCAAACCGCGGTCCGGATCATTGAGGCATGCGTGCGGCCTGAGTGCGCTTATCAGCGCGCAGGAGTTGTGCTCAGAGACCTGCATCCTGCTTCGGGAACCCTTTCAGTGCCGACGATATCGGATTCGATCTTTGATGACGCGGACGCTTCCGGCTCGGCGGCCGCTGACCTCCGCCGAGCCGAACTCATGAAAACCATTGATGCGCTATGCCGAAGTTACAGCCGAGACGTCGTGAAGACAGCCAGTTCAAGCCTCGCCGCAGGATGGGAAATGCGCCGCGGCAGTTTGTCGCCCTGCTTCACGACTCGAATCGATGAAGTCTGGAAAGTGAACTACGTCGATCAGCGCGAAGAGCAAGTGGATACGGCCGGCGAAAGGCTGGCAGCCAGGAAGCCCGCCGCCTCCTGACTCGCCCGAACGCTGCGTTCACGCATGCCACTCGAGCAGGCGGCCGAAAAACCGCTGAAGTTCCGGCGTCTGAGGATGAGCAAAAAGGGCTTCGCTCGGTCCGGCTTCGACGATTCGTCCCTGATGAAGAAAAGCTGTCGCATCGCAGGCCCGGCGTGCGAAGCCCATCTCATGGGTGACAATCACAAATTCGATCCCTTCACCGCGCAGCTGTGCGGTGAGATCGAGCACTTCCGCCGTGTACTCGGGGTCCAATGCAGAGGTGGGTTCATCGAGCAGCAGCAGCTTCGGGCGCGGAGCCACCGCACGGGCGATCGCAGCACGCTGCTGCTGTCCGCCGGAGAGTTCTGAGGGGTGCTTATCGGCATGTTCGGCAAGACCGAAATGCGCCAGAAGCTCAAAAGCCCGAGCATCAGCCGCCTCCTTTGTCCATCCGTGCACCTCCCGCAGCACCAAGGCGATATTTTCCTGAGCCGACAAGTGCTGAAAAAGATTGCCCTGCTGAAAAACGTAGCCGAGCGTTCTTCTGAAAGCGATGCATTCGCGCTCCGTCTTCGGCACGAGGCGGCCGTCCATTCGGATGGATCCGGACGTTGCCGGCAGCAGTCCGCCCAACATGCGCAGAAGAGTTGATTTCCCGCCCCCAGACGAACCGATCAGTGCGAGCGCGCTCGTTTCCACCGAAAAAGACACGTCGTCAATAACGTTTTCGCCGCCGAAACGCTTGACCAAATGCTCAAGCTCAACCTTCATAGCGGAACCTCTTTTCAAGCAGCCGGCTCACAAGCGCAACGGGAAGCGTGAGAATGAGATAAAGCACACCGAGGAAAAGGTAGCACTCCACGAGCTTGAGATTGACCGCACTCACTTCGCGCATGGCCTGCGTAAGTTCAACCACGGAAATCATTGAAAGGAGCGACGAATCCTTGATAACAGACGCAAACTGGCCGGCCAGTGCCGGAAGTGTTCTGGCTGCCATCTGCGGGACAATTACAAAGCGCAGCTGCTGCAGCCGCGTGAAGCCCACCGCTTTTGCCGACTCAATCTGAGCGGGATCGATCGAGAGATAACTTCCGCGGATAATCTCTGAAATGTAGGCGCCTTCAAAAACCGAAAGAATGATGACGCCCGCCCAAAAGCGATCGTCAACGCCCCATGCTGTCCCTACCAGATAGAAAAAAAGGTAGATCTGCATGATGAGCGGCGTCCCGCGGATAAAGACCACATAAAGGCTCGAGAGGTCGCGAAGCAGGAGCACGCGAGAAAGTTTGGCCGCCGCCGAGAGAATGCCGAGCAGGAGCGAAAGCACCATGGCCGCTGCACTCACACCGATCGTCAGCAGAAAACCGTCCCAGATGCGAATGCGGAAATCAGGCAGAAACGAAAAATCCGGCCGATAGTCAATCTGCGCGAGTGAATACCAGAAAAAGGCAACGAGCAGCGCGGCAGCTGCAACAAAGCTCGCCGCCTCCTTCCACGGATAACGGCGAACATCAGATGCATCCGACTGCCCGCTCTGCTCATCCTCATCGGCAAGCAGCCACGACCAAAGGCAGCGCGCATTGAAGCCGCTCCTTGTGCGTTCAGCGCCCATTTTTAAGCTGCCCGAATCCTTCTTCACTCAATCTCCGCACCGATTTGCAGCTCCTCAGCGCAAATCGGCTGTGTCAAAACTGAAGTCTACTGGTTTTGAGCAGGCGTCATGTCGAAGAACCACTTAAAGCCCAGTTGGTCGAAGGCCGCTTTTTCAGCCTTCAAATGCTTTTCGGTGAGACGATCAAAACCGCCCTGCTTGCGATAGTCTGCAATGAAGGCATTGAGCGCATTGAGGAGCTTGGCGTCGCCCTTGCGGACGGCCACGCCCCACGGTTCAACCTTCTGGAACGGAATGAAAACGGCTTCCGTCGTCTCCGGGTTCTTCTGCCAGTTGCGGTAAATGGTGAGCTGATCATAGATGAAGCCGTCGGCCTTGCCGGTAGCCACTTCCATCACGCATGCACTTTCATCAGGCAGCGCCGTCACGGCGGCATTTTTCAGATTGTTTTGTGCGTAGAGATAACCGGTTGACCCGATCTTCGCGGCAATGCGGCGCCCCTTCTGGTTGAGATCTTCAACGGACTTAATGCCGCTGCCTTTGTGTGTCAGGATGCCGAGCATCGCGTTGGCATACGGATCGGAAAAGTCTACGGTTTTGCGGCGCTCATCGGTGACGGTCATCGAACTCATCACCATGTCGACTTTCCCCGTCAAAAGCGCCGGAATCAAACCGTCAAAAGCAATATTTTCAATTTTGATTTCCTTCCCTGCGCTCTTGGCGAAATCCTTCATGAAATCGACGCTGACGCCCGTCGGATTGCCCTGCGCATCCTTGCCTTCAAAGGGCGGGTAAGCGAGCTCCATCCCGACCACAAGCGTCGGTTTTTCAAGCGTATCAGCCGATGGAGCAGAAGCCGATGAGGCGGAAGACTTCGCATCATCGCTCTTTGAGCAGCCCGTTAGGACAAGAAGAGCAGCCGCAGCGGCGGCAGAAAGGACAGTACGGCGAGCAGCAAACAACGGCATGTTTATCTCCAGTCTCATATAAGAAGACAACCCGAACTCAAAATCAAACAGCGTTTATGGGGAAGCTCCAATCATTTGGATTAAATCCTGAAATGCTGACAGGTTCGAATGTCTGTGTTGACTGCATTATGCCTGAGAGATCTGCAATCGGAAGATTAAATTCTGCGGGCGAAATTCGTATGCCAATATGAAAATATAGATGTTTATTTTGTATACTGCATTATACAAAGATAGATATAACCGGCTGTGCGTTCAAAATGGCGATGCATTGAAACTAAATAAGCTATAGAGAAGAAGCGACTGTCAAATATAAACTCGCCTCCGGTCGTTCGCTGGAAACTTCATTTACTACAAATAGTTAGCTGCACGCACTGCTCGAAAAACAAACGATCATCCGCCTTTTCAATGCCTGAGCGACATTGAAATTTGACTCACCAAATAAAAGTATTTCATCCGCAAAGAAGATGAGCATTTATTGGCGAATAGAACAAAAACACACAAAATTAATCGTACAAATCAATAAGTTACAGTAAAGATTCACTCAACGAATAACGCCCTGGTCCGCCATGCAGGCACCCTTGAAAAGACGGACAATGCCGCACAAATCAAATTTTTATTTTTGGCATCAGGGAAGCCTCATTACGCCAATAGTGGATTCTTTCATCAATGAATTTCATCCATGTCTGCTGGAAATCACTCTCCTCAGCATTTTGAGGAATGACTGCAGCTGCGGCTTGAGGAAGCGCCTTGGCTAGATGATCGAGCAGACGCTCAAGCCGCCTTTGTGCCCAGCTGCGGGGCCGGCCGATCTCATCAGCGAGCTCGAGGAGCTGCAGTGCATGCAATTGATCCCATTCAAATTCATCGCTCACCGACATTGCAAGCTGACGGGAGACATCAGGGACCAAAACGACGCTTAAAAGATCGTACCAAGGGGCCGGCCGAATACCATTTGGCCCGACAAAAAAACTGATGTTCTTCGCGTGGGCATCTGCATTGCCGACAACGATGGAAAAAAGCACCCAATCGTAGAGGTTGTTAATGAAAGCTTGAGGATTATCAGCATCACTTGCCAATCCAAAAAGTTTTAAAAGATTGGCGCCCTCGCGAATATGCCGCACATCGCGGCCATCACCATAATTGCGTTCGTATTTATAAGCCGACGGCAGTCCCAGTGCCTGGCATCCGTCGATAACGTGCCGCCGCTTCACCACCATATTGCCGTCAGTTCCCGCAGCAGCCAGCCGATCAAAACGCATGACTTCAAGCGCTTGATGCACACCGACCTGCCTCATTCGAGCCTTGGCGGTCGGCCATCCTGCAGCAGCAGCAAGCCGCATCGTCATGCATTCGTTCAGGAGCAGCAAGGGACGCGCGGCAGAAGAAAATTTCAGGATGCGGTCTGAGGCCAATCGGTCACCATCACATAGTCCCAAATGGCCGTTAAGTTCAAGCAGATTCAGTTTCGGCTGCATGCCAGCCACAGAGAGCCGCGGTTTGCCGTCCCAAACATCAATAGGGACAGCAGACATCCGACCAATACGGTCATCAAGCTCATCCTCCGCAATGATCCTAAAAACATCGGGATGCCCTTGAAGAAGCTGGTTCTCGGTACGCAGTCGAATTGCACCGGGCAGATCATTGCCCAGATGGAGTGCTAGTCCAATACTATTGCTGCGGGAAATATGAGCATATTCGAGCAGATGATCAAAAGCCGTTCCTTCGGGCAGCATGTTCTCGAAGAAATGACGCACCGCAGCACCCGATTGCGGCAGCCCATTTACCTCCCATGGAAGGGACGGCGCAAGCAGAAAACCGCCTTGTCGCCACTCCGATGTCCAATTGAGAACGGGCTGCGAGAGATCTCCTGAAAGCTGGGCAACGACAACATTGCCAAGGAGCACCTGAAGTTCAGAACCACTGGGCATCATCCGCAGCCTCCTCTCTTCGGCCATCTTTAGGCTTGTCATGCTCTGCCGCTTCAAGCACTTTCTTGGAGGCAGCCGAGAAATCCAATGACAGCCCTAGCCAGCTCAATACTGTCGTCAGAGTGGAAAACCGTACATCCTGACCTTGCTCAAGCTTGATCAGCGTACGTTTAGAAATGCCGCTCGCCTCAGCCAGATCATCCAAAGTATTGCCCAGCGCTTTGCGTCGAAGCCGGACAGCCGCACCTATTACCTGAGGCGTCAAAGCATCAAACCTCATAAACACACGCTTCATGCAGCACCTCATTGATGAACTTTTCTGCACTTTAGAGCGATTTTGTCTCTTTAGTGAAGTTTACTTCATTTATTTTCGTCAACCTCAAAATAGTGCAGGTTACTTCACCAATGCAGGCTGGATGATCTCAGTATCTCCCGTCCGCTGCGAGGCTTTGGGCAATGAAGGGTCAGAGTTCTGCGAGCTGCGCAGCCTGCTGCAGCGCTTCTTCACTGCGTCGGTCGTATTTCGCTGTGGTCGAAACGTTGGCGTGTCCCATGAGATTTTTAACAGCAACAATATCTACGTTCTTAGCGAGCAGCCGTGTCGCAAAAGTACGACGCAGGTCATGGGTCGTAATGGGAGCAATCTTCGCTAAATCCTGAGCATGCTTGACGACCCGTCCGATAGACGCCGGATCGAGCGGGTTCGTCAAGATCAGCTGACCGCCTTTGGTCAGACGACCGAAGAGCCACCCCGGTTCTGTACCGCGAAGATCAAGCCAAGCATTCACCTTCTGTGCAACTTCCGGCGTAAAGAAGACTTTTCGTTCCTTATTCCCTTTGCCGATGACTCGGAGCGTACCCGAGGACCGTTCCAAGTTCTCCATTCTCAAAGTCGTCACTTCCGCGCGGCGCAGTCCGCAGCCGAGCAAGAGCGCAATCAGTGCGCGGTCGCGAACCGCTTTAGGTCCGGTGTCCTCATCGACCGCAGCCAAAAGCTTCTGAGACTCATCGGCCTGAAGCGCGCGGCCAGTTGGTTCCCGGTGAACCCGAAGCTGTTTGACGGCTTTAATTTCAGCGTACGTCGTCAAGTCGATCTGTCGAAGCCGCCAGGCCGTTTCCGCCACCCCTTTGAGCGCCGAGAGATATGCATTGACTGAAGCGGCGGCCAAGCCTTCTTTATCAGCCAATGCATGCATAAACCCAAGCACATGCACATAGCGAAGCCGCCCCCACTCGCAGCTGAAGGCATCGACGGCGCCAAGCCAGCGCGCCGCAATGTTAAGCCGCGAACGAACTGCCCGTCTGGAGTCGTCCGAATGCAGTTCTGCCAGATAGGCAGCCGCCGCATTCACTGTATCTCCTGAAGAATCAAGGGGTTCCTGCAAAAGTGAATTTTGACGCGATTCTCCCTGCTCGCCTTCATGGAGCGAAGGTGAAACGACTTCAAAGTGCGTCTCCATACTTTTGCCTCCTCATTGATACAAATAACCCGAAATGCTGCTCAGACGCCGTCATTCGTCACTCGCTGCCGACCGTCGCTCTGAACTCTTTCGTTCACACGAATTCCAGCAACATTATGCACGATAACTGCAATTATATGGCGTAATAACTCGGATGAAATGAATACCTAAATCTATTATTGAATGACACACTTCTGTCCTGTTATGTGCAATTTAGTTTTGTTCATATTTTGCGTGATGGTATTCTGAACAGATTCAATATGCAATTTAGTTTGTGAGTCATATATGACTAAGTTCATTCGTCATCATTTATTAGAAAGCGTGCCGTATCGAGTACGATAGTAATAATAGAATTGATGATATGTGGGTACTGATGCTTTGGAGTCAGCTGCAGTATCTTCGTCATTCATTTGCTCAGCACTGGAATGAGTACGATCATCATCACTCTTATTAATATTAAGACACATCCATTCATAAACCTCTCGTAAAGTCAATTCCCCATCGCTTTCTCGATACTTAATACTAGCCTTTTCCATATTACTCAATAACTCATCTGTCAGTGCTGCACCTTCATTATCCGATTTCCCTTTCCTTCCTCGTTTAGCGCCGCTCGATGTCCTGCCAGTGTTCTTGCCATAGTCAGGAACGAGTGAATATATACTTTGTCCTCTGCGCCAGTAGTTTCCAATCAGCATATTCATTCTTCTTTCTAAGTGCTTATCCCCCTTTGAATAAGCTTGCACTAATCTCTTTCGACCATTTAATTTATAAAGATCCGGCGTGCTGATAATAGACTTAATTAAGTCATAGTTCTCTTTAGCAGTCTTCAGCATGACATCTGTTAACTTTCTGTATTGAATGTCAATCCAAGGATCTTTTTTGAGAAGAACCGTTCCTTTTAAAATACCATCATTCAGCTCATCTGCATCCATACTGATTAAGTCCACTGACTGCCCTTTCATTGGAAGGATAAGAGCTAAACATCCAAACAGTTGAACTACTCTATATTCAATTGAATTAAGTTCTAAAATGTCATTCACTTTAATCATCTTAAGCTCCATTGCTTCAATTTGTTTTACATATCTATTTTACACTATCTGAGGTTTAAACAAGATGCAACTACACATATCTATTTTGCATTTTCTGATTTCCGGCCCGAAAAAATCAAGGAGACCTGCTGATTCAGGCTCACTCAAGCGTTTACAGCTCAATGCATCTGTTCCTTAGCGTTTTCCCGTATAACTGAACAGGCTTTCAGGTATTCTCGGCGGAATTTCACGCGTAAAATTTCCTGATCATCAACCTCTTGCATCGAGCTAAAGCATGACCACGGAAGAAATCCTCAACAAAGTTGCCAATCACCGCCAGAAGCAGCGTGAACTCGAAGAAGAATGGGGTCAGCTGCGCGAACAAGCGCTCCAGGAATGCCTGCGTTTGATCGAAACCTTTGAATTCAGCGCGTCTGAACTCAACTTCGGCAAGGATGGCCGTCAAGCCAAACCCGTGATTAAGAATGTCGGCGCGCCGAAGTTCCAAAATCCCGACGGCCCGGAGACTTGGACTGGCCGCGGCAAGCGTCCAGCTTGGTACATCAAAGCCAAGGAAGCCGGTTTTACCGATGAGGACATGTTCATTCAACCGGCTGCTGCTGACACGGACGCGCAGCCGGCTTGATCGCAAAGCCAATAGAAGATTGCTGACAGCCATTCCTCAAACAGAGATTTATTCATGTGTCAGGACGCCCTTCTTGTCATCGACCTTCAAAACGATTTCCTGCCGGGCGGCGCCCTTGCCGTTCCGGGAGGGGACCGAGTCATTGAACCCATCCGCGGTTTGATGACGCTGCCGAATTGGCGTGCAGTTGTGCTGACACAGGACTGGCACCCTGCCGATCATGTGTCTTTTGCATCCAGCCATCCCGGCCGCAAACCCTTTGAAAGCATTGCGCTTTCATACGGCCGGCAGACGCTGTGGCCCGATCACTGCGTCGCGGGCTCAGAGGGCGCTGCCTTTCCGCCTGATTTTGACACCTCGCCCGCCCGACTCATCCTCCGCAAAGGCATGAATGCGGCGCTCGACAGCTATTCCGCGTTTATTGAGGCTGACGGCAAAACCCCGACGGGGCTTGACGGGTTCTTGAAGAATTTGAATATTGAGCGAGTTTTCGTCTGCGGGCTCGCTCTCGATTACTGCGTCAAGTTTGGTGTGCTTGACGCGCTTCAGGCCGGTTTTGAAACCATTGTCATTCCGGACGCCTGCGCCGCGATTGCTGTCGGGCATGAAGCCGACATCCTGAATGAAATGCAGACTAAGGGTGCGCGCATCATGACAGCATCGGAAGTGGCTGCCCGCGCTGCTTAAAACCCAGTATCTACCATCGAATCACTGAATCAACGGCCAGGACGCTCTGCCAAAGTGCACCGTTGAATCATATTAGTAAAATAGAAATTAACTATTAAAACGCTATTTCAGATTGTTGGAAATGATTCTCATTGTTGCAGCCTCTTCGTTCTGCGGCGAACAACTTGTAGGATATGGCCACCTTTAAGGGGCACCCAGCCCCTTCACCTCTACTACAGGACGTTCGATCATGTACGTAACAATGAACCGCTTCAAAATCAAGCCGGAATTCGCCGATGCCTATATTCAGGTTTGGAAGGATGCCGGTGTCCGCACCAAGGATGTGGACGGTTTCCTCGAATTCAAGTTCTTCCGCCTTGACAGCAAGGAAGAAGGCTATGTGCTCTTTTCCTCTTATGCCGTCTGGGAAAACAAGGAAAAATTCCTCGCCTGGACGAAGTCCGAACATTTCCGCAAGTCGCACGCGACGGGCGTGGCGAACCGCGAGATGTATGTTGAGCACCCGCACCTCGAATGCTTCGACGTTCTGTTTTGATCAAAATGGAAGCTAGGTGTCTAAGCGCTTGACTGTCGCTCAGCGCCTGCTTTAAGCATATGAGCCGCCGTTCTGATGAGACCGGAACTCCCGGATAACTGATCCCGAATTTTTCAGGACCCGGGGCGGATTCTCTAAGCCAAGCAGCGCGAGCATATCGCGCTGCTTTTTCGTAATTGGTGGGGTCACCCATGCGTAGGCTGCAACCGCAATCATCGAACGTTTGGTGTCACTGCACTGCCATTGCAATCAATGGCGGCAGCTACAGGCTGAAAGAACACAAGCTAAATAAATTGCTTAACCAATAACCTACAAGCTGCAAAGGAATTAAAACCTGAGTGGCATAACTGTAGGGGTCAAGATTTCTCCGCTAGGGGGTCAGCTTAGCTGACTGTTGACATCTGCGCCGGCGCAGTGTGCGGAACTTTCAGCGCTCCCTGCGCCGGAACCCGCTTCTTCAGATGAAAGGGCCCGAAATCACGCTTTCGGCCGTCCGCACTTTGGGCGCCGTCGAGCGGAGGAAAAAGAGGGGGAGATGATGATTGCGCTCTTACACGACTTTTTGCCGCGGGGCGCCAAGCGCGTCCTAATTGCCGTCGCAGGCATCTTCGGAGCGGCTTTCTCTTTCGCTTTCGTAGACATGATGCCGTTTCTGATCTGGATGCTGATCTTCGTAGCCGCGGATTTCGCGACCGTACTCTATGCCGCGCGGTCGACTAGCACCTATCAGAGCAGCGCCAGTTGCCGCCGAGTATGAGATGAAAAAGGGCTTCATTTCTGAAGCCCTATATTCTCACGACATGCCACAAATATCTTTACACAGGAAAAGCAACTTAAAGATGATTCTTTTTAGGCTCTGATATACGGGTTATATGGGTGATATCAATTGAATGTTCAGCTTGCCAAGCGTCGTAATCCGCCTGCATGGCAAGCCATGCCTCGGGGCTCGGTCCAGAAATGGCCGCAGAAATTCGAACAGCCATTTCCGGAGTTATCGGACTTTTTTCTTTGATGATGCGAGTGACAGTACTGGGAGCCACGCCGATATGACGAGCAAACTCCCTGGCACTGATTCCGAGATACTCTAAAGTTTCTGCAACCATTCTCCCCGGGTGCGGGGGATTAAACATCCGAGCCATTAGTGATAGTCCTCATAATTGATGATGTATGCGTTACCGTCCTCAAATTTAAAGGTAATTCTCCAATTACCAGTGGCGCTAATCGACCATATCCCTGAACGATCACCCTTAAGTTGATGCAAGCGATAAGGCGGCAAATTGATGTCTTGTATGACTTTTGCTTGATTAATAACTTGCAAGCGCTCTGCCAGACGTCGAGCGTGCGGGGCCAGAATGCCAGCCATATAACTCGTTTCAAAAAAATAATCTTTGAGTCCTTTGTGAATCCAGGAAACGATCATGACGCGTTGGAGTGGGAAAAATTATTGTTAATGCATTCTTTCAAGCTGTTGCGCGATGCGCAACACCAAAAATAAAGCCCAAACTCCCGGGGATGCACCTAATCCCGGAACACCCGCGGGGGTAAGGTCGGAACCCCGGATAACTGATCCCTAATTTTTCAGCACCCGGGGCGGATTTTCTAAGCCAAGCAGCGCGAGCATATCGCGCTGCTTTTTCGTAATGGTGCGCGTTACCCATGCGTTGGCCGTATGGCGCTT
>ENA-UESC01002309-UESC01002309.1-human-gut-metagenome-genome-assembly--contig:-NODE-2309-length-12064-cov-3.402269_pt1 | contig 12064 bp, 9 predicted proteins | sample MGYA00242998_ERZ507999 | MGnify/ENA primary metagenome ERZ507999 (study PRJEB26167, sample SAMN06115465) | human gut metagenome | host: Homo sapiens | place: China:Hubei | collected 2016-04-27 | study... | reverse complement strand
CTCCAAAAAGAGTCTGGTATTTGGGAGGGGGCGGCGCCTCCATATGGCCGCCTCCCCTCCCAACAGACGAGTTCTCCACAGGCCTCCCCTGTGGATAGACAACCTCTACTTTATGATCCCGAAGCCAATCCTTGGCGCCGGGCGTAAGCACCTGATCCCGGTTGACCACCACCGGGCCCCGGGTTCCGTGATTGGACATGCGGCGCACGTCCTCCTCCGTAAGCAGGGCCATGGGTTACATGCCGCCCTGTTCGCCCTTGGCGTGGGGCAGAATATTGTCCACCTCGGCGTGGGGACGGGGGATGACGTGGACGGAGATGAGCTCTCCCACCTTCTCTGCTGCTGCTGCGCCCGCGTCTGTAGCGGCTTTTACAGCGCCAACGTCGCCCCGGACCATAACGGTCACCAGGCCGCCGCCCACCTGTTCCTTGCCCACCAGCTGGACATTGGCCGCCTTCACCATGGCGTCGGCCGCCTCAATGGCCCCCACCAGCCCCTTGGTCTCCACCATACCCAGCGCATTTGTATTCGCCATTGTCTGACTCCTCCTGTTATCTGTCAATTTGGACTCCTCCGGCTTCTGCCGGGACGGGCCGCTTGTTTTTGCTCTCTGCTTTGGTTTTGTCTCCTTCTTTTCCGCCCTGCCGGACCGGGCCGCCCGCTTCGGCGTCCCCTCGTCCGTCTGGAGGGCCGACAGGCCGGTCCCCCCGGGCTCGTGCGCTCCGACCGGGGCCGCCGTGGCCGGCGGCATATGGGGAGTTCCCCCCACCATCCCCGCCGGCTCACCGTTGGCCGCCTCAATCTCATGCTCCATATCGTCCTCCATCCCTGCCGGCGTCTCGGCCATCAGGGCGTTGGACAGAGCCTGGACCTCCTGTAAAATTGCCTCGTGGGGGTTCAGCAGCACCCCATCGGCGTTGACTTCGCTCATACGTTCAATCTCCGGAGGATCTGAGCCACCAGGGCCTCCAGGTCAGAGGCGCTGGCCAGCGGCCTCGCCGGCTCATACGGAGCTGACGCAGCTCCCCGCCGGATCTCCTCCAGCTCCCGAACGCCCCAAGCCACACGCTTGATGTTGATGAGATCCAGCGGCCCGATGTTGTTGGAGCTGGACGATCCGCCTACCGCACCGCAGCCCAGAGTAAGCGCGGGGAACAGGCAGGTTGTAGCCCCAATACCTCCCAGGGCGGAAGGGGTGTTCACCAGCACCCGGCTGGCAGGCACCTCCTGGGCAAAGCGGCGAACGACGCTCTCGTCCTCACAGTGGATGGAGAAGGTATGGCCCGCCCCCTCCCACTCCAGGATCTCCACACAGCGGCGAAGAACCGCCTCCTCATCCCGCTCCACGTAATAGGCCAGAATCAGGCCCAGCTTCTCGTTGGAATAGGGATAGCCCCGGCCCACGCCGGTCTCCCGGGCCACCAGGACCCTGGCGGTGGCCGGCACGCCGTCCAGTCCGGCCAGTTTGGCCACGGTCTCCACGCTCTTGCCAACGATAGCGGGATTCATGGTGCCGTTGGCACGAAGGATAAACTTGGAGAGCTTTTTGTGCTCCTCGTCAGAGAGCACATAAGCCCCCTGTGCCTTCAGCTCCGACGTCACCGCCCGCTCCAGCTCCTCCGTGACAATCACGCTCTGTTCGCTGGCACAGATGGTTCCATTGTCAAAGGTCTTGGAGTCCAGAATGCGCTTTACGGCCAAGCGCACGTCTGCGGTACGGTGGATATAGGCCGGACCGTTGCCCGCCCCTACGCCGATGGCCGGAGTGCCGCTGGAGTAGGCCGCTTTCACCATGGCCCCGCCGCCGGTAGCCAGAATCAGCCGGGTGTGGTCATGTTTCATCAGCTCCTGGGTGGCCTCCAGCGTGGGTGTGGTGATGCAGGAAACTGCTCCGGCCGGAGCGCCGGCCGCCTCGGCCGCACGCCGGACGATGTTGACCGTCTCCAAAATACAGTTCACCGCGCTGGGATGGGGCGAAAAGATGATGGGATTTCCCGCCTTCATACAGATCATTGCCTTGTAAATGACTGTGGATGTGGGGTTTGTGGAAGGTACCAGTCCCGCCACTATTCCCACCGGCACGCCGATGTCAACCGTCCGCTTCTCCCTGTCCTCCGCCAGGATGCCGTGGGTCTTCTCGTCCTTGATGGCATCATACAGGGTCAGCGCGGCAAAGCGGTTTTTCATCTCCTTGTCAGCCGGGATGCCGAAGCCGGTCTCCTCGACCGCCATATCGGCCAATCTGCGGGCGTGTTCCGCCGCCGCGCAGGAGATGGCCGCTGTTATTTTGTCCAGGTCGGCCTGGCTCATGCGCTCCAGCACCCGCTGGGCCTGCCGGGCCTGCCGGATGAGGCCCCGCACCTCCTGAATCGAACGCAAATCTTTGTCCAGTTCCATAACATACCTCCTTGGGGAAAGATGGGCGGCCGGTGTCCGCCCCCGCGGCTCTTGTGCGCTTCGTTCCCCGCCTATACCTCTCTGGGGCGCTGGGCCACCGCTTTTACCGCCTCGGCAAAGGCGGACGCCGCCGCATTGCAGGCGGATTGGGTGCCGGTAAGAAGCCCGCCCCCAAAGTTTGTCTCACTGGGCGGCTCAAACAGCGCCACCAGCTCCACATCGCTGGCCTTCATGGCCTCGTCCAGCCCTACCACCGCCTCCAGCGGGGGTGCGATGAGATAGGCCAGCGCCTCCCCCTCCTTTACCCCGGCGGTTTTGGACAGGTAGCTGCCGGTCCGCGAAACCGTGTGCGCAAAGTAGATAACCGAGTCGTCCTCGTTGGCCGAGCGGAATCCCACGCCGCTCTCCATAAAGTCCACGCAGGAACGCAGGCCGCTCTGTACCTCCGCCGGGTTGGGACCGGCGAGAATCCCAATGACCTCGCCCGCCAGCTTGGTGCTGGCGTTGGCCGCTCCGGCGTAAAGGCTCCGTCCGTATACCACCTCTACAGCGGCGGCCTTTGTGGCCTCATCCAGCGCGCAGTAGGTTACATCATCGCTGTCAGCGGTGATGATGCCGATGGAGCGGTACTCCGGGGGCAGCCCCAGCTTTTCGGCCAGCGTCTCGCTGACATTTGCAATGGTGTGGGTCGCAAGTACTTTGGCTGGAAGTAAATCTCCTGTCATCGTATCACCTCAGATCAATGCCGCTGGCCTTTTTCTCCAGCATGGTCTTGATCAGCTCCGCAATGTGCGCGCCCGCCTCCACCGCGGTGGTACCCTGGCGGTGGATGTTGGAGATCACCGTGCGCTTGGACTCAGGTATGCCGATGTGGGGCTTGTAGGTCAGGTAGGCGGACATGGACTCCGCCGTAACCAGGCCGGGCCGTTCCCCCACCAGCAGGCACACCGCCTCCGCGCCGGTCAGCTCCCCGATGTGGTCGGAGGCGCCCACCCGGCAGTATTTGATGAAGAGCACCGGGCCGCTCTCCAGGCCATAGGTCTTGAGCCCCGCCTGGGCCGCCTGGATGCAGTCCACGGCGTTGGCCTCGATGGCGGCAGAGGACAGGCCGTCCCCCACCGCCAGAACCACTTTTGGGTTCTGGCCCAGGGTCTTTTTGATGATGGCCTGATTGGCCTCGTCAAAGCGGCGGCCCCGGTCGGGGCGGGTCAGGTATTCGTCCTTGTTCTGGCACAGGGTCTGGACAGGGACAAAGCCGTTTTTTTCCACAAAGGCGTCGTCCACGTGGGAAAACACCGAGTCCTGCGCCGCCGCGTGGTCGGCCCGCATGCGCAGCATGGATAGGGTCTGATAGCGGGCGCCCGCCCGTCCCAGGCCCAGCCGGGCGGGGGTGCGCAGCTTCAAATCCAGGAAGGCCGGACCGTTTCTGGGGTTTTTGACCAGATATTGCCGCCGCAAATCGGTCTCTGTGATGTCGTCCAGACAGCCGCCGGCCGCCGCAGCGGCGGTCACCGGGGCGGCCTTGGCCGGGGCCGCGGCGTTGGGCTGGCCCGCCAGCTCCAGCACCATGCGCTCCACCAGGGAGCGCAGCTCTTGTTCGTTCATATTGTCACCTCAATGATATAGGGCGGGCGAACACAGTTCGCCCCTACGGGATGAGAGTAGGCGGCGGGGGCAAGCCCCCGCCCTACAGGGTGCGCGTGTGGGCCGCCGATTCACGCCAGCAGGACGGACGCATCCCCCGCCAGCTCCGTCAGCCTGCCGTTTTCCACAAAGCCCATCTTCTCCAGCCACGCCTGGAAGGGCGGGATGGCGGTGAGGCCGTAGAGCTCCCGCAGGGCGGCGGTCTCGTGGAAGCCGGTGGTCTGGTAGTTGAGCATCACGTCGTCGCCGTGGGGGATGCCCATGAAGTAGTTGCACCCGGCGGTGGTCAGCAGCATGGCCAGATCCTCGATGTCGTTTTGATCCGCCTTCATGTGGTTGGTGTAGCAGGCGTCGCAGCCCATGGGGATGCCGGTGAGCTTGCCCATGAAGTGGTCCTCCAGTCCCGCCCGGATCACCTGCTTGGAGTTATACAAATACTCCGGCCCGATGAAGCCCACCACCGTATTGACCAGGAAGGGCTGGAACCGCTTGGCGAAGCCGTAGCACCGGGCCTCCATCACCACCTGGTCGGCCCCGTGGTGGGCCTCGGAGGACAGCTCGGAGCCCTGGCCGGTCTCGAAGTACATGACGTTGGGGCCGGTGGCGGTGCCCTCCCGCAGGGCGAGCTGGCGGGCCTCCTCGATGAGCTTGCCGTCCAGGCCGAAGGCCTCGTTGCCCTTCTGGCTGCCGGCGATGGACTGGAAGATCAGGTCGCAGGGGGCCCCCTGGCGCACCGCCTCCATCTGGGTGGTCACGTGGGCCAGCACGCAGATCTGGGTGGGGATGTCCCAGCGGGTCTTGATCTCCTGGAACCGGTCCAGCACCCGCCGGACGCTCTCCACACTGTCGTCCACTGGGTTAAGGCCCAGCACGGCGTCCCCCGCGCCGAAGGTGAGGCCCTCCAGCAGGGAGGCCATGATGCCGTCGGGATCGTCGGTGGGATGGTTGGGCTGGAGGCGGCAGGACAGGGTACCAGGCAGGCCGATGGTGGTGTTGCAGTGGGCGGTGACGCGGATTTTTTTGGCCGCGTAGATGAGATCCAGATTGCTCATCAGCTTGGCCACGGCGGCGATCATCTCCGCCGTCAGGCCGCGGCTCACCCGGCGGATGGCGTCGCCGCCGTTTTTTTCATCCAGCAGCCACTCCCGCAGCTCGGCCACCGTCCAGTGCTTAATCTCATCGTAGATCTTCTCGTTCACGTCGTCCTGGATGATGCGGGTGACCTCGTCCTCCTCGTAGGGAACGGCGGGGTTGGCCCGCAGATCGGCCAGGGTGAGGTTGGCCACCACCACCTTGGCCGCCACCCGCTCCTCGGCGTTCTCCGCCGCAATGCCCGCCAGCCGGTCGCCGGACTTCTCCTCGTTTGCTTTGGCCAGGGCGTCCTTTACCGACTTAAACTCGTACACGTGCCCCAGCAGCTTTGTTTTGAGTATCATGTGATCGCTCCTTCGCGGTTACGATTTGTTGAATACCAGCGTCTTGATGACAACCGGTAATACCGCGCCGCCCGCCACGGGCGCGCCGATATCGATATAATCGCCGTTGTCCACCCCCACGCTGTCCAGGCAGAGGAGAGGGCCCTCCACCCTCTGGGCCATGGCCTGCCCCAGCACCTTGGCCTGGTCGGCCTCCACCAGCACTACGGGGGCGATCCCTTGGGCGCGCAGGGGCTCCAGCCCCCCGGCAATCCCGCGGGCCAACTCGTCCACCCGGGCGTAGGAGGGGTTTCCCTCCCCCCGCAGGGCCAGGGCAAGCGGGCTCAGCCCGCCCTCGTCGGCAAACCACCCCAGCTTGTCCCGGATGCACTGTGCCAGGGCGGCGGCGTCCCCCCGCTCCTCCTCTCCGGTTAGCTTGAGGATCGGCAGGTTCTTCAGGGGGAAGGCGATGTCCCGGTAGTAGATGGTGGAGCCGGACAGCTCGGTGGAGTGGCTCCCCGCCCCCACCACCGTGGCCCGGATGGTCTCCTCCCCCCGGAAGCGCCCCGCGCCCTGAAAGGCCGGGGAGGCCGCGATGGCCCGTCCCAGCAGCACGCCGATATCGCCGTAGGCCTTCCAGTCGCCGGGGGGCGCGTAGATGCAGTCGGCCACACCGCCGGAGAAGGAGACCACCGGCACCGCCCGGGGCTCCCAGCGGGTTCCCTGGGTGAGAAAGGCGTCCAGCCGGTCCCGCCCAGGCCGCAGGCCCGCCGCCTGCTCCAGGGCCTCCACCATGGAGCGGATGACGGGCTCCAACCCCTCCGGCGCGGCCTTTTGCCCAACGGTAGGAGGCGATGCCCACATCGCCCCGCGCTTCAGCACCGGTGAGACATAGGTCACGGTTCCTTCCCGGTCAAGCTTGATCAGCCGCCCGCCCACGTCCAGGCAGCCGGTGGCCGCCAGCTCTCCGTGGGAGTACAGCGCCAGGTTGGATGTGCCGCCGCCGATGTCAAAGTGTAATACATCCGTGTGATGCTCCCTGGAGTATTCATCCGCGCCCGCCCCCCGGGCGGCCAGAATGGACTCCAGATCCGGCCCGGCGGTGGCTACCACAAAGTCCCCGGCGAACTGGGAGAGGGCGGAGAGCACCTCCCGGGCGTTTTCCTTGCGAGCGGTCTCTCCTGTGATGATCACCGCCCCGGTGTCCACCTGCTCCGGCGCAAAGCCCGACTTCCGGTACTCTTCCGCCACGATGGTCCGCACCCCCTCGGCGTCGATCACGGTGTCGGAGAGCAGGGGTGTGAAGTGAATCCCGCTGCGGTAGAGCACCTCCCGATCCTCGATGGCGATGCGGGGCACCGAGAAGGGGTTAGCCCGGTTGGCCAGGGTCAGCCGGGAGACCCCGAGCCGGCTGGCGGGGCCGCCCACGTCGGTGCCGATGTCGATGCCGACCGATAACAGGGTTTCACTCATTTCGGCACCTCCACCACCGGGCCCCCGCTCTGCGGGGCGGGCACATGCCCGTAAAATCGACGCAACGCGGAGATTTTCCGCAGACGGAATTCACTTCCGCCGAGGATGCGAACATCACATGGGGCCCCCAAACAGGCTGGCCTGTCTGGGGAGACGCGGCGCCGGTGTCGATGCCGACGGATAATAAGGTCTCCTCCATCACGCCAGCTCCCTCAGCAGACTCTTCAAGTCCTCCGCCGCCGCGGGGCGGGGGTTGGAGGGTGCGCAGAGATCCGCCTGCGCCGCTTCGGCCAGGCCGTCCAGCGCAGCGGTGAGCTCCTTTCCCTCCACTCCGCAGGCGCTCAGGCGTTCGGGCAGCTTGAGCTGGGCGCGCAGCCGGTTCAGTCCCGCGGCCAGGGAGCGCGGATTGGCCGCCAGGCCGCACAGCTTGGCCAAACGTCCGTATTTCTCCGCCGCTGTCCCATCGGCGGCGTTGAAGTGGATGACGTGGGGCAAAATCAGGGCGTTGAGCCGCCCATGGGGGAGGTGAAACCGCCCGCCCAGAGCGTGGGCCAGGCTGTGGCAGATGCCCAGCCCGGCGGCGTTGAAGGCGATGCCCGCCAGGTTGGAGGCCAGCAGCATGTTCCCTTTGGCCCCGCTCTCCCCCGCCGTTTCCCAGGCGGGGCGCAGGTTCTGCCAGGCCAGGGTAAACGCCTTCTCCGCCAGGGCGTCGGTGTAGGGCGTGGCCCCGCGGGCCACGTAGGCCTCGGCGGCATGGGTGAGTACGTCCATGCCCGTGTCCGCCGTCACGGCGGGGGGTACCCCCGCCAGCAGGGAGGGGTCCAGAATGGCCTCGTCGGGCAGAAGGGCGTCGTCCACCAGGGGGTACTTGACTCCCTTCGCCCGGTCGGTCAGCACGGCGAAGGAGGTGACCTCCGAGCCGGTACCCGCCGTGGTGGGCACCGCCACAAAGCGGATGTCCGCCCCGGTCCCCAGCTTCTTGCCGAACTCCAGCATGGCCTTGGCGCAGTCCATGGGAGAGCCGCCGCCGAAGGCCACCACCGCCTGGGGGCGGAACTCCGCCAGCGCCCTGGCCCCCTGGGCCACCAGCTCCAGGGGCGGGTCGGGCACCACCTGGTCGAACACCTCTACGGTGCAGTCCCGCAGGCGGGCGCGTACCCGCTCCAGCAGGCCGGACTGGGCCAGGAAGGAGTCGGTAATCACCATCACCCGCCGCCCGGCCAGCCCCTCCAGGGCCGCCAAGGCGTCCGGTCCAAAGAAAATTGTGGGCTTGAGTTGAAATCGTTCCATCGCGCTTCCCCTGTTTCTTCCTTGATGGGGTTAGTATGGCAGGCCAGGAGAAAGTTATACGGCTCTCTTTTCTTTGCTTTTCTGCACAAAAAATTTACTGGTTTTTCATCAGATTTGACCTTTACAACGGGAGTTCTTCGGTATATTATTGATCTGAAAAATATTTAGTGCTAATTATTTTTTGTTTTATCCATTTAACAGAGGACTCTATTCTATGGCAGAGCTCCAGACGGAGCGCTCCTTCGTGGTTGAGCTGACCCCGGAGGGCGTTCAGGAAATCCAGTCCCACAAAAATATCTACACCGAGGACACAAAGCCCATTCCCTTGTCCGGCCGCGAGTGGTCCACCAAGAACTACATAACCCTCTGGACCGGCATCCTGGTTTCCATTCCCGTGTATATGATGGCCAGCGCCCTGCTGTCCGCCGGCCTAACCTGGTATCAGGCGCTGTTTATCTGCGTGCTGGGCCACACGCTGGTCCTCATCCCCTCCATCCTGCTGGGAAAGTTCGGCTCCCGCTACGGCGCCAGTTTTCCCGTCCTGTCCAAGATGGTATTCGGACCCAAGGGCACGGCCATTCCCACCATCATCCGTGCCTTCATGGGCTGCCTGTGGTTCGGGATTCAGAACTGGATCGGCGGCACAGCTCTGGACGCCATCATCGCCGTCATCTTCCCGGCCTACACCGGTCTGGCGTTCCACAGCTTCCTCAGCTTCGGCCTGTTTGTACTCATCAATTTCTACATCGGCTACCACGGCAGCCGGGCCATCCGCTTCCTGGAGGATTTCGCCGCCCCCATCCTGATCATTCTCAGCGGCGTAGTCATTGTCTGGGCCTTCTGGCTGGCCAGTCAGAAGGGAGGATTTGCCGCACTGTTCACCACTCAGGTGGCAGGCGGCAACGGCGAGAGCTTCTGGTCTCAGTTCTTCCCCTCCCTGACTTCCATGATCGCCTTTGACGCCACCATCGCCCTGAATTTCTCCGACTACACCCGCCACGCCAAGACTGAGGGGGCCCAGGTGAAGGGCCAGCTCATCGGTGCGCCCATCATGACGGCCTTCATCGTCTTTGTGGGCATCTGCGGCACCTCCGGCTCCGAGCTGGCCTTCGGCGAGGCCTTCTGGGATCCCAGCATTCTGGTCTCCCACTTCGGCAATCCCGCTGTGGTGATCATCTTCTCCCTGTTCATCATCCTGGCCACCCTCGCCACGAACGTAGCCTGCAACCTGGCGGCCGCCTCCGTGGTGTTCTCCTCCCTCTTTGGCAAGGTGCTCACCTACAAAAAGGCCGTCGTGGTGGCCACGATCCTCTCCATCTGCTTCCTGCCCTGGAAACTGGTTGAGAATCCCGAGAGCTACGTGTATACTTTAAATGGAACCCTGGCCGTGTTCCTGGGTCCCATCACCGGCATCTGTCTGGCGGCCCTGTGGAGCCAGTACCGCAACCGCCTCCGCCTGCCCGACCTCTACTACCAGGACGGCGGCGCCTACTACTATCAGGGCGGCTGGAACGTGCTGGCCCTGGTGACCATGGCAGTCCTGTTCATTTTCATTTTCGTGTGCCAGTTTATTCCCGTCCTCAGGTGGATCTACGACAGCTCCTACCTGCTGGGCTGTGTGTTCGCCTTCGTGATTTACAGCGCCCTGTGCAAGCGCCAGGACCGCTGAACACATTGGTTTCCACATCCGACATCTGATAAAGGGGGTTCTTATGCGTACCATCATTCAAAACGGCACCATTGTCAGCGACACCGCCGCCTTCCGGGCCGACCTGCTCCTGGAGGACGGCGTGGTGAAGGCCGTGGGGGCGGGGCTGTCGGTCCCGGACGCCCAGGTGATCGACGCCTCCGGCAAGTACGTCCTGCCCGGCGCGGTGGACGTGCACACCCACATGGATCTCCAGGCCGGGGCCCACCGGGCGGTGGACGACTTCTACACCGGCACCGTGGCCGCCGCCTGCGGCGGCACCACCACCATCGTGGATCACATGGCCTTCGGCCCCAAGGGCTGCTCCCTGTGGCACCAGGTGGAGGAGTACCACCGTCTGGCCGACGGAAAGGCGGTCATCGACTACGGCTTCCACGGCGTGCTCCAGCATGTGGATGAACGGGTGCTCCGGGAGATGGGGGAACTCGCCGACCGGGAGGGTATCACCAGCTTCAAGGCCTATCTGACCTATGACTTTGGCCTGGACGACGGGGCCCTGTTCCAGGTGCTCCGCCAGGCCAAGGAGGACGGTATCGTGATCCCCGCCCACTGCGAGAACGATGGAGTGGTCAACTACCTGCGGGGCTGGTACAAGGCCCAGGGCCTCACCCAGCCCATCTACCACGCCAGGAGCCGCCCCGCCCGCTGTGAGGCGGAGGCGGTGAGCCGCCTGCTCCACCTGGCCGCCATGGCCGGGGAGGCGCCAGTGTACGTGGTGCACCTGTCCAGCGCCGCCGGCCTGGCCGAGGTGCGCAAGGCCCGTGCCCAGCGGCAGAAGGGCGTGGGCGTGGAGACCTGCACCCAGTACCTCACCCTCACCGAGGCCGCCTACGCAGACCCCCAGGAGGGCCTGAAGGCCGTCATGTCCCCGCCCCTGCGGACCCAGGCGGACTGCGACGCCCTCTGGCAGGGGCTCCAAGACGGGGTGATCGACGCCGTGGCTACCGACCACTGCCCCTTCCGCTTCGCAGTGGAGAAGCAGTTCGGCGCGGGTGACTTCACCGCCTGCCCCAACGGCGCCCCTGGCGTGGAGGAGCGGCTTCCGGTGCTGTACTCGGAGGGGGTGGCCAAGGGCCGCCTGTCGATCTGCGAGCTGGTGCGCCTGCTGTGCGCCAACCCCAGCCGCCTCTACGGCCTCTACCCCCGGAAGGGCACCCTCCAGCCCGGCGCCGACGCCGACGTGGTCATCCTCGACCCGGCCAAGCGCCGCACCCTCACCCACGCCGGGCTGCACTCGGCGGTGGATTACACCTGCTATGAGGGTATGGAGCTCCAGGGGGCCATTGACCTGGTGCTCTCCCGCGGAGAAGTGGTGGCCCGGGACAACCAGTTCGTGGGCAAGCGGGGCGCTGGACGCTACCTCAAGCGGGGCCACAGCAGCCTGGCCGAATAAATACAAAATGAGCGCCGCCAGCAAAGCTGGCGGCGCTCTTGCGCGGATGCGGGGCGCGGAAAACCCCCGGCCCTGCGGGCCGGGGGTTTGGGACGCGCGTCAGCGATCCCACTTCTCGATGAGGGCGCGGAGCTGGTCGGCGAACCGACCCAGATCCTTGTTGGTGCCGCCCTTGTTGTGGGCGATGACCTCCATGAGCCTGCGGCCCACATCCTCCAGGCGCTGGTAGGCCGGCGAGCCGCCGGAGGCGGGCTCGGGCTTCTTCTCCGGCGGCAGGCCGGGGGAGAGCATCCGGTTATCCAGCAGGTCGTAGACCTCTTCGTAGTTTGGGGCGTGGGCGGCCAGTCCCTTTTCCCGGAGGGTGTTGGCGTAGACCTCCGTCACCTCCTGGTCGCCGTGGACCACGAACACCTGCCTGGGCCGGGGGCTGAAGTGCTCGATCCACCGCAGCAGGCCGTCCCGGTCGGCGTGGGAGGAGAGGCCATGGAAGTTGACGATCCGCGCCCGCACGGCGATCTCCTCGCCGAAGAGCTTGACCGAGCCGACGCCGTTGAGGAGCCGTCGGCCCAGGCTGCCCTCGGCCTGATAGCCCACGAACACCACGGCGCACTCCGGCCGCCAGAGGTTGTGCTTGAGGTGGTGGCGGATACGGCCCGCTTCACACATGCCGCTGGCCGAGATGATGACCTTCGGCACGGGGTCGGTGTTGATGGCACGGGACTCATCGCTGGTGACGCTGACCTT
>ENA-UESC01002301-UESC01002301.1-human-gut-metagenome-genome-assembly--contig:-NODE-2301-length-12094-cov-44.733045_pt1 | contig 12094 bp, 8 predicted proteins | sample MGYA00242998_ERZ507999 | MGnify/ENA primary metagenome ERZ507999 (study PRJEB26167, sample SAMN06115465) | human gut metagenome | host: Homo sapiens | place: China:Hubei | collected 2016-04-27... | reverse complement strand
GGTGTGGGATTATAATGATGTAACGACTTGATTTATCGGGTCGTTACATTTTTGTATAGGATAATAGGTAACGAAAAGGCAACGGTTTATTTTCAGTTAATTGCACGAAAATACCGCATTTCAAATAACCTACTGCAAGATACGAAAAATTTTCCGACCGGGCAAATTTCGGGACAGCCTTTACCAATGTCAAGTTCCGGAGTGATTTGCTCCGGTATCTGATAAAAAGTTTTGGTTCAAACATAGTTAAGTTTGTTTCTCCGTAGTTCTTTGAGTAAAATTATATAAACCCGTTGGCGGAATTAAAATTACAAAAGATTTATGCATAAAAAGTTATGCATAATACTAATTATTAACACATTAATGGTTTCCGATCAATTAATAGCTAATTCATATATGCACAACCTATATGCAATATTCGCAAAATTTCGCGACATCTGCAAGCAGTTTGCAGGGAACTTGATCAACGAAGAATATACCTCGATGTGGTGTCGTTCCCAGATTTTCCGACTTGGAAGTGGTTGCTCTCAATATGGCTTCTGAATCCATTGGTATTGACAGCGAATCCCTTTTATTCGTTAAACTGAGAGAATATAAATCTGAGATTCCTCATTTAATATCTCGTCAGTAATACAATGGCAGACGAAAGTTCACGGCTTCTCTTTGTGCTGCCATTCGAGAAAAGATGGCAGCAGCTATTGATGGTGGTGAAGACTACTTCTGTATAGATTCAAAACCGATAGAAATCTGTCGTCCTGCCTGTGCCAAGCGATGTTCCATGGGCAAAAATGAAATAGAAAAAGCTCCTTCGTTTGGATATTGTGCATCACAAGGAGTTTATTACTACGGTTCATTAGTGTCCACTAAAAAATCATAAGAGTTCTTTGAAATTATTGAAATTCAAATTGTTATAGCAGATTTTGAGGCGCAACGATTTGAAATTACTTTTGCAGTCTGAATCAGGCTGTTATGAATAAAGACAAATATGTTTTCGCCCAATTAGTCGGCTTCCTGGACAATTTTAAGTTCCTCCGCATTGTAAAGAAGTATGAAGGCGACAAGTATATAAAGAGTTATACTTGTTGGAATCAACTACTTACGATGATGTTCGGACAGCTGTCAAATCGAGAGAGCCTGCGGGATCTCATTGTTGCGATGGAAGCGCATGCCGGAAAACTTTATCACCTCGGCATCGGCAAATCCGTGACCAGAAGCAATCTTAACAAGGCTAACGAGCAGCGCAACTACCGCATATTCGAGGAGTTCGCGACCGACAGTAGTGATGCCAAAGAACAAAAAAATAACATTACCTTTACGGAACGATTTCGGGATTTGCCGTGATCCCAAAATCGTCCCGAATACAACCTCTGACACAGTTTATTTTACGATCCCATCAAGTTGAAGAATTCTTGCACATTCCGCTCCGATTTAGGGCAGACACATTCCTCGAACTTCATTCCGTCATTGAGACTGCCAAGAAGCACAACCATACTTCTTTTAGTGCCATTCAAGCCTTGTTTGAGGTCTGAAACCTTGACATGCACCTACCGCTGAATAGTTACTAAAAAACATTGATTATCAATCATGCGTAAAATTGCGACATATCTGTCAGCAATCATGCTGCTGACGGCCTGCATAACGAATAACCGGCAGAATAACAGAATTTTATACGTTTCGATACAACCGCTGCAAAGTCTTGTGGACAGCATTGTCGGCGGAGATTTCGAAGTCGAAATACTCGTGCCCGCCGGAGCCAGTCCCGAGACGTTCGAACCTACGCCCAGACAATTTGTGGAGCTAAACGAAGCGCAACTTATTTTCAATGTGGGACTTATCGACTTCGAAACCTCGCTGTTGGGCAAAATCGAACAACAGGAGAAAGTCATCGACCTGAGCCGCGGAATCGACCTGATCGAAGGCTCTTGTTCGCACAGCAGCCACGGACACAATCATACGCACGGTGTCGATCCCCATGTCTGGACCTCCCCGAAGGCGTTGCAGAAGATGGCGGCAAACGCTTTCGAAGCCATTCGCAAAGCCTATCCCGATTCGGTGAAATACGAAACCAATTATAACCGGTTGCAGAAAGAGTTACAAGCATTGGACGCTCGCACGGCGGAGAAAATCGCACGGAGCGGCATCGAATATTTCATCGTCTACCACCCCGCCCTCACCTATTATGCCCGCGACTACGGGCTGCGGCAAGTCGCCATCGAAGCAGACGGTAAGGAGCCCTCGGCCAGGCAGTTGACGGCGATCATCCGGCAAGCCCGGGAGGATGGAGTCCGCCGGATATTCTACCAAAAGCAATTCCCGGCATCGACCGTGGAGGTCATAGCCCGAGACATCGACGCCGAATACGTGGCGATTGATCCGCTGGACCGGGACGCCATAGCGAACATCGACACGATAACCGACTTAATCACCGCAAAATGAATCTGGTAACGATGCGCGACGTAAGCGTCGCATACGACGGATACGAAGCCATTCAACATGTCGATCTGGAAATCGTCGTCGCCGATTTCCTGGGTGTCATAGGTCCCAACGGCGGCGGAAAGACGACGCTCGTGAAAGCCATACTCGGAACCGTGCCCCATACGGGCGAAATATGTTTGGCGCCGGAGTTGTTCCGGGGCAAGGAGCGGCTGATCGGCTATATGCCGCAGTTGTCGGATTTCGACCGGGAGTTTCCGATCTCGGTGCTCGAAGTCGTGCTGTCGGGATTGCAGGGCCGCCGCGGGTTCCGCTCCCCCTACACCCGGGAGGACCGCGAAAAGGCGATGGCGCTGCTGGCCTCGTCGGGGATTGCCGAAACGGCCCGCCAGCCGATCGGAGAGGTGTCGGGCGGCCAGATGCAGCGGGCGCTGCTGGCCCGGGCCGTGATCTCGGACCCGAAGCTGCTGATTCTGGACGAACCCGCGAATTTCGTGGACAACAAGTTCGAGAAAGAGCTTTACCGCACGCTGCACGAACTGAATACGCACATGGCAATCGTCATGGTGTCGCACGACATCGGCACGATCACGAGTGTCGTGAAAGAGATCGTCTGTGTCAACCGCCGCGTGCACCGTCATCGCTCGAACGTGCTGACCGAAGAGCAGCTGCGCAACTACGACTGCCCTATCCAGCTCGTTTCGCACGGCCACATTCCCCACACCGTGCTGGAGCACCACCCGGGGGACGGATGCTGCGACCACGATTCTGTCCGATAACGACCACCGCGACAATGGTCATACAGCCGGGCGCATTAGGGCGGAGAATGCCTCCCTGCGGCGTTATTCGTTTATATCTTTCACGCAGCGCACGCCGCCATAATTGCCTGTGCCGGTCAACAGATACAGCACACTGTTGCCTTGGCTGACGGAGAATCCGGGGCGGTTCGAGCCGAACTGGAAACGGGTGCGCGAAAAATGGTTGTTGAGCGTCCAGTTTCCGTCGTTGCCGATTCGGGAGTGCATCAGCGCCAGTTCCCGCTGATTGGGGATGCGGTATCCCGTCGGACAGGGGGAGTCGCCGCTGCTTGCATCGCTTCTCAGCGTCTCCCAGTTATAGGTATTGTTTCCGGATGTCGTGTTCATGACCTCGAATGTCCGCCACGGTTTGTTGGCCGCCTCGCGTTCGTGGTGTTCGGGCAGTTCGGCGGTCTGGAAATAGCCGCGGATGGATTGCTGATCGATTCGGGCAAGCGAGATCCTGCGGGTCATCGCATCGTAGGTAGCCAGATCGTCGGGCTTGACGGTTCCGGCGGCCGTGCGTGGAATTCCTAGATTACGGACACAACGATAATAAACAGGAGTAGAAATCGAACCGGAATAATTTTCGGAAAGTTTTCCGGTCGAGGAGCCTTCGGATGACCATAGGATTATGGGATTGTCATAGCCAAGGTACTTCTCGTGAACCGTACTGCTGGCGAAATACTGCTCCTGCCCCTCTGTCCAGGTCGTTTTCCTGTAAAGCCTGGCTCGCGGGTCGAAGGACCATTCGCCGATCCATAGATCCGTCAACTGGTGGATGGCCGCCAGATACCATTGCACCTCGTTCTCGTCGATCGTGCCGTCGCCGTCGTTGTCGCGGTTCATCCGCAGACATTTGTATTTGGCAGCCTCGTAATCGGACTTCATGGTCCAGGTCGACATCGTGACGTAATCGCTCCAGCGTTTGGTCGTACTGCCGCCCAGCCACATCCGGAGCGTATTCGCACGTCCGTTGTTCGAGTCGTTGTATGTCGGGTTGGAAACGTCGTTCGTGTTTTTTTCGAATGCGACCGGCGTTTCTTCCTGGATCATCTGCGTGCCCCAGGCCGTGAAATTCTCTTCGTCCATGATGTTATACATGGTCTGGATCGAGGACTGGCGGATCGAGTAGATGGCGTTGGTCTTCGTGCTCTGGCGATCGGGGCTGTACGCCAGATTCGAAAGGATGTTCATGACCCGCGCCTGCTGGTTGACGAATTTCTTCCACAAGCCGTTCACGGCCGTTTCCGAAGGATCGGTCGGGCTCGTCTCGTAATAGTATTCGTCGACGAATGCCGTGAAGCGCATGTAGTCGCTACTGTCGAACAGGTGGTCGGAGCCCCCGCTTCCGCTGGTACGGTAACGCTCCTTGCAGGCCTGAAGGATATTCACCAGCTGGTCGACATACAGCAGTTTGTCCGTCCCGTTCGCCACGTCAGTCATATAGGTGTCCAGCGAGACCGTCCCCGTGTAGACCGCATCGTTGCCCGGATAGGCGCGGAAATCGGTGCTACTGTAGAAGTTGCTGCTGTTCTTGCTGTTGATCCGGAACTTTATCCACTTGTAGTCGGCCGGATGTTCGCCGGCGGCGCCCCGCGAGAAGGGGGTGTTGACGTCCCAGGTCATGGTCTCGTCCACGTTGCTCTGGTGGAAACTCAGGGTGAACACCTCGTTGTACGCGTCCAGCTCCTTGATCTGCAGCGCCATCACGACATCGCCCTCGGCGCCGGGACGCTGCTCGTCCTCCTCGGTCTTCTTGCTCGAATCGACCTCGATGATGATTTTGTCCACCGACACGATTTTCACGTTATAGGTATAGTAGGTGTTGCGGAGCAAGTTGTAGTCGTCGACGCCTTCCACGCCTCCGAGATGGATCGTATAGACCACATCGGTCGATATTTCCACGCCCGACGACGCGTCCTTGTAGCGTATGTCACCCCGCAACTGGACGCAGGTTCCGGTCTTCGGCGCATAGGTATAGTCGCCGTTGGCGACCTCGATTCCCGCGCCGGTCGGGGTCTTGTCTTGTTTCTCGCGCAGCGCATACTGCTCCTCATAGGTGCCCGCCGTGACGGGAATCTCGGCCCGGGGCGTCAGGACGCTCTCCAGCGAATAGAAGGCGAAGGTCTTGCCGTCCTCCTCGAAATGAGCCCACTCCGTATCGAAGCACTCCGCGGGGTCGGTGCACAGGTCGGTGCGCGAAGCCATCATCCCCGCCTTGCGTGGAACCGACACGACGCGCCAGTCGTCGGAAGTGAAGGTGACGCCCGAAGCCTCGGTGACGCGGAAGCGGATTTTGGAGTCGACGCGTGTCAGCGGCACGGTAGCCGAGACGGGACTGCCGGCCGTGACGGTGACATTCTCGGCGACGCCCGTCATCAGGAAGTTGGTGCCCCGTTCGATGAACTTGCCCCGGAGGTTCACCACGCACGAATCCAACGCCGCACGCGAGGCGATGCCGTCGAGCATCTCGCGGGTAATGTCGACGACCGTATTGTCCGTATTGGCAATGGCGGCCACGCTTTTCCCCGTGCCGCACGTCAGGCCGCTGATGGTTCCGGTCCAGCTCGATGCGCTCAGGCTGGAGATATAGTTGCGGTAATCGACCGACCCGTCCGGGTTGAATATGAAGATGTAGAGGTTGTTGATCCGCTGTTCGTCGGCATCGGCCGACACGGCGCGGGTCTTTACGTCGTTCTGCGAAGAGGCGACGCTCAGCGTCAGCGAGGCAAACTCGCCATGCGTTCCGGGCAATTCATCCTTCGAGCACGCCGCGACGGCCAGACATATCCAAACTATATGGAATAATCGTTTCATAATCGTCAATCGAAATCGGGGACATCAATGGTTTTCTGGTTCCAGTCCTGCACCACACAGGTCAGCGCCATCTCGCCGAACGGGGTGAACTTCAGTCTGAAAACATATCGCTTGCTGGCTTCGATGCTGCCGGAGACGACGAAATCGCCGATATTCCGAACTATTGCAGATTCCCGCGTCACGCCGTTCGACGTGTAGCGGACCGTGACGGTGAGCAGGTCGTCGTCATCGATCTGTTGCGGCCAAAGCATCGCGCAGCCCGTTGCGGAGGAGACCGGCTGGTAGACGGGATAGACGGCAACCAGCGAATTGCCCTGCAACGTGCCGTCCGCCTCCGAGAGCGCGTACTCCCTGTCGGCGGCGTCCGTCGCTAAGGTCTGCGTGATGGCGTCCGGCAGTTCGTGGTGGCAGGTGGCCTTATGCAGGAACTTTCCGAGACGGATTCCGGTTATGCGTATCGACTGTCCCTCGGAGAGCGTGCCGTCGACGCTGGCTTCGAAGACCACGGCCGCCAACGCATGGCGGAATGTCAGCGGCACCCTGCCGCCCTCTTTCGTCCGGTCGAGGGCCGGGGCGCTCAGCAGCAGGTCGCGGTGATCCGCCACGGCGTCGGGAACGGCATAGGTGACGCGCGGAGCGCCTGTCCCGCATGAGACGGAGACCGCCGCATCGGTGTCATACGGAGCATAGGCGAAGAAGCTGACCTTTCCCTGGGGCCAGTATTTCGTCGGAGAATAGGTCCAGTCCCCTCCAGCGGGGCGTGTCACCCGGACATTGTACATGTAATCGGGCTTCGAAGCGGCGGCATCGTAGCTGCCCTGGGGCGAATAGTAGGCGAAAACCCCGAAGTCGGCAAAGTTGCCGTCGTCGGTCTGTACGCCTTTCGTCCATGGAACGGCCGAATCCCCTATCCGGTCGTCGAACCGGATGGCGTCGTCCGCGGGTTGCAGGGCTTCATCCCCTCCCCTGCCGCACGATATAAGAGTCGTCAGGCTGAAAACCGCCCAAAGCCAATATCTTCGTGTTTCCATATCCGTAACTTGTAAATCGTATCGGACCGCCGGGCGGTCCGGTTTGTACTCCGGGAGGGACATTCAACCCTCCCGGAATTTCGTGAGGCCGGCGCATGCGTGCGGCCAGAGCGTCTTAGATCTCCATGTCTGCGTTGGAATCCTCCCAATCCACTACCGACGTCTCGAACAGGATAGGTTCGAGGTTGCCGGTGACGGTCAGCGTATAGGTAATGCGCTTGTTCATCTTCCAGATCTCTTCCCCCTCCGTATCGCCGGTAACTTTCTTGCTGCTGAACGGAACCGTGTAGTCGGCATACGTGTCGGCCGAACCGAACAGATACTGGGGGGTTGCGTTATTATCCTTGTAATAGATCTTGCAGGAAATCGTAAGGGTGCCGCCGGTCATGTCTCCGTCACCGGTTTTTGCAGCGAACTCCTGCGGAAGCAGTATCAGTGCCTTGTCCGCATCATAGAGATTTTTTGCTTCCACATTGGTGATTTCCTTGGTCTCGGGGAAAACTGCCGTATATTCGGTCAGGTTGCCTTCAGTAATGCTCCAGCTGGCAGCGCCGGCGGCCGAGAGGGTGAAGGTGCCCTTCGACTTGAGGTTGCTCAGCTTGATGCCGTTCTCCTTCACGTCGATGAAGACACCGTCGCCCTTGGCCTTGGCCTTGAAACGCACCTGCGTCATCGCGTGTTTGAACTGGAGGGGAACCTTCACGGCCGGACTTGCCTTGGCGACATTCAGCGCCGAGGCGTACATGAGGTCCACCTGGCCGGCATCGTCGGCAGGAACGGTATAGTCCGTCATGATCATTCCGTCGCCCTTCGTATATGCAACCGGAATCGCAACGCCGTTCTTGGTGTAGGGCGCATAGGCGTAAAAACTGAGGGTTTCTCCCTGGGTCGGCCAGTAGCGGATGTCGCTCGTGTTCTTGTAGTCCCATTTCGTGCCGTCGGAAACGATCTCGGTGCCGGCATCGGCCTTGCCCATGTAGGGGCTGTCCGAGGTGCTAATAAAGGCCGTTACGCCGAAGACGTTGCCCGATGCGGCGAACTCGGGGTTGTTGTCGAACGGATTGCCGCGGGTGATGTTCGAATAGGTGTTGAAGCCGATAGCGTTGCCGGCATTGGTCAGGGCGGAGTCGACCACGCTTTCCTTTGCGCAGCCGGCCAGTGCGAAGGCCGCCAGAGCGATGAGAACAGATCTTTTCATTTTTTTCTTTTTTTTATGGTGTTTGTAAAATCATGTTTCGTCGGTTACATCGGGATGTCGACATCGATGTCCTCCCATTCCTCCAGGTCGGGGTCGAAGGCGCCGTCGCCGTTGCCGATCACCTCGGGAAGTTCGATCTCCACCTCGATATGGATGATCTTGTGCGTCGCGCCCTGCGTCACGCGGATGGCATCGGTGACATCGAGCGAGACGGGATGTTTTTCGCCGTTGAGCAGCACGAACTCCATCTCCATCAGGTAGCGCACGCCCGTCTCATCGTGCAGGCCGAACGTCGCCAGCTGTCTGGTGATGGTGCCGTTGCGCGGGTCTTCCGCATCGAAGCAGCGGTTGTTCAGCACGAACTCGTGGCAGACCTGCAGCGAATGCGGCTTGTCCGAATCGAGGTAATAGCCGCCCGAAAGATTCTTCAGGTGGGTGCGGGGCGCCCCCGCGGCATATTTGAGCCCCTTGACATGCACCCTGATGTCGGCCACCGAGATGATGCGGGTCGGAGCAGTCTGATAGACTGCCGCCGGGGCGGGTTCCATGCCGTGGGGTTTGGTCCGGAAATATTCGATCATCTTGCGGGTCACCTCGATATTTCGGACTACGCTTCCGGCCACCGTGTCGGGCTCCCCGATGAAGGATTCCGCTCGGGTGCCGCCGCCGAGCGACGTGAAGTTGGGGGACACCGCCCTGCCCATCAGGGCGAAGGTCTCCAGCCGGTCGGTTCCCGCGCTTTCGATATTCCTGTATTCATCCAGCGTATTGTTCAGCACGACAACACTATAGGAGCCTTCGGGCAGTGAGAGGTCCACTTTCCGGGAGTCGTTGCTCCGGACCACGTCGAAAGCCGCGCCGTTGCGGTCGAACACGAATGCCGAAACGCCGTTGGGCGTCAGCCGCGCCGGAGTCCAGTCGGCCTCGATACGGACGGTGGCGCGGTCGACGGTGGCATAATAAAGGTCGTCGCGCCAGCAGGAGGAGAGCGCCAGAACGCCTGCAAGAGCCGATATAATCAGTATGTTTTTCATTTTGCAACCTCCTTTTTTCTGTAATGCAACAGCCATACCAGCGAAATCCGCGCCCTCGTAGGACCGATCCAGTTCAGCCGACGGGTCTCCCACGGGTAACGGACGACCTTGATGTCGCCGTACTTCGTGTCGCGCACTCGGTCGTAGGCCTCATAGTTCGAACGCAGGTAACCGACTCCCAACGTGTATTCCATACGCAGGCTGCGGCTGCGTCCGATGCGGTGCGCATAGCCCAGGCTCAGCCCGGCATCGAAGAAGTCGCCCTGGGAACCGTCGTCGTTGAAGACCTGAAAGTCGAATTTTCCGCCGCCGCCGTACAAGCCGAGGTGCCAGCCCGTCATGACATCTCGTTTGGCGCGGTCGCCCAGCCAATATCTTATTTCGCCATGTCCTGCCAGAAGCTGCATCGTCAGGTCCGACTTGTTGCTCCGCCACCACGGGAACATCCACTCCCCGGCAACGGACCAGCGTTTGCCCATTGGGACTTCGAGCTCGACGTTGAGCGCCGAGGCCAGGTCGAAGAGCAGGTTGCTCTTCACGGCCAGCAGGGGCTTGCGGACGAACGTCGGTTCCATGGCCGGCGACTCCGGAACGGGTTGCGGAGCCGGCATCTGCTCGGTGTCTGGTTCTACGACCGGTCCGGGTTCTGACTCGGGTTCCGGCTCGACCGTCGGTTCGGGCGCATGGGGAACCGACTGGAACACGATGATGCAGGTTGCGCCGGCCCGCAGATAACGCAGATGGTTGTTTACGATGTGCCGCCATGCCGCACCGTCGCCCACCTGTTTTAGCCGCCACTCTTTGGTCGCGGAATTGACGTCCGAATTGATGATCTCCAGGACTCGAGCCCGATGGGGACATCGGTCGTCATCGGCAATCCGTTGGGCCAGGCCCGCCCAATCTTCGCCGATAGAATATATCTGCACCTTCTCTCGCACGATGTCGGGATGCTTCCAATACACATAGGTGCGCGTAGCCCGAGCCCGTTCTTCCGCGAGTTTGATGTTGCGTTCCAACATGCCCTCGGGTGATGCCGACGCGATGATGACAATGGAATCGAGATTATCCCTGACTTCCGGTCTGTTAAGCATGGTGTCGAGTTTGGCGAGCGACTCCTCGTTTGTCAGATACTTCTTTTCGAGCAGAGACCGGTCGAAACGGAAATACAGACGAATGATCGCGCTCGTATCCCTCCGCAGGGATAAATCGGATACGGCATGTTGCGCATGGCTGTCATTCAGACAACAAACGCACGCCAGCATCAATAAGAATATCTTCCGTCGCAACTCCATTGGACCTGTTTCGATAAAGTTTCTAAAAATTCCAATCCATCTCTGCCTTTGAGTTTTTCCTCCGCTCTCTTTTCGCTTTTGTAGGCCCGCATGACGAACCAGCGGGCTGTTTCCGATTCCTTCCGTATTGGGCGAGACGATATCTATACATGTTTATACTTGTTTTTCAATCAATCAGGGCGCATACCCGTAGTTCATGCCAATAGGTGTATTAATATGTATTACAATCGTTTATATCACCCCTCCCGGAATATCAATCATCTATTCCGTAAATCTGTAAACAGATATTCTGCTCGTTTTACGCTCTTTCTCTCCGCAAGAGAAAGAGCGATGGATATAATAGGTTGTAACTATCTGGTAAACAAACGGAAATCACACTCAACGGGCGGTTTATTTATATAACATTGTTGGATAAAAACCTTTCGGCGAGTTCAGCAGCCGAAAATTTCATCCGTTTTATACCGTTATTTCCATTAAATTACATAACTTTGTGTTTGTCAATATTTCTCTTGCGGAGAGAAGCAGTCTGTTTCACAACATTTTTCTTTCTACTCTCCCTATCAATCAGTCGGAATCATCCATCGAAAATGTCTCTCTGCTCCATTTTTACCGGTTGCAAGCCGTTTGCGATTTCCTTTGGAGGATTCCGTCAGCCGATACATCTCTTCATGAGAGAAATAGCGAAATGATTAGCGTTTATTCCCAGCGCCCTACGCACGAAAGCCTCCGAATTAGTTCAACAAATTCTCCCGATTGCTTAACATTTCGAATTGAAATGACCGGGATAATTTTATTTTTCACCGAATTCTGTTGCCGTATTTCATATTTTTCATAACTTTGCGGCAGTGAGATATTTCTCTCATGAAGAGAAGTTGCATCTATCAGTCAATCCGTTAAATGCTATTTTGAGGATTTAGCCGTCGTTTATTTCTTCAATTATCACTACCGAACCACCTATTCCTTCCGGAGAGAGATTTTCCGGTGGATTGATCTGTCGGAAAAAATATCTCTTTCAAGAATAAGCCTTGAAAGAGATTTCCGAATGAAAGCCGGCTGAACAAAAATCTTTGTACGACTACAATGCTTTCAGAATTCGGCTGTTAGCCTTGTCCACAGCCGATGTGTCCAAAGAGGCGAGATAGATCCGCGTGGTCTTCTCCGAATCATGTCCCATCGCCTCGCTGATGATCGCGAGCGGAATGTTTCTGTCCTTGGCGATGGAAGCCCACCCGTGGCGGGCGACGTAGCTGGTCAAGGGTATGTCCAGTCCCAACCGCTCGCCTAATTTTTTCAATTTGTCATTGACCAGATGCGCCGCATTCTTGTACTGCCGGCGAGCGTCGGCATGCATGTCCCGAATTACCGGCAGCAGATAAGGAGTGGCGTTCGTATCATATTTATCGACGATCTCCTGCATGGGTTTTTCCCATTTGACGAACAACTGCTGTCCCGTTTTCTGCCTGCGGTAAGAGAGTATGCCGTTTTGCAG
>ENA-UESC01002292-UESC01002292.1-human-gut-metagenome-genome-assembly--contig:-NODE-2292-length-12133-cov-5.321914_pt1 | contig 12133 bp, 9 predicted proteins | sample MGYA00242998_ERZ507999 | MGnify/ENA primary metagenome ERZ507999 (study PRJEB26167, sample SAMN06115465) | human gut metagenome | host: Homo sapiens | place: China:Hubei | collected 2016-04-27 | study... | reverse complement strand
AATAACAATAGAGGAATTATACAAAATAGTCATGGAAATATCAATAATGGTAATATTTCCATATCTTTGCCGGAAAGAGGTCAGCAAAAAATTATTGATCCAGACGGAAGGGTCACAATAGAGAATACCAGTTCAGGCGCTCATGATTACCTGAACGAAATAAATAGACTTAGCCAGAGGATACAAGACCTTGAAAGAATTATCAGCGGACATGAAGCTACAATAAAGTCAAAAGACGATTTAATATGTATATTGAGAAGCGCATTAGATAAGAAATGATTTTTAGGTTACAGTTTTATTGCTTCTAAATATAGCGAATATAACAATGATTCTTTATACTAAAAACTTAGTTTTACAACATAATTTACAAACACATATAGTTATGAAAAATCTTACATTACTCTTATTCACCATCTTACTATTAGCTTTCGCCTCTTGCACACAGACAAATGAAGACAAAGCTCGCAGTTTAATAGAAGATCAACTTAAAAAAACAATGAATGATTGGAACAGCTACGAATTTGTAGAGATGACACCCCTCGATAGCTCTTTCAGCGTACTATCAGACAACGAAGAATATTATAATCTTGGATTGGAGTTAAAAGTTTTAGACGCAAAATCAAATTACTTTATTTCAAATGTTAGTTCCGATTACCGAAACATGGACATGTGGACAGATAGTGCGAAACAGGTAATTGCAGAGATGGAATCAGTAAACAAAAGAATGGACGAAATTCAATCATCATTTGTCCCAGAACATAATGGCTGGTGTACTAATTTCACTTGTAGAGGAAATAACAAATTAGGTCAAAAGGTTATATCAAAGACATGTTATTATTTTAACAAGGAAATTACGGAAATAACAGATACTAAAAAGGTTGAATAGTTGTGTCCAAATTTAGATAAGTCATGAAGAAGATAGTATTTACAATACTTGTCCTATTTTTAACAGGGTGTATTACACAAGAATATACAGTAAAAAGCCATGTTGCCGATTATTCGCTTTTAATAAACAAGGGGTGTGAAGTTTTCCTAAACGAACCAAAAGTTAATTATACTATTGTTCAAGAAATATTTGTTACGGCTTATCCGGGAGTAGTATATATGGAAAAAGAGATGAATCGCTCTATCAGAGGCTGGAAAGATGTAGATTACAACGACGTGCTGAGTGCTGTATTCAATGAAGTAAAGAAAATAGATTGCGACGGAATCATGAATATGCGATACACTCCGTTGAGAAATAGTGACGGAAAAGAAATAGGTATGCTTTTTAGTTGCTATGCTTTTAAATACATAAAATAGGATTTATTCGCTATAATACTCACTCTATCTCTTTCAACACATCTAACTTGATTTCATCATCTATGTCACGATAACGGGCAAATGCCTTGCTGCCCTCTACATGACCGCTCATAGACCCGATAATATTCGGGTCTTTTACTTTTTTATAAATATTCCCGATAAATGTACGACGTGCGAGGTGCGAGCTGGCAATCTCATATATAGGCTTTTGCTCCTCTTTCTGCGTTACCGGATTTATGACGGTGACTTTTCTGTTGATACCCGCCATACTTAAAATCTTCTTGATGGAATCATTGTATTTTTGCTCAGAGATAAAGGGGAAAAGTGTACGTCCTCCATATTCCTTGTACTTTTCCAATATTTCAATAGCTTTTTTTGTCAAAGGTACACGAGCATATTCCTGATTATCCCCTTTCGTTTTTGTCGGGATATATTCAATAGCCCCGTTATTGATGTTTTCACGAGTTAACCTATACAAATCGCTTACTCTACAACCAATCATACATTGAAAGACAAATATATCACGCTGTATGGCAAGAAAAGGATTGTTCGGCATGGGCAAATTGTACACCCTGTCCCGTTCTTCTAAGGTAAGGAAATAAGGCCTCCCATATATTTGCTCCTTTATGGAATAATTTGCAAAAGGGTTGGTCGTTGTCTCCCCCATTCTCACAGCCCAAAGATAGAACACCCTTAACTTCGTCATCATGTTAGCAATAGTATTTCTACCTCTCGGCGATAACTTCTTGACACCCTCATATAACGACGGGTATAATTCTGCTAATCTATACTCGTTTTTTAAATAATCTTCGAAATCAGACAAATCAAATGCAGATATTTCGAGGCTCCACCTGAATTTTCCTCCATTAAAAATTTCGTAATTTTCATACCTGATCATTATCCGCTTTAAAACATCATAATGTTCCTCTCGCTTCTCATCGTATTGTTTATAGGTTAGGAATTTGTCAAATATATCGAAGAAATCATCATTAACAGGTGTTTCACCATTCACTCTACGCTGCATGGCATTACGCAGCCATTCGCTCGTTGGCTGGTAGTCGTCTCCTCTTTCCTCCCATGTCCGAAGTATAAGAGACTTTAATTCATTCACTTTTTCGTTGAAAATTCGTCTCTCTTTATCTGGGTACAACGCCCTCGATTTTATTTCTTCTCTCTTGTTGTCGAAAAGATCTACGTTTATCTGTAAATCGCTTACATAATATAATAATTTTGCCCCCGGAGTAGATAGTCGGAAACGTACATTTACTATGTTATTTTTTTTGCTGGAACGAACGTATGCTTTAACGGTTGCCATAATTCCATTGCATTTTGTTTTGTGCAAAGTAAGTAATTATTTGCACAAATAAAGCACAAATTAAACTCAAAATATGTGTTAAATCACACCATTAAACATACAACGAACCTAAATATAACCGCCAAAAGCCCGTATTTATCGGGATATAAAGCAAATGAATGTTAAAACGCTTTTTATGTTCACATCACCCTCCTTCCGCAAATGCAAAGTCCATAGCGTAATATATACACTATGGACTTTTTTTATTTGAATCGATTCCCCCATTGTCGAAATTTCAGAAACGGTCTTTGGAATATTGACACATTGGTTGTAATTTTGGAGCAATTTAAAATAAAGGTATGAAAAATTTCAAAAATATTCCTTTTATCAAAATTTACACAGAAAAAACACCTTGTCGAAGAAACAAAATACACCAATAAAAAAGTGAACATTTTTAATAATATTCCAAGCATTTCAAATCTATTTCAAAATTACATTCAATTTTTGTAGCATGAATTTCAAAATCAAATCAAACAACGTTATGAATTATCAACGATTATTTCTGTCGGGAATACTCTTCTCGCTATTCATGCTATCTGCATCCGCAAAAACGGTTACCATCGACAACGATTCGACCACGATCCGCACTTCCGATACCGATTATGCCGATGAATTAGAAAAAATACGAATGCACATGCCCGATATAGAAGTGGGGAACGGTATATCTTTCCAACCTAAAAACAAAAGATATAAACTCACGATGCGCATTCGCATGCAAAATTTGGTCGATGTCGACTTCAACGAGAAATTCGGGGCTCAGGATATCGACGCCCGCGTCAAACGGCTCAGATTACGTTTCGATGGATATATCTATACACCCAAACTCACCTATTTAGTTCAGTTAGGCTTCTCGCCTTACGATATGAAAACGCTGCCCAATGGGAACAACAACATCGTACGCGACGCAATGATTTACTACGTTCCCAACTCGACATGGAATATCGGTTTCGGACAAACCAAAATACGGGCGAATCGCGCCCGAATAAACTCTTCGAGTGCCCTACAATTCGTAGATCGTTCCATTGTAAACTCCGAATTCAATCTCGACCGCGATTTCGGTATCTTCGGAGAATACAATCAACATCTATTCGGCTCTTTGGATTTAGCGGCCAAAGCCTCTATTACTACCGGAGAAGGCAGAAACTGGGGAAACAATAAAGGGAGTGGACTCGCATATACGGGACGCATAGAACTATTCCCACTGGGACGATTCACCGGGAAAGGAGATGCTATGGAAGGCGATTATGAACGAGAACAAACGCCCAAAATCCTTTTAGCGGGAGCATACAGCTATAACGACCGAGCTCTTCGGGCACAAGGTTCCAATGGGGACAAATTACTGTTTGACCAGACCCGTAACCTTTCTTCCTATTTTGTCGACTTCATCTTCAAATATCAAGGATTTGCTTTTTATACCGATTTCATGGGGCGTATATCATCTTCCTCACCGCTCATTAAATCGGGTGAAAATGTAGAACAATATGTCCTCACTGGAATGGGGCTCAACGTACAGGCAAGTTATCTCTTTCGTTCCAATTGGGAAATCGCATTGAGAAACTCTACCATCATGCCGGATAATGAAGTACAGCCTTATGCCAATTATCGCAGTCACAACCAATCGACGTTCGGTGTCACGAAATATCTGATAGATCACAGATTAAAAGTACAAGCCGACCTGTCTTACAATTACAAAAATGAATTTGTCGATTCCGATTATAATCGCTGGCAATTAAGATTTCAGATAGAACTCGGCTTTTGACAAATCGACGTAAGCAACCTAACACCTAAACAGTATATAAAATGTCCTCTCAGTACGATTTCGACACAATTATCGACCGGCATCACACCGGAGCTATGAAAACCGATGTTCTCTGTGAGCGCTATGGTCGGGAAGATCTCATTCCTTTATGGATTGCCGACATGGATTTTGCGGTTGCACCCTGTATAACCGAAGCTCTCGTACGCCGGTTACAACACCCGGTTTACGGATATGCCGAGGCTCCTGCGAGCTATTGGCAATCCATTATCGATTGGCTCGACTACCTGCATGGCTGGAAAGTAAAAAGAGAATGGATCACCTATATTCCCGGGATTGTCAAGGGCATAGGTTTGGCAGTCAATGTATTTAGTACCCCCGGAGATAAAATCATCATACAGACTCCGGTCTATACACCGTTCATGGCCGTCCCTGAAAGTAACGGTCGGCAGGTTGTACATAATCCGCTCAAATGGAACGGCTCTCACTACGAAATGGACTTCGATCACCTTGAATCGATCATCGACTCCCAGTGCAAGCTGTTCATTCTCTGTAATCCTCATAACCCCGGAGGAGTGGTTTGGCCGTTGGAAACATTACAGCGAATCGCCGAAATCTGTGCACGGCACAACATACTCATCATTGCCGATGAAATTCATGCCGATATGCCTCTCTTCGGAGCCAAACATCACCCCTTTGCCTCGGTGTCCGAAACAGCGGCTCAAAACAGTATATCGTTCGGAGCTCCCTCCAAGACGTTCAACATCGCAGGCTTGGTCAGCTCCTATGCAATTGTTCCCAACGAAACGATTCGTAAGCGCTTCTTCGACTGGCTCACGGCAAACGAGCTGAACGAACCCACTTTCATGGCGACCATAGCCACCGAAGCCGCTTATAACCATTGTAGAGAATGGCGAGAACAAATGTTAGCCTACATCGAACAAAATATACTCTTTGTCGAAGAGTTTCTCGATCGTTATATTCCCGATATCAAAGCCATCAGGCCGCAAGCCTCCTTTATCGTATGGCTCGACTGTACACGGCTTCACCTCGAACACGACGCACTCATCGACCTTTTTGTCGATAAAGCGAGACTCGCACTCAACGACGGTGAAATGTTCGGCCCCGAAGGCAAAGGACACATGCGGCTAAACGTAGGTACGCCCCGCGCAGTTTTGCAAAAAGCACTCGAACAACTACGTTCCGCCGTGGACGGACTTAAACGATAGTTCACGAAACATGTCGAAAACAAAAAAACTTTCTTTTCGAGACAAATGCCATAAACACCTTTGACTCCGAAGAATATCTTTTTCGGAAAATATTTTATACTTTTGCACCCGATTGGTACAAAAGCCTTTTTACTTTTGTATCTTGAAATAATATAGAACATTCTGAAAGAACGACTTTATGAACGAACTTGCCACGAAGTACAATCCCGCCGACGTAGAAGAAAAATGGTATGCCTATTGGTTGAAAAACGGTCTTTTCAAATCGAAGCCCGACGGTCGAGAACCCTATACCGTTGTCATTCCGCCACCCAATGTCACCGGGATTCTGCACATGGGGCACATGCTGAACAATACGATACAAGACATTCTGGTACGCCGGGCTCGCATGGAAGGGAAAAATGCTTGTTGGGTTCCCGGCACAGACCATGCATCTATCGCCACCGAAGCCAAAGTGGTAAATAAACTTGCAGCGCAAGGTATTAAAAAAAGCGATCTTTCCAGAGAAGAATTTCTCAAATACGCTTGGGAATGGAAAGAAGAACACGGCGGAATCATCTTGAAACAACTCCAAAAATTGGGAGCATCCTGCGATTGGGACCGCACTGCTTTCACTATGGACGAAATCCGCTCCGAAAGTGTTTTGAAAGTATTTGTCGACTTATACAACAAAGGACTCATTTACAGAGGAGTCCGCATGGTAAATTGGGACCCCAAAGCCCTCACCGCCCTCTCCGACGAAGAAGTCATTTATAAAGACGAACACAGCAAACTCTATTATCTGCGCTATTTTATCGAAGGCGAGGATAAATACATTATCGTTGCCACCACACGACCTGAAACAATCTTAGGCGACACGGCAGTTTGCGTAAACCCCAATGACCCGCGTTATTCATTCCTTAAAGGGAAAAAAGTCATCATACCGCTGGTAAATCGGGTGGTTCCTATTATCATGGACGACTATGTCGATATTGAGTTCGGAACCGGCTGCTTAAAAGTCACCCCGGCACACGATGTAAATGACTATATGCTGGGAGAAAAATACAATCTGCCGAGTATCGACATATTCAACGACAACGGAACCATCAGCGAAGCCGGAGGCCTTTACGTAGGAATGGATCGTTTCGACGTTCGCAAACAAATCGCCAAAGACTTACAAGAGGCTGGATTACTCGAAAAAGTCGAAGATTACGACAATAAAGTGGGTTATTCCGAACGTACCAATGTCGTTATCGAACCCAAACTATCGATGCAATGGTTTGTCAAAATGGATAAACTCGCAGCCCCGGCTCTCGATGCCGTCATGAAAGACGAAATCAAATTCCACCCCGATAAATTCAAAAACATTTATCGGCACTGGATGGAAAACATTAAAGATTGGTGTATCTCCCGCCAGCTTTGGTGGGGACATCGCATCCCGGCGTACTACCTCCCGCAAGGCGGATTCGTAGTAGCTGCCACACCCGAAGAAGCGTTGAAATTAGCCCGAGAGAAAAGTGGTAAGGCCGACCTTCAAATGAGCGATCTGCGACAAGACGAAGATTGCCTCGACACATGGTTCTCTTCGTGGTTATGGCCCATCTCGCTTTTCGATGGTATCAACAATCCCGGCAACGAAGAGATAAACTACTATTACCCGACCACCGATTTGGTTACAGCCCCCGATATCATTTTCTTCTGGGTGGCTCGAATGATTATGGCCGGATACGAGTATGAGCACAAACTTCCTTTCCGCAACGTCTATTTCACCGGAATCGTACGGGACAAAATAGGACGAAAAATGTCCAAGTCGCTCGGTAATTCGCCCGACGCTCTCGAACTGATAAAAACCTATGGAGCCGACGGTGTCCGCATGGGACTCATGTTGGCCGCACCTGCCGGAAACGACATACTATACGACGATGCGTTGTGCGAGCAAGGACGCAACTTTAACAACAAAATATGGAATGCCTTCCGCTTGGTAAAAGGTTGGAACGTAGATGAAACCCTCCCCCAGCCTCAAACGGCAGCCATTGCCGTAGAATGGTTCGACGCACAACTCAACCGTACGCTCGAAGAAGTCAAAGACCTGTTCGGGAAATATCGTCTGTCCGAAGCCCTCATGGCTATATACAAACTCTTCTGGGACGAATTTTCATCTTGGTATCTCGAAATGGTTAAACCAGCCTATCAACAACCTATCGACCGCAAAACCTACGATGCTACACTCCGGTACTTCGATGCACAGCTCCGTATGTTGCATCCTTTCATGCCCTTCATCACCGAAGAATTGTGGCAACACCTGTATGACCGCAAAGAAGGCGAAAGCATCATGACAGCACGCATGCCCGAGCCCCAACCGGTCGACATGGAAATCATAAACCGATTCGAAACGACCAAACTGGTCGTAGCGGGAATACGTACGATCCGCTTGCAAAAAGGCATAGCCAATAAAGAACAGCTCACGCTGCAAATTATCGGCGCACACGATCACTCGAACGATTGCATATTGACCAAAATGACCAATCTGGCAACGATCGAAACAATCGAAGAAAAAGATCCGGCCGCCGCTTCGTTCCGGGTACATGCAACGGAATATGCGATTCCTATGAGCAACGCCATCGATGTAGAAGCCGAATTGAAAAAACTCGAAGCCGAATTAAAATATGCTCAGGGATTCCTCAAAACAGTAATGGGAAAACTCGGCAACGAACGCTTCGTTCAAAATGCACCCGAAGCCGTGGTAGCTATGGAGCGCAAAAAGAAAGCCGATGCCGAAGAAAAAATCAAATCGCTCGAAGAAAGCATAGCAGCCTTGAAAAAGTAGTAAAAGGCCATACAACAAATGAAATCCCGCTCTATCGAAATTAGATAGAGCGGGATTTTCATACCCGAACAAAAAAAACAGCCCCACCCTTTACGACTCAATAGGAAATCAATGAGGATTGTCTTTTAGCTCCTCCCCTGTGTTTTGCAACGCAAAAATATAGGGAAGGTGGCACGGAATAACGGAGGGGCTAACTCAATGGAAATGTCGAAAAATACCGACAATAACGGAAACAGAGTCAGGCATCGGCTTCTCCCCTTCCTCATCTGCAATGGATAAGAGAAGCAAACGAAGCATCGGAGAACTCAAAACCCCAGTAAACAAAGACGCTGGAAAATTTCTACACTCCTCCCCTGCCGTGTCCCGTAGCCTTACGGGGTGTTTTGCAGTGCAAAATATAGGGGAGGTGGCACGTAGGGGTTAACTCAACGGAAATGTCGGAAAATATAAGGGAAATACCCGCAAGGAGAAGAGCTCAAATTCTACAATCACCCTATGCACTCCCCCTATGCCACTGACCTATCCCAATTTGTCATCTCGTAAAAAAAGAAGTTCGGCAACACCTTCTCACCTTACAATTCTACCGAAAAGAATAAAAAAACCGTCCGATAAAAATCGGACGGTCGAAATATCGATTCGTTTCAAATATTAAAAACAATAATACAAGCTGAGACTTATCTCATTGCCGCTCAAAGACAAGCCCGACACGCTGCTTCCGTTATATTTAGTACGATATCCCAGAAAGCCGTAATGAGCTACCAAAGAGAAATTATCGGTCAAATTAAAAGATATACCCGGCTTAAAGCCAATTTCAAAACCGGTATCCGAATCCGCCCCTTTATACTTTTGAGTAGAAATACCGAAACCACCATCTACCAATAAGCCTACAAAATCTTTTTTCCAAAAATTCCAACGGGCATACGGAGCGATATAAAACGAATTGAAATTGTCCATATGAGTATAACCTATCATACCGGCAACCGTCCAAGTATCGTTAAATGCATAACCGAATTCAGGAGCGATTGTAATCATGGTATTTTCCGATGCATCATCGTAAAGTAACCCCAATTGACCACCCACAAAATACTGAGCATTGGCTGCTAACACACCAAACACAAGAGCTAAGGTTAAAACTAATTTCTTCATTTTATTTATTTTTTAGTTTATAATATGGAACCAAGGTAATCATTCGACAAAAAGATCGGTCTTCTATTTTCCCGTTTTTTTTCTTTTTGTGTTAAAATATAATAAAATAAGGAGGGAGTTTAAAACTCCCTCCTTATTTTATTATACTATGATTTTCTTATTTCACTAGTTCAAACCCCATCAATACACCCTCATACTCATCGAGCAATCCACTGACACTTTTCAACGTAGAACTCTGAGACTTCGATGCAATAGTAGTCAATACCTTCACGAATCGATCCACATCGAAAAGCATTTCCAACGTATTGCCATTCTTGTTTATAACGGCATCCATAACCATTATAGGAATGTAACCACCCACGGCAGTAAATGTAACCACGAATCTTCCGCTCTCTTCGTCTTTAACAATATGACCGTTCAATTTCGCATTACCATATTTCATTACAAAAGTAGTATCGGCAAAAGCGAATGAAACTCGCGAAGGCGTGATACCGGCCTTTGTATAGTAGGTCGCCAACTTTGTTTTCAGAGATGCAGCCACGACCTCACCTCCCGCCGATTTCAAGAAATCGCTGCTTTCGAACTTACAAGCAGGAGCCGAATATTTCCACGTCCCGGCTAAATCGGCAACCGTCAACGAAGCATCTGTACCGGCAATAGCACTCACAACCTTATTCACTGTCGATGAATTCAGTATGTCTCCAAGCCCACCCAACGAAAGCTGAGCTTTCACAGAGGTAAAAAACAAACACAAGCAGCATACGATAGATAATCTGCACACCCATTTTTTCATAATAAAATCTCTTTACAACATTATTTATTTACAAAAACAATACATCTCGAAACAATCTAATCTCACTTACCGATATCGAGTTCTGTTCCATTACAAAGATACGCTCCAAACAATTAAAGTGTTCCTCAAAAACAGATTTTCGACAAAAAAAATTAAAAATAAGACAAATCACGATAAAAGCACGACCACATTGAACCAAAACACTCCTATATCGTTATTATAGGCAGAAAGGGCGCTCCGAAGGATTCCCGAAACCGTAACGGTAAAAGGAGGAGCAGCCATTACGGAGAAGGATATTCCTCTCAGCCCCTTTCTATTATAAAAAGACAGGTATCCGCCCCACAATAGGACGCATACCTGTCTTACTTTTTTATCAGATCAATCCTTAAACCGTCGGACGACCTATACTATAATAAGCAAATCCCAACTCTTTCATCTCAGACGGATCATAAATATTACGACCGTCGAATATCACAGGTGATTTCATAGACCGGATAACCGTTTTCCAATCCGGCAAACGAAACTCTTTCCATTCCGTTACAATCAACAAAGCATCCACATCGGCAACCGCTTCATAAATATTCTCGGCATATTCCACCTTATTCCCTATCCGCCGCTTGCATTCCGGCATAGCCACCGGGTCATATACCTTTACACGGGCTCCTGCCTCACATAACTTATCGATCAATATCAAAGCCGGAGCTTCGCGCATATCGTCGGTCTCCGGTTTAAAGGAAAGCCCCCACACGGCAAATTTTCGTCCCGATATTTTCCCGTCGAAATAGCGGAACAATCGGTGATAAAGCAATTCCTTTTGCGACTCGTTCACCCGTTCGACAGCTTTCAAAATCTGCATATCGCAATCATTCTCTTCTGCCGTCTTTATCAAAGCCTTCACATCTTTCGGGAAACAAGAGCCCCCATATCCACAGCCGGCATACAAGAAGCGGCTGCCGATACGATCGTCGGCTCCGATACCTTTGCGCACAGCTCCTACATCGGCTCCCACCTCGTCGCACAATAACGCAATTTCGTTCATAAAGCTGATACGAGTCGCCAGCATAGCGTTAGCCGCATATTTAATCATCTCCGCCGAAGGTATATCGGTAATAATAATCCTGTACTTGTTGATCATGAAGGGCTTGTAGAGCTTTTGCATCAAAGCCTCCGCCCGCTCGCTTTCGACCCCAACGACCACACGGTCGGGACGCATAAAATCGGCTATCGCATTCCCCTCTTTCAAAAATTCGGGATTGGAAGCCACATCGAAGTCAATCTTTTCGCCCCTCTTATCCAACTCGCTCTGTATAGCCGCTTTCACTTTTCGGGCAGTCCCCACCGGAACCGTACTCTTGGTAACGACAACAAGATAATCGGTCATATACCGTCCCACACTATGAGCCACATCGAGCACATATCTCAAATCGGCCGATCCGTCTTCGTCAGGAGGAGTACCCACCGCACTGAACAAGATTTCCACCCCGTCGAGACAAGCCGATAGATCGGTGGCGAACCGCAAACGTCCGGCTTTCATATTCCTGATAACCATCTCGTCGAGCCCCGGCTCGTAAATAGGTATATCGCCACGCTCTATACGAGCTATTTTCTCGGCATCTATATCCACACAGACGACGTCCACTCCTATCTCGGCGAAACAAGTTCCCGTAACCAAGCCCACGCCCGAAGAGAACATCATCCGCAAACAGCAGCGCACGCAGATCGAACGCTACCTCCAGGCCATGCCGCCGCG
>ENA-UESC01002290-UESC01002290.1-human-gut-metagenome-genome-assembly--contig:-NODE-2290-length-12144-cov-7.122566_pt1 | contig 12144 bp, 7 predicted proteins | sample MGYA00242998_ERZ507999 | MGnify/ENA primary metagenome ERZ507999 (study PRJEB26167, sample SAMN06115465) | human gut metagenome | host: Homo sapiens | place: China:Hubei | collected 2016-04-27 | study... | reverse complement strand
ATGCCTTGCTATCGGCATTTCCTATAGCAGAGCGGCTCATTTTGACACGGGCTATAAAGACTGGTATCTGATGCGAAATACCAGTTAATTGAGCCCCATCCCAAATTGACTACCCTTAAACCATGGGGAGAGGTCTGCAATTTATACAGTTGATTGGCTGTTGAGGGCGGCAACGCCGCCGCGATGCGGTAACCTCATTGATTGGTTTCGTGACAGCAACATAACGGTAATGTTGCGGAAACACGACGAGCCTAATCTATGGCTCGTTCGTTAGTAATCAACACCGCTTCTCACGCGGTGCCGATACGAAGGGAGTTCCGTATGGCCGAACTTACTGACCGCTTCGGGACCATGGTGTTCTCTGAGGAAGTCATGAAGGACTACCTCCCCAAGGACATTTGGAAGCGCCTTGCCGCAACCCTCGAGGAGGGTGAGCCGCTCGACCTGGATGTGGCCAACGCCGTCGCTCACGCCATGAAGGTTTGGGCCATCTCCAAGGGTGCTACGCACTACGCGCACTGGTTCCAGCCGCTTTCGGGCATTACTTCCGAGAAGCACGATAGCTTCCTCGAGCCCAACCACGACGGCACCGCCATTACCAAGTTTACGGGCAAGAACCTCATCCAGGGCGAGCCCGATGCTTCCAGCTTCCCCAACGGCGGCCTGCGCGCCACCTTCGAGGCCCGTGGCTACACCGCTTGGGATCCCACCAGCCCCGCCTTTATCAAGGACGATGTCCTGTGCATCCCCACGGCTTTTTGCTCCTACACGGGCGAGGCCCTGGACAAGAAGACCCCGCTGCTGCGCTCCATGACCGCACTCTCGCGTGAGTCCAAGCGCGTTTTGGCGCTGTTTGGTAAGACCCCCAAGAAGGTCGTTCCTTCCGTGGGCGATGAGCAGGAGTACTTCCTGATCAAGAAGGACGCTTACCGCAAGCGCAGGGACCTGGTCATCACCGGCCGCACCCTCTTTGGCGCCGCTCCCTGCAAGGGCCAGGAGCTCGAGGAGCACTACTTTGGCGCTATCCGCCCCACCGTCTCGGCTTATATGAAGGACCTGGACGACGAGCTGTGGGCGCTCGGCATTCCCGCCAAGACCAAGCACAACGAGGTCGCCCCCTGCCAGCATGAGCTGGCCCCCATCTACGACACCACCAACGTCGCCATCGACCACAACCTGCTGACGATGGAGATGATGAAGAAGCTGGCCCCCAAGTACGGTCTGGTCTGCCTGCAGCACGAGAAGCCTTTCGAGGGCGTCAACGGCAGCGGCAAGCACAACAACTGGTCCATGTCCACCACCCACGAGAATCTGCTGGACCCGGGCGACACCCCCATGGAGAACCTGCAGTTCCTGGTCTTCCTGGCCGCCGTCATCAAGGCTGTCGATGAGTACGCCGACCTGCTCCGTACCTCCGTCGCCACCCCCGGCAACGACCACCGTCTGGGCGCCAACGAGGCACCTCCGGCCATCATCTCCATCTTCGTGGGCGAAGAGCTGGAAGCCGTCATCGACGCCATCGCTTCCGATTCTCCCTACGCCGGCCCCGTCAAGATGAAGATGGACCTCGGCGTCGATGTCCTGCCCAAGTTCAGCAAGGACACCACCGACCGCAACCGTACTTCTCCCTTTGCCTTCACCGGCAACAAGTTTGAGTTCCGTATGCCCGGCTCCGCCGAGAACCTGAGCGACTGCAACACCATCCTGAACACCGCCGTCGCCAAGGAGCTGAAGGGCTACGCTGACGAGCTGGAGAAGGCCGACGACTTCACCAGCGCCGCCATCGCCCTCGTCAAGCGCACCATCCGCGACCACCGCCGCGTCATCTTCAACGGCAACGGCTACACTGCCGAGTGGGAAGAGGAAGCAGCAAAGCGCGGCCTGCCCAACAAGAAGAACACCCCCGCCGCTCTGCCCGCCCTCATCGAGCCGAAGAACATCGCCCTGATGGAGGACTTCGGCGTCCTGACCAAGGTCGAGATGGAGAGCCGCTACGAAGTTGAGATGGAGCACTACTCCAAGATCATCAACATCGAGGCCCTGACCATGCTGGAGATGGCCCGCAAGCAGCTGCTGCCCGCCGTCAACGCCTACATGAGTGAGGTCGCCAACACCGCCGCCTCCAAGCTGGCCGTCAGCGAGAACCTGAGCGTCCGCAGCGAGACGAAGGCACTGACCCGCCTGTCCGCTGACGCCGACGCCATGAGCGACGCTGTGGACGAGCTGCAGGCTGCCGTCAATGCCGCAAAGGCCCTCTCCGACGAGAGCGCAAAGGCCGTCGCCTTCCACGACGACGTTCTGCCCAAGATGGACGCCCTCCGCGCCGCCGCCGACGACGCCGAGACCATCTGCGGCGAGGACTACTGGCCTCTGCCCAGCTACAGCAAGATGCTCTACTACGTCTGATCTTCACATACCAGCGTAGAATAAAGCACCACCGGCTGAGGCGCTTATCTGAGCCATTCTCCTTTTCCTATTTCTTACACCAGCCTGAAGACCTGCCTCTGTACAGAGGCAGGCCTTTGGGCGTTTTTTAAGAAGACATACTTTTCAGAGGACACACACCTATGAGTTATACGACACAGCAGGACATCCTCGATTTCGTCGAGGACAACAACGTAAAATTTGTCCGCTTCGCGTTCTGTGACATCTTCGGCTTCCAGAAGAACATCGCCGTGCTGGCAAGCGACCTTCCCAAGGCGCTGGAAGATGGCGTCTGCTTCGACGGCAGCGCCATCGCGGGCTTCATGCACGTGGAGGAGAGCGACCTGGTGCTCCGGCCCGACCTGTCCACCATGACCATCCTGCCCTGGCGCACGGCTGAGGGCCGGGTGATGCAGTTCTTCTGCGACGTGGAAAAGCCGGACAACACCCCCTTCGGCGGCAACTGCCGCGGCTTCCTGCGGGACATCAACCGCCGGTTCAAGCAGCTGGGCCTGCGCTGCAACGTCGGCACCGAGTGCGAGTTCTATCTCTTCGAGAACGACGACCGGGGCCGTCCCACCCGCATCCCCATCGACGCAGGCGGCTATTTCGACGTAGCGCCGCTGGACGCCGGCGAGAACATCCGCCGGGACATCTGCCTGACCATGGAGCAGATGGGCCTCGCCCCCCAGCACAGCCACCACGAGAACGGCCACGGCCAGAATGAGATCGATTTCCACTACGCCGGCCCCCTCAAGACCGCCGACAACATCTTCCTGTTCAAGCAGATCGTCCGGGCCGTGGCGGCCAGCAACGGCTTCCACTCCAGCTTCCTGCCCAAGCCCCTGCCCGACCAGGCCGGCAGCGGCCTCCACATCAACCTCTCGCTGACCATGGACGGCAAGAACCTCTTTGAGGGCGACATCGCCCCCGACAGCATCCCCGGCAGCTTCATGGCGGGCATCCTCCGCCACAGCCGGGAGCTGACGGCCTTCACGAATCCCCTGCCCAACAGCTACCTCCGCTTCGGCTGCGACGAGGCTCCCCGCTACGTGAGCTGGAGCCGCCAGAACCGCAGCCAGCTGGTCCGCATCCCGCAGGTGAAGGGCGACAACTGCCGCATGGAGCTGCGCAGCCCCGACCCCGCCTGCAACCCCTACCTCGCCATCGGCCTCGTGCTGGCAGCAGGCCTCGACGGCATCGAGAACCGGATGGAGCTGTCTGCCCCTGTCAACCGCAACCTCTTCATCCCGAGCGAAGCCGCCGGTCTCGGCCTTGAGACCCTGCCCGCCTCGCTGGAAGAGGCCGTCGAGGTGGCCCAGAACAGCGAGTTCCTTCACAAATTCCTGCCCGACGAGCTGAGCCGCCGCTACTATGCCGAGGCTCTGCGCCGCTGCGAGGCGCTCAAGAACGCCTCCGACCCCGCCGAATATGAGCGCGTCCACTACTTCAATGCCATCTGATGCAGAATGACATAGGAAAGGAGTGAGCCGAATGGGACGTGCCCTGATCGTAAGCGCGGGCGCAAGCTCCAACGAATATATCTCCGCACGCCTGACGGAGCTGGGCTATGCGCGGCCCATCATCGTACCAAGTGCGGCGGAGGCGCGGCGGAGGATGCTGGAATCCGACTTTGAGCTCATCGTGGTCAACTCGCCGCTTCCGGATGAGTTCGGCCACGAGCTGTGCGCCGACGCCGTGGAGAAAACGGATGCCGGTGTGATATTTCTGGCCAAGGCCGCAGCCGCCGAGCAGCTTCTGACCCCGCTGAGCGAAGAAGGCGTTCTGCTGGTCACAAAGCCCTTCTCCAACACCTTCTTTTTGCAGGCCATCCACATGGCCGCTGCCAGCAACCACCGCCTCCTGCTTTTGCGGCAGGAGAATCAGCGGATGCAGGAAAAGCTGGCGCAGGTGCGGCTGGTGAGCCGCGCCAAGTGCTGCCTCATCGAGCTGGGCCGCATGACCGAGGCCGAGGCGCACCGCTACATCGAGAAAAAAGCAATGGACACCCGGCGCGACCGCGCCGAGGTCGCGCAGGAGATACTGGACTCCTACGACCCCGCGCAATAATCCGTATTGCGCCCCCACTGAGGGAAAGTATTTGCTTATCGTGCTATTCACGGCAAAGAATATCTGTAAATTAGAGGAGAACCATTATGGCAAAGTTTATTTTCGTGACCGGCGGCGTCGTCTCCGGTCTGGGCAAAGGCATCACCGCTGCCTCTCTGGGCCGACTGCTGAAGTGCCGCGGCCTCAAGGTGGCCAGCCAGAAGCTGGACCCCTACGTGAACGTGGACCCGGGTACCATGAGTCCCCTGCAGCACGGCGAGGTCTTCGTCACTGACGACGGCACCGAGACCGACCTGGACCTGGGCCACTACGAGCGCTTCATCGACGAGAATCTGAATAAGTATTCGAACCTCACCACCGGCAAGGTCTACTGGAACGTGCTGAACAAGGAGCGTCAGGGCGCTTACCTCGGCCAGACCGTTCAAATCATCCCCCACATCACCAACGAGATCAAGAGCTATATCTACAATCTGGCCTCTTCCACCGAGGCCGATGTGGTCATTACCGAGATCGGCGGCACCACCGGCGACATCGAGAGCCAGCCCTTCCTCGAGGCCATCCGTCAGGTGGGCCTCGAGCAGGGCAAGGAGAACTGCTGCTTCATCCATGTGGTGCTGGTGCCTTACATCTCCGGCTCCGATGAGTACAAGTCCAAGCCCGCACAGCACTCCGTCAAGGAGCTGCAGGGCATGGGCGTCAGCCCCGACATCATCATCCTGCGCGCCGACGGCAGCGTGGGCAGCGACATCCGCCGGAAGATCAGCACCTTCTGCAACGTCAAGCCGGAGTGCGTCATCGAGAACCTGACCATGCCCAGCCTCTACCAGTGTCCGCTGATGCTCCACACCGGCGGCCTCGACGACGTGGTGGTCAAGCAGCTGCATCTGGATGTTCCCCCCGCCGACCTCACCGAGTGGAAAGAGATGCTGGCCCGGATCGCCACCCGCAGCAAGACCTGCACCATCGCCCTCGTGGGCAAGTACGTCAAGCTGCATGACGCCTATCTGTCCGTCATGGAAAGCCTCTACCACGCCGGCTTCGAGAACGACAGTCAGGTGGAGATCAAGTGGGTCGAGAGCGAGGACCTGCCCGACCAGGCAGCCTGCAAGGAAGCCTTTGCGGACGTGGACGGCATCATCGTCCCCGGCGGCTTCGGCGACCGCGGCATCGAAGGCATGATACAGGCCGCACAGTACGCCCGCGAGAACGATGTCCCCTACTTCGGCATCTGCCTCGGTATGCAGATCATGGTCATGGAGTTCGCCCGCCACGTTCTGGGCTACGCCGACGCCAACTCCAGCGAGTTCACCCCCGAGGGTCATCACAACGTCATCGACCTGATGGCCGACCAGCAGGGCAACATCCCCAAGGGCGGCACCATGCGTCTGGGCAAGTACCCCTGCACCGTCCTGCCCGGCACCAAGATGGCCGAGTGCTACGGCCAGAGCGAGATCTGGGAGCGCCACCGTCACCGCTACGAGTTCAACAACGACTACCGTCAGGAGATGCAGGACGCCGGTCTGGTCATCTCCGGCACCAGCCCCGATGGCCGCCTTGTGGAGACCGTGGAGCTGCCGGGCCGTGACTTCCACCTCGGCGCACAGTTCCACCCCGAGTTCAAGAGCCGTCCCAACCGCGCACATCCCCTGTTCAAGGGCTTCATCGCAGCGGCGCTGAAGTTCAAGAAGGGCAAGATGGGGCACTGAGAGGTTGTACGAAGGCAAACCTGACCCTAAACCCAAAAGCACCCGCTTTCCACATCACTGTGGAGAGCGGGTGCTCTTTTTGCTATGATGCTATGTAGCCGTGCTTACTTGCTGGCCTTCGTGGTCTTCTTACGGGTGGCGGTCTTGCGGGCAGGCTTTGCGGCAGGAGCGGCCTCGGCGGGCTTTTCCTCGGCCTTGGCGGGTGCGGCTTCAGCCTTTGCCCCAGCGGACTTCGCAGCAGTCTTGGCGGCGGTCTTCTTTGCCGCAGGCTTTCTGGTGGTCTTCTTCGCGGCAGGTGCAGCCTTTTCCTCAACCGGCTTTTCCTCGGCGGGAGCAGCGGCCTCGGCCTTGACCTCAGCGGGCTTTTCCTCCGCCTTGGGGGCGTGCTTTGCGCGGTCCTTCACCTCGGAGATGGTCCACAGCTGGTCCTCGCCGGCAGTCTCCTGCCAGATCTGGAGCACAGCGCCGTCCGCAGTACCCATGCCCACGGTGTCGATACACTTGCCGGCAGCCCACATGGAGCGCAGGCGGACGGTGCCGGCCGGGGTGGGCTCCATCTTCCACATCTGGGAAGTGCCGCCCACGTCCTCCCACAGGTGGAGCCAGGTGCCGTTGGCGGTGCCGGTCATCATCAGGTCGATGAGCTTGCCGGAAGCGCGGTTGCGGATACGGTAAACGCCGTCGCCCTCGCGGACGAAAGCCCACTCCTGCTCGGGCTTGCGCTCGTACTTGCCCAGACGGATGTTGCCGCCGTCCTTGACGCTCTCCACAGCCTGAATGACGCTGCCGGTCTTGGCGGCGATGGTGTAGAAGCGGTCTGCTTCAATGATAGTCTGTGCCACAGATTTCATAAGATTTCCCTCCGTATCCCGGGGCAGGATCTCCCCGGAACTCTTCTCTGCGCTGTTTTTTATCTTCGCGCTTTTGTTTCTTTCCATAAATTATACCACTTGACGTGATTTTCTACAAGCAATTCGACCTTTCTTTGGCAAATTTGCCAAAAGGCATTCCATTTTCTCCCGCTTTTGCACTCAATACCCTAACTTTTTGAGGCAACGGCGACGACTGCAGCGGAGCCGACCGCTGCCAGCGGCAGATGAAGGGAGGCGAGGCTGGGGCAGCCTTCTGCTTTTCAAGGCCCCGCCCAAGGGGCCGAAGAAAAGCAGCAAAGGCAACCCGAGCGCCAGCGGCGGAAACAGGGAGGAGCTGTTGGGGCCGCGGCCAGCAGGATGCAAGCGACAGCGCAGCAGACGCTGGGAGCCGCAACCCGGTCACCGTATCTGAGGAGAAAGCTTCCACCGTGCCTGCCCGCACTGCTGTCTCGACATTTCCCCCGATCTGCGCTATACTTATTATATATCTGCATTTTACCCGTTCTTTGCGCAAAGAGCGGTATTTTCTTTGATTTCCGAAAGTGAGGTATCTCTTCATGCCGTCTTCCCCCCGCACCGCATCCGACGCCGCCGAGCTGGAGCGCAGCAGGCTCCAGTTCGAGAAAATGACCCAGACCCCCGTGCCGAAGCTCATTCTCGGCCTCGCGGCCCCCACCATCCTGAGTATGCTCATCACCAGCATCTACAATCTGGCCGACACCTTCTTTGTGGGCCAGCTGTCCACCAGCGCGTCGGGCGCGGTGGGCGTCGTGTCGAGCCTGATGGCCATCATTCAGGCCCTCGGCTTCATGCTGGGCCACGGCGCGGGCGGCATCATCAGCCGCAGCCTCGGCAGTCAGGACACCCATGCGGCCACAAAGTTTGCCTCCACCAGCTTCTTCACGGCGCTGACCTTCGGCGCAGTGCTGGCCGTTCTCGGTCTCGCTGCCCTGCCCGACTTCATGATGCTGCTGGGCAGCACCGACACCATCCTGCCCCACGCCTGCGCCTACGCGCGGCCCATCCTCATCGCGGCCCCGCTCATGATGTCCAGCCTCGTGATGAACAACATCCTCCGCTACGAGGGCAAGGCCAGCTTCGCTATGATCGGCCTCGTCACCGGCGGTGTGCTCAACATCGTGCTGGACCCCGTCTTCATCTTCGGCCTCGGCATGGGGACCGGCGGCGCAGGCACGGCCACCGCCCTGAGCCAGAGCATCAGCTTCTGCATCCTGCTTTCCATGTTTCTGCGGGGCAAGACCGTCAGCCGATTCCGCATCACCCAGGTCACCCGCAGCGCCCGGGACTTCGGGCAGATCTTCTTCAACGGTGCGCCCAGCTTCGGCCGTCAGGGCCTGAACAGCATCGGCAGTATGCTGCTGAACGTCGCCGCCCGCAGCTACGGCGACGCCGCCGTGGCCGGCATGAGCATCGTGTCCCGCATCTTCCAGTTCGTGCTGTCGGTGGCTATCGGCGTCGGACAGGGCCTGCAGCCTGTAGCGGCCTTCAACTACGGCGCCCGCCGCTTTGCCCGGGTGCGGAAAGCGGCCATCTTCACCATCTCGACGGCTTTCGTCTTTATGGCGGTGCTCAACTCCCTCTGCTGGTTCAACGCCGAGCCCCTCATCCGCCTCTTCCGCGATGACCCCGAGGTCACCGCCGTGGCCCTGCCCGCCCTGCGGTATCAGTGCGTCGCCATGTTCTTACAGCCCGTCATCATCGTGACGAATATGATGTTCCAGTCTATCGGCAAGTCGGGCCGGGCTACCTTCCTCGCCTGCTGTCGTCAGGGCGTCTGTTTCATCCCGCTCATCCTCACCCTGCCCCACATCTGGGGCCTGAGCGGCATTGAGCTGTGCCAGCCCATCGCCGATGGCCTCACCTTCTGCATCTCAGTGCCTTTCCTGCTGCCCTTCCTGAAGGAATTGAAGGAACAGGGAGACGAAGAATAAGCTTGTCATAAAACTGTAACCAGGTCCGGCCATATTTCTGCAATGAAATGTCCGGGTCTTTCGTATATACTATAGATGGGAAAGTCAAATTCTGGGAGACTGTGAGGTGTTTCTATGAAGACCACTCTGCTTCGACTCAGCCGCCGCGCCGCCTGCCTCGTGCTGGCGGGCGGGCTGCTGACGAGCTGTTCGCTGCTGCCTGCGGCGTCGCCCCGGCACGAGGGGACGGCGTCCTCGCAGGCCCCGCAGTATTACAGCGACGCATGGCTCAGCGACGACTCGCTCCACTACGTCTACTCTTACGCCGGGAACGGCGGCGGCACCATCCTCCGGGGCGGCAGGGTGCTCTACAAAGCCAGCAGCTCCGACAGCATCCAGCTGCTGAAGGACACCCTCACCGGCGAGACGGGCCACTACCTCGTGGCCCACTCCACCCCCGGCACGGAGGAGCGCACTTCCACCCTTTACGACGCCGACGGCAATGCCGTCATGACCTTTCCCTACGCCGTGAGCGCCACCCTCTCGGGCGGGCTGCTCATCCTGCGGGACGACGCCGACGTCTGGGCTTTCGAGAACGGCACCACCGGCGGCATCCGGGTGTACGACCTCGCCACCGGGGCTGAGCTGCCCGTGCCTGAGACGGCCCTTGACTGTCTCGTGGTGGACGAGGGCGGCCAGCGCCTCGTCTTCAACTGCTACGATCTGCCCGAGGGCCTTACTTACGCCTACGATGACCCCGACCAGCCCCTCCACCAATACGTCCTCGTCACCGACCGGGAGGGCAATGTGCTGATGCGGGAGGACGGCTGCACGGCCAGCTCCCTCGCATCGTACCGCGGCGGCTTTGCCGACTGGCTCGATTTGAGCTGGTTCCGCGGCTCAGACTGGGGCATCGCCCGCGAAGCCCTCTACAACGTCACCACCGGCGAACTGCTCACCGGCGAAGAGGACAGCGCCGTCTCGGCCTGCGGCGTGGGCGTCGCCTGCCTTCAGAGCCGTCAGGACAGCCGCTCCGTCCTCTACGATTTGAACAGCGGCGAGGCCGTGGAGCTGGGCCGCTTCGACTGGTGTGTGATGGACTACACGCCCGGCTGTGTCACCCTCCTCGGCAGCGATGACCCGGATAACCCCTACACCCTCATCGACCTCGCCAGCGGCGAAAAGACCGCCGTCCAGCGGAGCGACACGGACTACCACTCCGGTAATGTCGCTGTGCTGACGGCAAACAATGTCCTTAAAATCTATGACGGCACCACCGGCGCGCTGCTGACCGACGTAGAGGTGACGCCCGTCGAAGAGGGACACTATGTCAGTCTGACCGCTCTGCCCGACGGCTACGCCCTGCTGCAATACAACAGCGAGAACTACGACACCGTTGCCATCCAGACCTACAGCGGCGATGGGCTGCTCTGGTCGTCCGCCGGTGAGGCCCAGCAGTACACCTACGCCTCCTACCTCACCAACACCGCCAACGGCCCTCTGCTCACGGCCCACCGGGACAACAGCGACTCGTCGAACCTCTCCGACGTGCTGGACATGGAGGGCAATCTGCTTCTCCGCCGCCTCGGCAGCTGCTACAGCATCGACGATCTACCCGACGACTGCTTTATCGCGCGGCAGGGCTTCGACTACGGCCTGATGGACTCCACCGGCCAGTGGCTCTACCGCGAAAGCATCTTCTCCTCCCCCAGCGACGACGCTGGCGGGGGCTACCTGTACTGACACGGAGGTTTTTGATATGAAAGAGATGATCTCCCGCCGCAGCTTCCTGCGGGTGATGGGCCTCGGCTTCGGGGCGGCGATGCTCACCGCCTGCAAGACCGGCACGGCGGACTCCCCCGCCGACTCTCCGGCGGCGTCCGTCCCCGACCCGGACACGCCCGTCCCCTTCCTGACCGAGGACGAGTTCCCCCGCCTCGACGGCTCCACGGCCTGCATCCCCCTGATGGCCCAGATGAAGGCCGATGTCACCGGCATGGACCTTCTCGAGGCCCAGACCAGCATCACCGTCAGCACCACGGCCTATGCGTGGGAGAACTTCGGCCTCTGGTCCCGCAGCGACAGCGAGGACTACGGCGCACAGCTCCTCATCGTCTACGAGGCCCCCGAGTACGTCAAGGAAGAGCTGGCCGAGGCCGACGCAAAGCTTGAGCAGAAAGCCATCGGCCGGGACGCGCTGGTCTTCATCGTCAACGAAGAGAATCCCGTCCAGAGCCTGACCCAGCAGCAGCTGCGGGATATTTATGCGGGCCGCATCACCAGCTGGAAGGACGTGGGCGGCGCGGACGCCCCCATCGTGGCGTTCCAGCGGGGTGTGGACTCGGGCAGTCAGACCCTCTTCAAAAAGCTGCTCATCGACAAGGGCGACGGCCAGCTGATGGCCGCGCCCACCGAGCTTGCCCCCGCCGACATGGGCGGCCTCGTGGACAGCATCGCCGAGTACAACAACTCCGCCAACGCCATCGGCTTTTCGGTCTACTACTACATCGACCAGATGTACTCGAAGCCCGGCCTCCGTCTGCTGGCCGTGGACGGCGTGACCCCCAGCAATGACACCATCGCCGATGAGAGCTACCCGCTCTGCAACGAGTTCTACGCAGTCGTCCACGCGGACGCCGCCCCCGACAGCCCCCAGCGGAAGGTCTACGACTGGCTGGACACCGACGAGGGACGCAGGTGCATCCAGAAGGCGGGGTATGTAGCCCTCTCAGTCACGCCGCAGGCGTGACAGCTCCCCCAGAGGGGGCAACAACGACGACCGCCGCCAGTGGCGGAAACAGGGAGTCGTTGTTGGGGCAGCGGCCAGCAAGACGCAAGCGAAGCGCTGCGGATGCTGGGTGCCGCAACCCGGGTGCGAAGCACCTCTGGCGTGACGGTCAGCCCCACGCTGGACGAGCAAAGTTTCTTTATATTGAAAACAGCAGTGCCCTGCTACAGAGGGCAGCAGCTTCGGAACAATATCCTTGTCAAGCTGCTGCTAATCTCTGTAGCAGGGCACTATTTTTTACGTTATATTAGGCTTCCGGTGTCCAGTAGAAAGTGACCCGGCCTGCCAAAGCCTCTCCTACAAGGAGAGGTGGCACGCCGCAGGCGTGACGGAGAGGTTGTACAAAGACGAGC
>ENA-UESC01002287-UESC01002287.1-human-gut-metagenome-genome-assembly--contig:-NODE-2287-length-12152-cov-5.680083_pt1 | contig 12152 bp, 14 predicted proteins | sample MGYA00242998_ERZ507999 | MGnify/ENA primary metagenome ERZ507999 (study PRJEB26167, sample SAMN06115465) | human gut metagenome | host: Homo sapiens | place: China:Hubei | collected 2016-04-27... | reverse complement strand
ATATAGTTCCGGCTCACCATTGAAAATCAGCTCGACATAGGCTAGCGGATCATTGTAGATCAGCCAGTCTAGTTCTGACCGCTGGTACATACTGTTTGCCACCTCGTTTTCCACGGCGGTGCAGTCGATGGAAATCATGCTGCCGTCCTGAAACCGCAGCTCTACACAGCCAGTGTCCATGTTGAATTCACAGCTTTTGATGGTTTTCATGTTCGTCCTCCTTTACCAGCTTTGGTTTTCTCGGCCCTCTGGGCTTGGATTCGGGACGCTTTACCACGCCGTTTCTGAAATGCGTATCCTCGAACTTCTCGAAGAAAACAAATAATCCGAACCCATCTCCGATTAAGAAGATTTGGTTCGGATTATATTGGTTTGGTGCGCCCGACAGGACTTGAACCTGCACGCTTGCGCAATGGAACCTAAATCCATCGTGTCTGCCAATTCCACCACGGGCGCATATACAGGCGAGCTGCGGCGTAAGCGTCCGCCGGTCGCCTGATTTTTACTTCAAAAACGGAGCCGGGTCAAAGGTATAGACGTCGTCCTCTCCGCAATAGCCGCACACGCCCATACGCGGAGAATTAACGATTGGAAGCGCAGAATCGTGCGGATGGCTTTCCATGCAGTCTTCGCAGAAATACGGATACTGATCCGCCCATTCGCATTCGCAGCATATCCAATCGGCTTCCTTTCCGCATTTCCCGCACAGGAAGCGGATCGGCTCATTTCTCCCGAGCAGACGAACGGATCTGCGCTGCTTCGGGCGCAGCAGTGTTCCCACCACCGTGATCGTCAGCTCCGTTGTAGAGCCGAAATCATACTCATAATGGAGCTTGAGCCCATCGCGCAGCATCCCGACCATGGTGTTTTTCGAGAGCTGCTCATAGTTCCCCACAAAAAATGCGCTTTCGTGCCCACAGCATTCCAGCCAGATATCCCGCAGAAACCGATCGAGCGTTTTTAGCGTGGCGCTCACCGGCATATCCAGATACAGCCAATACGCCTTTTCGCCTGCGCCCTCCACCTTCAGCAGCTTGCACGTCTGCGCATCGCCGGCAGCATCATTGTGCTTTTCCAGCAGATGCTTCTTAAATGCTGTTTTGGAAATCGTTTCCCCGCAAAGATAGCAGTTTCCTTTTGATGCCGCTTGCGCCATAAGCGTCTCCCTCCAAGTGCTTGTCAACGACGGTACACAAATCCCGCGTCAACACATAACAAAAACCTTTCACCAAGGTGACGACACCTAAATCCATCGTGTCTGCCAATTCCACCACGGGCGCATATCCCGCGTCCGCCGCCCGGCGGACGCAGAGATATTTTATCATACCGCAAAAACCTTGTCAACGGTCGCTGGGAACAGTTCTCATCTATTCAGCCATAGGATTTTACTTATGCCTGCGCATCCTCCCCAGGATAGTGGACATGCAGCAGATGGTGCGCTTCCTCCGTGGTGATCTTCTGATAGAGCGCGTTCAGGATCAGGTTGGCCTGCGACGATTTGATGAGCGAGCCGCAATCCGCTTCATAGAGGCCCTCGGCGCGCGCCTGCTTCTGCGGCGTCAGTCCGCGCGGCTGACCCGCGCCGCCGACGCAGCCGTTTGTACACGTCATAACCTCGACCAGATCGAAATGCTCTTCTCCGGCCTCCATCTTCGTGATCAGCCGCTTCGCGTTGGCCAGACCATGGACGACGCCGATGCGCACCGCCTTGTCCCCAACGGTCAGCTCCGCCGCGCGGATGCCGTCCGTACCGCGCAGGCCGGAATGGGCGATGGCCTGCAAGGTGTTCTTCGATTCGCTCTCCATCACGCGCCGCTGCGTTTTGCAGAACGGGATGTCGTCGTGATGCGCATAGGCTTTCCCGTCCAGCTTGTACAGCAGCCAGTCGATGATCTCGCCGTGCAGGATCGTCTTTTCCAGAATCTCTTCGCAGTCCTCGGGATGGACGTGCGTGTAGAGGATGCCCTCCGGCTGAATTTCAACCAGCGGCCCCATCTCACAATAGCCCTGACAGCCGCTGCGCTTGAAATGGAGCGTATCGTGGCCGCCCTCTTCCCGCAGCGCCACGCGCGTCTTCAGCCCGCGCTCAGTGCACAGCGCCGTCAGCTTCTCGTAGACATTCATCGATCCGCCCGCGATGCAGCCCGTGCCCGCGCAGACCAGGATCACGCGGTCCTCCGCGGCCAGCCATGCCTGCGCCTGGGCGCGTCTTGCGGTCAGCTCCGCTCTTGTTGCGATCTTCATTCCGCGGCCACCTCCTTTGCCCGGATCTCATCCAGCAAGGCCAATGCCTTGTCCGGATTCATCTTCGCGTGGGCCTCGCCGCCGATCGTCATGACCGGGGCCAGGCCGCCCGCGCCGAGACATGCAACCGTCTCCAGCGTGAAGATGCCGTCGTCCGTCGTCTTGCGCTTACCGGTCAGGCCGAGGTGCTCGCGTACAGCGTCATAGATCGGCTGGGATTTCCGAACATGACATGCCGTGCCGTTGCAGACCTTGACGATGTGCTTGCCCTTGGCTTCCAGCGAGAAATTCTCGAAGAAAGTCGCCACGCCGTACACCTTGGCGATCGCAATGCCAAGCTCGCGCGCGATCAGCTCCAGATTGCTCTGGCTGAGATAGCTGTACTCCGCCTGAACATCCTGAAGAATCGCGATCAGCGCGGCCTGGCTGCGACCATGCTTGTCGATGATCTGCATGACCTTTGCGCGTTGCGCTTCGTTTATTTGCTGTTTCCCCCTTATATTACGGATTTCACCGTCTTTACGGTCGATAAAAAAAGGCCGCGCCTTGGGAACTCGCGCGACCGGACAGGAGCAGACGCGGCCGATCCTCTGGCCATCTGTTTTTTGTGTCTGCTATATTGTATATAATATAATAATATATCAAAAAATAAATGTAATTTTTGTACAGGATGCACTATACGCTTTTGTACAGGATGCACCATATCATACCATTTTCCACATTTCATTTCCAAACCGCCATGAATTTCCTGTTTTTGCGCCTGGCGCCCGTCGAAAACGCGCATCACAGCTCCGCCGCAGCGGAAACGCCTATATCAATCAGGCCCGGCGGGACGTCGTTTCGCCGTGCCTATCTTACCGCACATTCAGGGTCAGTTCCGGTGCGCGGCGCGGAGTCAGGATGCCTCATCCCGCGAGATGTAGATCTCCTCCGCCAGCTGCTGCGCCTCGATCATTCTGTCGCGCAGCGCCTCCAGCGCCTGCTCCGCCTCCGTAACTGCACGGAACAGCACCAGATACTCCTGTGTGATATTTGACATTTCATCAGCCTCCCGACCGGCATCCCACGCCGTATGCGGCGGGGGACAGGGTTTCCCTGTACCTCCCGGTCACGGCATAAGCATACATGGAAATGGCGAAAAATGCTGTCGAAACACGTCGCCGCTGTTCAGAAAGCGTTAATTTATTTTGGAATTTGTCCGTTTTCAGATCAACCCGCGCTCGAGCATCAGCTTCGCGCGCAGCGCCGCAGCCTGTGTCTTTGCGTCCGGGATCTCCCCGGCCAACACCTTGTTCACCAGCTCATCCAGCGGCATCCGAAACACGTTCAAAAATTCATCCTCATCCAGCTCCCGCTCCCCGAACGTCAGCCCGCGCGCCAGATACATCTGGATTCGCTCCGTCGAATACGCGCCCACCGGGCAAAACAGCCCCAGCGCGTGCCATTCCGCCGCCGTCGCGCCGGTCTCCTCGCGCAGTTCGCGCTGCGCCGCCTCCAGCGGATCTTCGTCCGGCGCATCCAGCTTGCCCGCCGGGATCTCAATGATCACCTCGCGCAGCGGATAGCGATACTGCCGCTCCAGCAGCACCTCGCCGTTCTCCAGCAGCGGAATGATACACACCGCGCCGTTGTGGATATTATATTCGCGCGTGGCCGTCTGCCCATTCGGCAGACGCACCGTGTCGCGCCGGATGTGCAGCAGCGTCCCGTCGTATTTTGCCTCGGAGCTGAGCTGCGTTTCCTCCAGATGTTCAAACTGTTCCATGCTATGTTCCTCTTTTCCGGAAAAAATTTCATGTGTATTTCAAGACAGGCCGGACAAACTATCCCCAGAGAGAACGTGTGCCGAACCCGGCAGGATTCATATTCTGCATCATGATCGAAAAAGGACGCTTTTTCAAAGAATTTTGAATGGGAACGGCATCCGCGGCCCCTTCCGTGCCGACAGGCCCTTCGCCGCCCGGCGGCGATGAGCGCACCGCGTTTTTCGCCGGAGCGGTGGCGGCTCGGAACATCCGGGTATCCTCGTTTCTTGATTGAAACGCCCGGCCCTCACCCGCGGCCGTTCCCTCTGTCCAGCCCATCCGCACCCCGGATGGATGCTGATTCCCGGCGGGAGGCCGGGGCGGTTCGCCGCCCCGGCCTTTTGTGTTCGGCAACAGCGCCTCGTTCCTCTTCGGCCTTCGCCGCAGCGCCTGAGAGGGCATACTCTAACCTCTCCGTCATTTCCCTCAGCATAGCAGAATTCCGGAAAAAATGCAACACAGAAGCGCCGCTCACTCCGTCCGCACTTCTGACGCGGCGCGGAGCTGCCGATCCGTGCGCAGGAGGATATAGAGCGAGGCAAGGAACGTGATGACATCGGCGGCGGGCATGGAATAGAGCACGCCCATGAGTCCAAACGCGCGCGGCAGCAGCATCACGAGCGGCACGGCGAGCAGCACTTCCCGGAAGAACGACAGCCCCGCCGATTCCACCGGCCGGCCCAGCGCCTGCATGAAGATGAACGCGGCCTTGTTGACCGTGGCCAGCGGCAGCATACAGAGATAGATGCGGAAGGCCAGCACGGCGAACCGCTCGTAGAGCGCATCCTCCGAGCCGAAAATGCTGATGAGCTGAAGCGGGAAGCACTGCGTGATGACAAGCGACACCGCCCCGAGCATGAATTCCGCCGCCATCAGCCGCCAGAGCACGCCGCGGCAGCGGCCAAACTGCTTAGCTCCGTAGTTGTAGCCGACAATCGGGATGCACCCGGCGGACATGCCGATCGTGATGGCGATGATGATCTGGAAGACCTTCATCACGATGCCGAGCACCGTGAGCGGGATGTCCGCGCCGAATTCCGACTGCGCCCCATATTTCACCAGCATCGAATTGGTTGCAGCCATCGCGATGACCAGCGAGATCTGCGCGAGGAAGTTGCACAGGCCGAGCGGCAGGAATTTGCCGAGGATGCGGCCGGAAAGCCCGAAATCCGCCTTTTCAAACTTCAAGATCTTCGTGCGGCAGAGATACCAGACGCTCATCCCTGCCGTGACGAGCTGCCCCAGCACCGTCGCGATCGCCGCGCCCACCACGCCGCCGTGGAACACAAAGATGGCAATCGGGTCGCCGATGACGTTCGTGACCGCCCCGGCCAGCATACAGCCCATCGCGAACTTCGGGCTGCCGTCGGCGCGGATGATAGGATTGGCAGCCTGCCCGAAAACATAGATCGGGATGCCCGCCGCGATCCACGCGAAATAGTCCCGCGCATAGGGCAGATTCGCCTCCGTCGCGCCGAACAGCGCAAGCAGCGGATCGCGGAAAATATAGTAGAGTACCATCACCACGATCCCCACCAGCACGCTGAGCGTCACCGCATTGCCGACAGCGCGGTTTGCGTCCTTCGCGTTCTGCTTGCCAAAGCAGATGGAAACGAAGCTGCACGCGCCGTCGCCGATCATCACCGCGAGGCCGAGCGCCAGCACCGTCAGCGGAAAGACGACGCTCGTCGCGCCGTTGCCGAGATAGCCGACGCCCCAGCCAATGAAGATCTGGTCGACGATGTTGTAAAGCGCCCCGACCAGCAGCGAGATCGTACACGGCACGGCAAATTTCCGCATCAGCTTTCCCAGCGGGGCCGTCCCCAAAAAGTCCTGTTTTTCTTCCATAACTACCTCCATAAGCGAAAAAAATAGTGCGTAAGTCCGTTTGGACTTACGCACATTTGCTACACAACGACCTTATTTTAACAAATCGCGGCCCAAAATGCAAATGATTTTTTCTGTGGAAAAGCATTGACGGAGGTGGTATACTATATGAGACTGACATAACAGAAAAACGAGGGGTTTTTATGATCGATTTTCATGATATCACCGTCCGCGACCAGCGCTGGATTGAGCCGATCCTCCACGCGGCCAACAAGCCGGGCGCAGACTATACGTTTACGAATATGCTGTTCTGGACGAATTACTACGGCCAGGTCGGCCGCGTGGGCGATTTCGTCACGCAGTACCTGCACTGGGAAGGGCGCAACATCTATCTCTTCCCCGCTGGGCAGGGCGGTGGACGCGGTGCTGGACGACAGCCTGCGGCGCGGCGGCCATACGCGCTTCCGCGGCGTGACGGCGGACGCACAGGCATTTCTGGAGGAACAGTATCCGGGCCGCTTCCGCTTCACGCCGTACCGCGATTCGTTCGACTATATCTACACCGTCGAAGAGCTGACCGAGCTGCGCGGCAAAAAGCTGCAATCCAAGCGCAACCACTGCCACCGCTTCGAATCGGAGCACCCGGACTGGCATACCGAGGTCATCACGGCGGAGAACATTGAAAAATGCCGGGAAATGGTGGCCCTTTGGTACCAAAACCACCCGGAAAATTATGAAATTCAGAGCGAGAAGAAGGCCATCGCCAAGGCATTCGATCATTTTGCTGCCATTGGCATGGACGGATGGATGCTGCTGGACGGCGAGCAGGTGCTCGGCTTCTCGATGGGCTATCGGATGAACCGGACGTATTACGACGTCTGCTTTGAAAAGGCGTATGCCGATATTCAGGGCGCATATGCGATGATCAACCGCGAATTTTCCCGCCATATCGCGGAAAAATACCCGGAATTGGAATTTTTGAACCGCGAGGACGACATGGGCGAGCCGGGTCTGCGCAAGGCGAAGGAATCCTACCAGCCGACGCTGCTGCTCGAAAAATGCACCGCCGACCTGCAAGGAGGCTTCTGATGCGGACGAGAAAGGCCGGGCCGGATGATATTCCGGCGCTGAAAGCGCTCTGGAAGCAGGCGTTCGGCGATACGGACGCGGAGATCGACAGTTTTTTTAAGACCGTTTATCCCGAGGCGACAGGCTTCTGCGCGGAGGAAGACGGTGCGGTCATCGCGATGCTCTTTGCCCTGCCGCTCACGCTGGCGCACGGCGAGGAGATGCAGAAGGCCGCCTACCTCTATGCTGTCGCGACAGACGAGGCGTTCCGCGGGCGCGGCGTGTGCCGGAGCCTGATGGAGTTCGCGGAAAAAACGCTGCGGAAGCGGTATGTCTCCTGTCTGCTGCTCGTCCCGGAGACGGAAAAGCTTGCGTCCTACTATGAGACGATGGGCTACGCGCGGCAGGACAGCTGCACCACGCAGACGCTCCGCGCGGACGCGCCGCAGGGCGCGGCGGCTGTGGTCACGCCGCAGGAATACGCGGGCCTGCGCGAGACGCTGCTGTTTGACGTGCCGCACACGCGGTATTCGAAGGCACAGCTGGACTACGCGGCAGAGGATCTGGACTTTTACCGGCTGGAGCAGGGCTACGCGCTCGGCTGCGCGGCGGTGCGCCGCGCAGGACAAATCGTAGAAGAATTGCTGCCGGATGCGCGGATGCTCCCGGCGCTGGCTGCGGCGCTCGGCGCGGGGCAGTATCCGGTGAAAACGCCGGGGCACGGTACGATGAACTGCATGGCAAAATGGCTGGACGCAGAGGAGCAAACTGCGCCGATCTGGCTGGCTTTCGATTTCGACTGATATGCAAAATTGGAGAGAGGGGGCGTTCGCTTGGAGACGGAAGCCTTGAAACTGCCCGGGCAGGACGTCCGGAAGCTGCTCGCCGCCGCAAACGGCGACGCAGCGCTGCTTTACTTATATGAACAGTCCGGCCTGCCGCGTGCGGAGGCGATGGAACGGCTGCGCATGACGCAGACGCGCTATGACCTCGCGGCGGCGACCTTACAGCAGATGGGACTCTGGCAGGAGGAGACGAAGCGCTTCTTCGCCCCGGCGGAGGCGCCGCACTACACCGAAGAGGACGTCACACGCGAATACCACGCAGGACCGGAATTCCCGAGCATGGTGGGCGAGGCGCAGCGTCGGCTGGGCCGCATTCTGTCCACGGAAGAGCTGAAAATTCTGCTCTGCATCTACCGCTATCTCGGCCTCGCGCCGGAGGTCATCTCCATTTTGATCAGCTACTGCATCCAGCGCGGACACGCGCGGGGCGTGAGCAGAATGCCGTCCATCCGGACGATCGAGAAGGAGGCGTACCGCTGGGCCGACCTCGGCATCGAGACGATGGAGCAGGCCGCAGCCTATATGCAGCAGCAGTTACAGCTGCAAAACGGCATTGGCCGGGTGCGGCGGCTGCTCGGCATCGGCGAGCGGCGGCTGACGGCCGGTGAGGAGAAATTTGTGGTGACGTGGCTCAGCTGGGGCTTCGGCGAGAAGGAGATCCAGCTGGCCTACGAAAAGACGTGCATGAATACGGGCGGCCTGAAATGGCCGTATCTGAACTCGATCTTGAAGAGCTGGCACGAACAGGGCTTCACGACGCTCGCGCAGATCGACGCGGGCGACCGCCAGCCGGCAAAGGCCGCGAAGCCGGGCTACGGCGTACAGCGGCACGGCGACAAGCTGACCGAGCTGGAGCGCGAGGCCATCGCCCGCATGATGCAGGAGGAGGACTGACATGGCATATTCCGCCGCGATCCTTGCGCGCGCAAAGGCGCGTTTGGCTGCCGCACGCGAACAGAACGCACAGGACGACGCCGCGCGCATCGGTGCAATCTATGAGCGCCTGCCGCGTCTGCGGCAGATTGACCTCGAATTACAGAAGACCGCCGCGAAGGTCTGCGCGGCGGCGTTCCGCGCGGGCGAGGACCCGAGCGAGACCATCCGCCAGCTGAAGGACGAAAACCTCCGCCTCCAGCAGGAGCGGGACTGGATTTTGGAGTCCGAAGGCGTCGATCCCGACGATTTGGAGCAGACCGCCGTCTGCCCGCGCTGCGGCGGGAGCGGCTATCTCGGCGCGCGGATGTGCGAATGTCTGGCGGAACTCTGCCGGCAGGAGCAGAAGAAAGAGCTTTCCACGCTGCTCGGCGCGGGCCGCGAGAGCTTCGATCGCTTCCGGCTGGACTACTATCCGGCGGAATATGACCCCGACCTCGGAACCAGTCCGCGCGAAATTATGAAAAAGGTCTATGAGCGGGCAGTGCGCTATGCGCAGAGCTTCGCGCCGGGTGCCCGCTCGCTGCTGTTTTCGGGCGCGACCGGCCTTGGCAAGACGTTCCTGTCCGCGTGCATCGCGCGCACCGTGGCCGACCGGGGCTATTCGGTCTGCTATGTATCGGCGGAGGCGCTGTTTGCGGACTTCGAGCAGCAGAAGTTCCGCCCGCGCGAGGGCGAGGACGTGACACGGAAATATCTCGCGTGCGACCTTCTGATCCTCGACGACCTCGGCACGGAGATGACGACGCAGTTTACGATTGCCGCGCTCTATCAGGTCGTCAACACGCGCCTGATGGAGAGCCGGGCAACCATCGTGTCGACGAATCTGCCGGTCGGAGAACTCGACCGCCGCTATTCCGCGCAGATCGCCTCGCGCCTGCTCGGCGCGTATACGCTCTATAAATTCAGCGGCAAGGACATCCGGATGCTGCAAAAGTCCATGGCGCGGCCCACGGAGGACATGAATCGATGACGGAATTTCTGGTGCGGCGGCTGATCCGCGGCGCACAGAATACTGAAGACCCCTCTGTGCGCGAAGCATATGGACGGTTGGCCGGGATCGTGGGCGTCGTGTGCAACGTGCTGCTGTTTGTCGGGAAATTCCTGCTCGGTACGCTGACCGGCAGCGTCGCCATCACGGCGGATGCGGTCAACAACCTCTCCGACGCGTCCAGCTCCATCGTGACGCTGATCGGCTTCCGCCTCGCGGCGAAGCCCGCTGACGCCGGACATCCCTTCGGCCACCACCGGATCGAATACCTGGCGGGGCTGGCCGTGGCGGCGATGATCCTGTTGATCGGCGCGGAGCTGGTAAAGACGTCCATCGGCAAGATCCTCCACCCGGCGGACGTAGAATGTACGGCAGCGACGATCCTCGTGCTGTTGGCATCGATCCTGGTGAAGCTCTGGCTGGCACGCTTCAACCGGGCACTCGGTAAAAAGATCAGCTCCCCCGCCCTGATGGCGACGGCGGCAGACAGCCGGAACGACGTCATTACAACAGCGGCAGTTCTGCTCTGCGCGGTGCTTGCGGCGGCGACGGGGCTGCGGCTTGACGGCTATGTCGGCCTGCTCGTCGCGCTGTTCATCCTCTGGTCGGGCATTTCTATCGCAAAAGATACCATCGATCCGCTGCTCGGCGCCGCGCCGGATGAATCGCTTGTCCATGCCATCGCATCGGAGATCACGGGCTACGACGGCATCCTCGGCATCCACGACCTGATGGTGCACGATTACGGACCCGGCCGCCGCTTCGCCAGCGCGCATGCCGAGGTGGACTACCGGATGAACATTTTGGATGCGCACGAGCTGCTCGACGACATCGAGCGCGATGTCCGCACAAAGCTGCACGTCGACCTTGTCCTCCACTGCGATCCGATCGTGACCGACGACGCTGAGCGCAGCGCACTGCGCGACCGGGTGCTCTCCTATCTGACGGAACAGGACGCGCGGCTGTCGATCCACGACTTCCGCGTCGTGCGCGGGACGGGACATACGAACGTGATCTTCGATCTTGTCGTGCCGTTCGATCTAGCGGGAAAGACAGCGGAGCTTCAGCGGGGACTGGAGCGGGCGCTCAGCGCGGACGGCCAGCGGTATCATGCGGTCATTACAGCGGACGCCGAGGCATTCAACGACGTGCACACCAGGCCGGAAACGAGAAACTAGTTTTTGTAGATCCAGCGATCTGCAAGCATAGAAAAAGAGCGGCGCGGGGCTCTCTGCTGGTAAGACAGTAAAATTCAAATTTCTTGGAACAGGCATGCAATTCGTTCAGGGTTTCCTCCACGCTGCCGCGCACAAGTTCTTTGATCTGACCCTTGATAATTTCCTCGTTGAATTGTACAATTTTCTCGGACATAGTTTGCTGTCTCCTTTCAGAATGGTGTGTCGTGACTTCATTCTAAGAGAAGCACAGAAAGGAAAGCAGCCGGGGCTGAGCGACTCGACGATTCGCGGCATCCACACGATGCTGCGCAACGCACTCGACCGCGCGGTCAAAGAGCGCCTGATCGTGCGCAATCCAGCGGATGACTGCATCCCGCCGAAAATTCCGAAGCACGAAATGAAAATCCTGCCGCCAGAACAAATCAAGTCTTACCTAACCGCAGCAGAGCAGCGCAGCGTCCTGCCGATGTTCTATCTGGAACTCATCAGCGGGTTACGCAAGGGTGAGCTGGTTGCGCTCCAATGGTCGGATTTGGACGTTGAAAGCAAGACGATTTCCGTCAGCAAGCAGGCCGGACGCAACAACGCAGGCGAACCGGACATCACACGCCCGAAAACGGAAAACTCCATCCGCAAAATCTCGATTCCACAGGATGCCGTCGATCTGCTGGTCGCAGAACACCAAAAGCATCTCGGCAGCCCATGGATGTTCCCGTCACCCAAGACAGGCGAAATGTACCACCCGGATTCGGTGGTCAACATCCACAAGAAGATCCTAAAGGATGCAGGGCTGGAGCATCTAAGATTTCACGACTTACGTCACCCGTATGTCAAGCACACGACAAAAATTTTTAGTTTGCGCTTGATGGCTTTTCAAGCGCAGACTTATCCTGATGCTCGGCGAAAAAATCGCGGAGCTTGTCAGCTTCATCGGGGAGGACAAAGCCGAAGCCCTGTCCGTCCACTCTGCAATAGAAAGCGATTTTCATGTCTGCCACCTCAAGCGAAAATGTCTTGGATTTTATATGCAATCTCAATGCGCCTATCTGACAGGCGGATTGCCTCTTGCAGTCGGTGATTTTGTGGTCGTTCCGGTTGGAAACCGGAATGCGGAGAAAACCGGCCGCGTGACGGACGTTTTTGTTTGCAGCGCGCAGGATGCACCGTATCCGCCGGAAAAGACGAAATTTGTGCTCCGAAAGGCAGGCCGCCCCGCTGTTCTGGAAGAACCGAAAGCACCGCCTGTGCCGCCAGTGCAGGA